>Ga0134126_10000123_pt1 | contig 99593 bp, 81 predicted proteins | sample KB31752_FD_96881 | JGI IMG/M metagenome (GOLD analysis project Ga0134126, IMG submission 96881) | Terrestrial soil microbial communities with excess Nitrogen fertilizer from Kellogg Biological Station, Michigan, USA - KB3-175-2 | ecosystem: Environmental > Terrestrial > Soil > Unclassified ...
CCATTCCTTCCGCTAACCGGAAGGGAATGTTTAAGACGTCGTAAAAACTTTGTGGAAAAAATTTAAGAATCGTTTTATTACCCCATCCAATTCTATAAATGTCATTGGCCCAATAGATCAACATACCGCTCCACATCATTACGGCAAGCAATGGAAAGTTGATCCAGTGGAACCATCGAATTGCTAAAGGATGTTTTTTGACCGCTTTTCTCATTTTATTTTATATGACCGATGTACGATTTATGATTTAATAAAGTTCATTAATTTCTTTTAAATGCAAAAAATATTGCTGTAAAGTATAAACACATGATGTAGATCACCACTTATTGACTGCGATTATGATAGTCATCATATTATGGTTTTATGGAAGTGAATAATATTGCACTGTAAAAAAATTGTATGATTAGCCAAAAAGAAATTAATCCTTTTAGGCATTCTTTAAGCCTTTCATTAAATGATTTGAACCTTTTACCTGGCTGGTAAAAGCGGATTTTTCAGCCAATGATATTGTTACTTATATTTTAAAAAGAGTCTCTTTTATTCCTTAATTAATTACATTTTATGAAAAAAAATCCTTTTTCAATTTTGACGCTCGGTGCCGGTCTATTTCTTTTGATAATAGCTGGTTGCAAACCGAAAAACGCGGGCAATGCCGCAGAAAGCGATGCCGCCTCAAGAGTATATGTACCACCTGGGAAGTATGACAAACTATACAATTTCGTCTCAGGTGGCTTTAGCGGGCAGGTCACTGTTTATGGCATTCCTTCCGGACGGCTCCTACGTGTAATTCCGGTTTTCTCTTTGGACCCACAAGATGGCTGGGGCTATAGTGAAGAAACGAAGCCAATGCTAAATACTTCTCATGGAATGGTTCCATGGGATGACCAGCATCACCTTGAGCTATCACAAACCAATGGAGAAATAGATGGCCGCTGGTTATTTGCCAATGGAAACAATACGCCACGCATTGCACGTCTGGACTTGAAAACATTCCGCACGGCAGAAATTTTAGAAATTCCCAACAGTGCCGGAAATCACTCTTCTCCTTTTATTACGGAAAATACAGAATATGTGGTGGCAGGCACAAGGTTTAGCGTGCCGATGGACGATAAAAATGGAGATGTTCCTATTGACACTTACAAGAAAAACTTTAAAGGAACCGTAAGCTTTATCAGCGTTGACCCGCAAAGTGGCAATATGAAGCTCGCTTTCCAATTACTGCTACCGGGTGTTGATTTTGACCTGAGCCACGCGGGTAAAGGCCCCAGCCATGGTTGGTTTTTCTTTAGCTGTTATAATTCTGAACAGGCGCATACTTTATTAGAAGTAAATGCTTCACAGCGCGATAAAGATTTTATTATGGCCGTAAACTGGAAAAAAGCGGAAGAATACATTAAACAAGGCAAGGGCCAGAAACAAACTGTAAAATATGCGCATAACGTGTATAATGAATCTACCCATTCTGCGACTTCTACAATTGAAACGCAAACTACTGTTTTAGATGTGAAAGATTTCCCTGACATTGTCTATTTGATACCATGTCCTAAATCACCTCATGGTTGTGATGTGGATCCGACAGGAGAATACATTGTGGGAAGTGGAAAGCTCGCTGCGTTGATACCGGTATTTTCTTTTAGCAAAATACAAACTGCTATTGCCAGCAAGAATTTTGATGGGGAGTATGCCGGCATACCAGTAATAAAATATGAGGCCGCTTTACATGGTGAAGTTAAAAAACCGGGCTTAGGGCCTTTGCACACTGAGTTTGATGGCAAAGGAAATGCTTATACCACTATGTTTATTTCTTCTGAAATAGTAAAATGGAGCCTCAAAGATTTGAAAGTTCTGGACAGGCATGCAACCTATTATTCTCCTGGCCATTTAATGATTCCAGGCGGGGATAGCAGAAAACCTTATGGAAAATATTTGATCGCATATAATAAAATTACTAAAGACCGCTATTTACCTACAGGGCCTGAATTAGCTCAAAGCGCACAGCTATTTGACATCAGTGGAGATAAAATGAAATTGCTCTCTGATTATCCAAGTATTGGAGAACCGCACTATGCGCAGGCGGCCCCAGCGGATTTGATTGCAAAAAATTCAACTAAAATATTCAAGATAGAAGAAAATAAAAATCCCTACGTAACGATGGGCGAAAAAAATTCAAAAGTAGTTCGTACAGGAAATAGAGTTGACGTGTATATGACGATGATTCGTTCACACTTTTCACCTGACAATATAGAAGGGCTTAAAGTTGGTGATGACATTTATTTTCATCTAACCAACCTGGAGCAGGACTGGGATGTTCCACATGGCTTCGCTATACGAAATGCAAATACTGCAGAATTGCTGGTAATGCCAGGCGAAACACAAACTTTGAAATGGACCCCCGACGTTTCAGGAATGTATCCGTTTTATTGTACCGATTTCTGCAGCGCTCTTCACCAGGAAATGCAGGGATATATAAGAATATCTCCCAAAGGTTCCAATGTTCCATTATCCTTTAGTCTTGGAAAAAACGCTGACACATCAGATTCTGTATTAACCAAACAACAATAACACCTGGGAAGACGGGCCGGAAACGGCCTGTTCTTCTTAAAAAATTGCTTAAAATTTTAAAAGAATTAAAATGAAAAAGATACTCAGCATATTACCGGTTTTGGCAATGGTCGTTATCATGTCATGCAATAGCAATTCCGGCTCAAAAACTGAAAGCACTTCTACAACTTCTGAAACCTCTGCAACCCCCGGCGGACAGGAAAATGTGAAAGACGATGTTTCACAAAAAGATGTAGTAAAAGTGGCGATGTCATCTCCGGACCACACCACTCTTGTAGCTGCATTAAAGCAGGCAGACCTGGTAAGCTCTCTTTCAAACGCGGGACCATTCACTGTTTTTGCACCTACTAACCAAGCCTTTAATAAATTACCTGCCGGCACCGTTGATGACCTTATGAAAAACGCTAATAAAGATAAATTAGTAGATGTATTGCAGTACCATGTTTTTGTTTCCGCTTTGCAACCCGAGTCATTTAAGGATGGGCAAACTCTCAATATGGTAGATGGGAGCGACCTGAAAGTGAGTGTATCCAACGGTAGCGTAACTCTCAATGGCAAAGCTCATATTGTGAGTGCTATCCCTGCTTCAAATGGCATGGTGTATGTAATTGACGATGTATTGCTGCCTCCATCGAAATAAATTACTATAGAACCATCCGGGAAATAGTTTATTTATTATTGAAGCTCGCCGAAAGTCCCGCTTTAAAAAAATTGCAAAATGAAAAATAATCTTTCGACCCTGCAAAGAACACTTATTTTCTTAAGCGGGATTTTATTGGTAGTCGTTTTATTCGTGCCCCTTTGGCAGATAGAATTGAATGCACCTCAATATCCCGAAGGTCTCGTCTTAAAAATGTATCCTCATAAGATTGCCGGGAATGTAGATATTATCAACGGTCTCAATCATTACATTGGTATGAAGACCTTGCACACAAAAGATTTTATCGAGTTTACGCTATTGCCTTATATCGTTGGTTTTTTCGCACTGCTTTGTTTTATTGTGGCTTTGCAGAAAAAGCAAAAATGGCTCACGGGTCTGTTTACTTTATTTGTAATCTTTGGAATTGTAGCGATGGTTGATTTCTGGAGATGGGAATATGCGTACGGTCACGATCTTAATCCGGAAGCTCCTATACAAGTGCCTGGAATGGCGTATCAGCCTCCGTTAATTGGATATAAACAATTATTAAATTTTGGCGCGTATTCGGTCCCTGATATAGGCGGATGGCTATTTATCTTCGTAGGATTACTGCTCTTGATAGCCCTGTTAATTCCATTTTACAAAAAAAAATCAAGTAGAATTAAATAAAACAAAATGAAAAAATCAATTTTATCAATATTTGTTGTTTTACTGTTGGGAATGATATCCTGCAACAGTGGCCCCCAGCCCATAAGGCTCGGAACAGATGCCTGTGATTTTTGTAAAATGTCCATTGCAGACAGAAATTTCGGCGCAGAAATAATTACTGATAAGGGAAAAGTTTATAAGTTTGACGACACACATTGCTTTGCCACTTTCAGGAAAAAAAATATTGACAGCAATATTGTTAAGCACGTTTATTTTGTCAACTTCCTGGACCCTCATAATTTTATTGATGCTGACCATGTATTTTTATTGGAAAGCAATGACCTTCATTCGCCTATGGGAGGCAATACCGCTGCGTTTGACAGCAAAGAAAAATTAAAAATAACTCAGCAAAAAGTTGATGGAAAAGAAATAACATTACAGGAATTATATGATACGGAATAATGAAGACTATTATAAAATTTTTGATGTCTATTTTTTTGTTTCTCGCTTATAATAAAACGGAAGCAGATACCATACATGTAGGCAAAAACAAATCCTACACCTCGCTACAAAAAGGAATAGACGCAGCAGTTACCGGCGATACGGTGTTAGTAGACCCCGGTCATTATAAAGAGCATGACATCAGGATCAATAAAAAAATTTATGTAAAGGGCTTACAATATCCTGTAATAGATGGAGAAAAAATGAGCGGTATTTTTACCATACATGCTGATGGGGCGGTGCTCGATGGTTTTAAAATAATAAACGGAGGACGGGCAGAAACAGAGGATCTTGCCGGGGTACTTATTGAAGACAGCTACAAAGTAAGTGTTATTAATAATAAACTGGATGATACCAATTTCGGAATTTATAGCCAGCACAGCAGTAACTGCGTTATAAAAAATAATCAAATAAAATCTTACGCTACCAATGAAGTACAAAGCGGCAATGGTATTCATTGCTGGAGGTCGGATAGTTTGCTTATTATAGGTAACGATATTACAGGACATCGCGATGGTCTGTACTTTGAATTTGTAACCAATTCCCTGGTATGGCGAAACAGGAGCCACGACAACATACGCTACGGAATCCATTTTATGTTTTCGCACCATGACACTTACATTAGTAATATCTTTGAAAATAATGAATCCGGCGTAGCTGTAATGTTTACACATCACATACAGATGTACAATAATTTTTTTCTTGATAATTGGGGCGGTGCGGCTTACGGTATCCTTTTGAAAGAAATAACCGACGCTGATATTTCCGGTAATCATTTTTCACACAACACAACGGCCATTCAAATGGAAGGATGTAACCGGAATAATATTTTTAAAAACACTTTTTCAAACAATGGATGGGCAATCAAAATTTCGGCCAGCAGTCTCAATAATACCATTACTCAAAATAATTTTTTAGGAAACACTTTTGACATTGGAACCAATGGTTCGCTCGTGCAAAATACATTTAACGGAAACTATTGGGATAAATATGAAGGCTATGATTTGAACAGGGATAACATTGGAGATGTTCCTTACCATCCTGTTAGCATGTATTCAATGATCATTGATAGTAATCCCGCTGCCCTGATGCTTTTCAGAAGTCTTATCGTTTCTTTATTAGATAAAAGTGAAAAAATATTACCGGGTATCACTCCGGAAAACCTGAGAGACGAAACACCTTTAATGAGGCCATTGAAATTATGATAGTTGCAAAAAATATAACCAAGAAATTCGGAAAACTAAAAGCGCTGGATGAAGTATCAGTAACATTTTCAAAAGGAGAATGCATTGCTCTACTCGGCCCAAACGGTTGCGGAAAAACAACTTTGATAAAATCTTTGTTGGGAATGGTAGTACCCGATAGCGGCTCTATACATTTTAATAACGAACTTATTACTAACAAATGGAAGTACCGCAGCCAGGTTGGTTATATGCCTCAGATTGGGCGCTATCCTGAAAATATGACCATTGCTCACGTTATAGACATGATGAAAGATATAAGGAAAGGTACGGACCAGGAGCCTGATGAAGACCTGGTAAAAAGTTTTGGCTTAAAAGATATGTTGCAGAAGAAAATGCGGACACTTAGCGGAGGCACCACGCAAAAAGTGAGTGCCGCATTAGCTTTCATGTTTCGCCCGGACGTTTTAATATTGGATGAACCTACTGCCGGCCTCGATCCTCTTTCTTCAGAAAAATTAAAGCAAAAAATAATTCAGGAAAAAGAGAAAGGGAAACTGGTGCTCATTACTTCTCATATCTTGAGTGAACTGGATGATCTGATTACAGAAGTATTTTACATGCAGGAAGGTAAATTGCTATTTCACAAAAAGCTATCTGCATTGAAAGAAGAAACAGGTGAAGAAAAATTATCAAAAGCCATAGCAAAAATAATGAGTATGCAGGAAGCGGTTTCAAACTATTGATATCTTTAATTGTTATTGTAGAACTTGTCTTCATGAAACAAAACAAAATTGTGCAAATTATTTTATCATTTATTGGAGTACTTATTATTATTCTAATTGCAGGAAAAATATTTCTATCTATTCAATTTACTAAAGAGGTAAAACGTCTTTATTCTTACCCAAATATTATTTGTAAGAACCGTTTTAATTATTCACAGTTAACAAATCTACCGGATCCCGTTCAAAATTATTTTAAGCACGTTTTGAAAGAAGGTCAGCCATACATAAATTATATAAGATTACTTCATGATGGAGAATTTAAAACCGGGGAAGGTAAAGACTGGGTAAATATCAAAGGGGAGCAATATTATACTACCCAAAAACCAGGATTTATTTGGAAAGGTAAAACCCTATTGTTTACTGCCCGGGATATGTATGTGGCAGATAAAGGGAATCTCGTTGTTTCTCTGTTTTCTGTTTTTGACGTGGTAAATGGTCATGGGGAAAAATATGATCAGGGTGAATTGCTACGTTGGCTGGGAGAAAGTGTTTGGTTTCCGACCAATCTACTACCAAATAAAAATTTGCAATGGGAACCGATTGACAATCTATCTGCTAAATTAACTTTTAAGTATAATGGCATCAATTTGTTTTACATAGTCAAGTTTAATAATGCTGGAGAAATTACGCAATTAGAGACGAAGAGATATATGGGAGAAAAGGATTTAGAAACGTGGATTGGAAAATTGTCAAATTATACGAAAATAAATGACGTGCTGGTTCCGACTAACATTGAAGCAATATATAAATTAAAAAAAGAAGATTATAGTTATGCAAAGTTTCATGTAAAAATGATCGAGTATGATAAACCATTAAGATTCTAATACCTATAACGATGGCAAAAGGTAACAAACTTTCAAAGGCAGAAAAATGAAAGTTTTTTTATTTTAAAAAAAGTGTATGAAAAAATTATTAAAATATGTGATTGTCGATATTGTGCAAAATAAAATTGTACTGATCTATACTGCATTATTGCTGGTAATATCACTGAGTGTGTTCAATCTTGAAGATAACACTGCAAAAGGATTGCTGAGTTTATTAAATATAATTTTGATCATTGTTCCGCTGATTTGTATTATTTTTTCAACTATCTACATTTATAACAGCTCAGAATTTATCGAATTACTCGTAAGCCAGCCATTAAAAAGAAGGACGATTTGGTTAAGCCTGTTCAGTGGTTTATCCCTCTCGCTTTGCCTGGCTTTTTTTATCGGTGCCGGTATTCCCATTGTATTGTATAATGCCGACGCTACCGGGTTTATGATGATAGCCATGGGACTTTTCTTAACCGTTGTTTTTGTAAGTATTGCTATGCTGGCCGCAGGCCTTACACGCGATAAAGCAAAAGGAATTGGATTGTCAATTTTACTCTGGCTTTATTTTTCACTGATTTTCGATGCATTGGTCTTATTCTTTTTATTCCAGTTCCAGGATTATCCTTTAGAAAAAATAATGATCGCTTTTAGCTTTTTAAATCCCATTGATCTTGGCCGCATTCAAATACTTTTACAAATGGATATTTCCGCATTAATGGGCTACACGGGCGCCGTCTTTCGTGAATTTTTCGGAAATAGCACCGGCATCATTCTTTCATTTTTAGGATTAATAGTTTGGATAATTTTCCCACTGATGATTTCATTAAAAAAATTCAAAAGGAAGGATCTCTGATCTTCGCAGGAAACTGAGACGGAATCATGCACCAAATTTAAAATCAGTCCGCGTCTATTGTTGCATTAAATGGTAATCTAAAGTTCCAAAACAGAAATCTTTGATGAATGGTAATTTTCATTTGATAAAAAAAATGTTTATTTGAGATATGCATCTTAATTGCTCATTTAGGCTTAAATTTTTATGTGCCATGTTTTACTCAAAATCCAGGCTCCCGTTTTTGTTGCTTACTATTTTTTTAACATCAGGATTTTCTTCGCTTGCGCAGAAAACACATAAGCAGGTAATCATCGGATATGTTGGTGGTTTTCGCGGGAATATTGTGAATACTGACTCCATAGCCGCCAATAAATTATCGCATATCAATTATGCATTTGTTGATATCAAAGATAACCGGGCGTGGCTACACAATGAAGCAACAGACACCGTTAATTTCAGAAAATTAAATGGGTTGAAAAAAATCAATCCGGATTTAAAAGTTCTCATCTCTATTGGTGGATGGAAGTGGAGCAAGCATTTTTCTGACGCTATACTTACCGATACATCCCGCGAAAATTTCGCTAAAAGCGCTGTTGGTATTGTTTCTGATTACAATCTTGATGGCGTAGATATTGATTGGGAATATCCGGGGATGTTCGGAGACAGCAATGTTTACCGCTCCGAAGACAGAAAGAATTTCACACTTATGTTCAAAGATTTGAGGGAGCAGTTAGATGAACTTAGAAAACGAACCGGAAAAAAATATTTTGTAACCACCGCCATCGGGGCGTCAAGAGATTTTTTGCAACATACGCAGATGGAAAAAGCACAGAGATACCTGGACTACATCAACCTGATGAGCTACGATCTTGATGATACTTACGATAACATGTCCGCCCACCAATCCAATCTGTATGCACCTAACAATATGCCCTATATCTATTCGGCTGACGTTGCCATCCGCAACCTCAAAAAAGTTGGCGTAGATCCTTCAAAAATTGTTATGGGAATTTGCTTTTACGGAAAGGGAAAGATAGTTGACGATACTACAAATCATGGCCTGTATCAGATACCCGTCAGGCCGGCATTTGGCGGCGGATATACCTTTTTAAAAGATAGTCTCGTGAATAAAAAAGGATACGTCAGGTACTGGGATAACGCGTCAAAAGCACCCTTTCTTTTTAATGCAGACATGAAAAGGTTCATCACTTATGACGATGAGCAATTCGTAAAATTAAAATGTGATTACATCAAAAAATACCATCTTGCCGGCGCAATGTTTTGGGAATACTTCAGCGACAGGAAATTATATTTATTAAATGAACTGGCCAAAGAATTTGGTTATCATCCATAGTATTTCCAGAAAGCATTCTTAAGCCACGGGGTTCAGGTATTAAGAAGAATTCTGATTATTTGTTCGTTTACTGTAGTGGAAAATACACTTGAAGAGTATTGGATAACATTGGCAAGAAATCACTCCATCAAAAATGAAGATCATCTCTATTTGTTTGTTTACTGAAGGTAAGTGCCGGAAATCTTTCCATCCTTCTTTTGAAAAAATTTGCGTGGAGCGTTGAAAAACATCACAATTCCTTATCTGCATTTTTTTCAGAATCCGTGTGGCTCATATCGCGTGGCGAAGAAAAAAAACCGGATAATCTGTTGAGATTGCCATACTTGTAAATGGACCACATTTTGAGTATTCTCTCACGTTTGCGTTCCTCCTGCAACATATGATCCCGCGCGGTTAGTAATTCGAATTGAGTGACAAGCCCCCGAAGTTTTCCTTTTTCCTGTGTATCCACTACCGGCAAGACTCCTACATGATTAGCAGCCATTCTATCCGCTATGGCACGAAGGGATTCCTCAGGGAAAGTAGTGATCAAATCCTTTATCATAAAGTCATCTACGGTACCAGAAAGATCGCCTTGCAAAGCTTTTTCCATCACATCCTGCCACGAAACAGCGCCTAATATAATTCCATCTAAGGTAACCACAGGCAATAAACGTTGTCTCCGCATGTGAGGCTGTGCCTGCACCATAGTTTTCACGTCTGCCATGCAAGTTCCCGAACTTACCGTAAGCACATTAGTTGACATTACGTCTTCGGCGAAAAGTACTTTCAGAGGTTCCACGGCATATTCCCTTAGCACATGAAATCCGCGTCGCGCTACTTTTTCCGTAAGAATAGAACGCTTTAAAGTAAGTACGCTGATGAGGTGTGCGAGTGTAACTGTTATTAATAGGGGAAGAAATAAATCAGTGCTGTGTGTGAGTTCAATAGGAAAAATAATTGAAGTGAATGGCGATCGCATTACACCCGCCAACGCGCCTGCCATTCCAAGCAAAGCCCATTCAGAAGGAATTTTGCCCGGAAAGACCATTCCTAATAACCCGCCTAATGCCGCACCCATTATTAAAATAGGAGCAAGAATTCCCCCACTCGTTCCTGAACCTAAAGCCACTGCCCAGATAATTAATTTAACGACAAAAATGCTTATGAGTGTAGTGACAGCAAGTTTTCCAGCAAGCTCATCGGCGATGGTATCATAACCGACGCCTAAAGCATGCGGTTCAATGACACCTCCGATACCAACGATCAAACCGCCTATGATTGGCCACCACATCCAATGGATTGGTAACTTTCTGAACGCATCTTCAGCACCATAAACCGCTTTGGTTAATACCCATGCCATTCCGCCACAAACAACGCCCAATATTACTGCATCCATCAACCCGGTGCTTCCAAGCTCTATCATTTTCCTGACAGGAAATAATGGTTCGGACCGCATCCAACCTTCGTTTACGAACCAATGGCGCATTGCATCGGCTACGATGCTGGCGATAGCTGCAGGAACAAAAGAGCGCGGTTTCCATTCAAACAAAAGCAGCTCTACACCAAGAATTACGGCAGCAATCGGAGTTCCGAATACGGCGCTCATCCCCGCTACAGCACCCGCCACAAGCAGGCTTCTTCTCTCAATAGCAGTGAGATTCAAAAATTGTGCTAATACGGAACCTACAGCGCCTCCCGTTAAAATAATGGGGCCTTCAGCGCCAAACGGTCCTCCTGTACCAATACTGATTGCACTGGCAATAGGTTTAAGAATGGTGAGGCTCGGTTCTACTTTACTTCCACCCACAAGAATCGTTTCCATTGCTTCAGGAATTCCATGTCCGCGAATGCGCTCTGATCCGTAACGCGCCATAAATCCAACAATTAAACCACCGGCCATTGGAATTAAGACTGCCAGCCAGCCAAGTGTATTATTTCTTGGAGAAGTAAGTGTGAGATCAAAACGCTGGTAATATAAAAAATTGGTGATGAGCGCAATCAGGTCAAGAAGGATAAGCGCTATGAATGCACCGAAGATTCCAATTAATATTGAAAGAGGAATCAGTTTCAGTACAGAACGCGGCATAGTAAAGTCGCTTAGCTTCCGGGCTACACCTGAAGAAGGCGTTAGATTATCGTTCCCCTTTTTGCCATTGTTATTACTGCTATCCTGATTCATACTTCGAACTTAGCACCAATTTTTTCAGAAAAAATCCAACACAATTTAATATATTTCCGAAGAAGATTTGTCAGTGAAATTTTTTTTTACAAAACATCTTAAATTAATGCGGTAATAACAACCAGGGATATTGCCACCTTACCTATTTTTTTGGGGGAAATAGTTCAGGTATCTTTTTCAATTCTTTTTTCGATCCTTCTGTCCGGAATAAACCAAATGATGGCAACTAAAACATATAAAGCAAAAGCCATCCATGAATTAATAAATGACACCAGGATACCGGCACAGTAAATGGCTATCGAAATTTTTCCTTTGAAATCCTTGCCGATAGAAGTAGCGATGAGAGAATCTTTTCCATGAAGTTTAATTAGAGAATGCAGAAGAACAGGATAGGATAACGCCGACATCAATAAAACAATTCCATATAATGCTACAGGTGATGAACTAAAATGGTTTTCACCCATCCATGCAGTTACGAAAGGAACCAGTGAAAGACAAAATAATAAAAGAATATTGCACCACAATACTTTTCCATTTACATGTTTTACGGCCTGGAACATATGATGATGATTATTCCAGTAAATAGCTATGTAAGTAAAACTTAAAACATAACTGATAAATTTGGGCAGTACCGGTTTTAATGCAGCAAACGAAGCTCCTTCCGGAGGATGTAGTTCTAAAACCATGATAGTTATTATGATGGCAAATACGCCATCACTGAATGCTTCTAATCTTCCTTTGCCCATAATTTAATTTTGAAACGGAAATTAATCAATCATCATCTCTTTTTTATAGAAATAAGAATCTGAAATATTACTTTATTTACTGCGAAAACATTTTTGATTGTGGGCGGTGGGGACACCGCCCACGGCGCGCTGCCCCGGTTGGTGTCCCCATCACCGGAATATTTAGGGTCAACTTTTACTACTTAAACGCTTAATTCTAAATTTTAAAAAAGTAGAAAGCATTTCTAAACATCTTTCTTTACCCATTCCACTTCCGTAACCGGGCTAAATAAAAACAGCTTGCTGTTGATCATATCCTTACATAAAAAACGGGTTCGTTGCCTGGTACCTTTTTTATAAATATGTCCATTCTTAAACCTGAATAAACTTTCTTCCGGTAATTCTTCCAATAAAAAAATCCCTGGCTTATGAGGATCATATTTTTTTAAAATTCTTAATAACGGAGCTTCTGCACACGAACTGGCGCCGGGATTTTTTAATGTTCTCAGTAATTCTTTCTCTATATCTGCGGGGAATATTTTTTTTGAAATAAAACCGGCCAGGATATTTCCATATTCATTTTTCCATTGCATGCCATGCGCCTGTATCCTGTTTCCATATTTTTCATAAGCCACAAGGTGCCCCAATTCATGCAGTAGCGTAATCAGAAAAGAGAATTTATTCAGATTTCCATTCACGCTGATGCGATGATTCTTGTCCATATGTTTATTACGATAATCTCCTAATTTGGTAAGCCTTTCGCGTGTTACGGTTAGATGCACTTTATATTCCACCAGGTAATTTGCCACATCTTCATAAGCGCCTTCAGGCAAATAACTATTCAGTTGATGTAAAGGAGATTCTTTTTTAGGCATTGGGTTTCTTGCGGGCAATTTTCATTAACTGAACTACTTCTATGGAAGTATAAACGAGGTAAATTACCATCGCTATAAACAGAGCGGGCATATTGACTATACCACCAAACGCGTACACATATATAAATATGGCGCCGACAACTACAAACATTTTAAGCATAAGCGAAGTATAAAGTCCGCGAACAAAAGCATGAGCGCTCTTAGATGCGATCCCTTTTACCTGGATAATAAAACTAAAATAACTTAATAAATAAAGTAAAAGATTTGCAAATATTAAGAAATTGATATCGAATCCAAAAGAAGTAAGAGGTTTTTTGAAGATCATAATAAGTATCATAATAGCCAGGCACGGAACCGCCACGGGCAAAAATTTTCTTGATGGGCTGTCAATCATTTTTTGAAGTGTCTTTAATAATTTTTATAATAAGCCCTGCAATAATAAGCAGTGGCAAAATCCAAACGAGCAAAGGAAATGAAAAATTCAACCATTTATCGGCTTTTGTACCAATAAATATTCCCAAAGCAATGCTCACCAGGAATTGCATCCCCATACCGGCATATTGCAATAACTCCTTATTGGTTTCTTTTTTTGATTTCATTATGAACTTATTCTTTCTTATCCAATCAGCGCAGCAGACAAACAATTAACTTGATTTTTCATTTTTTTATCTCCATCACTTATCTGCTCATTCCCCGCCGCCCATTACTCATCACGTATTTTCCACTGAACAATCCCATATTGAATTTTTGCGTTATTCATTTTTAGGTTGTTAAAAATAATACACGCATCTCATTTATTGACATATTAGCCTAAATAACCGTATTTTTAAAATATTTTTGCAGAAAGAAGTTCGTAAATATTCAAGGAGCTTTTTTCTTAATCTTATTCTATAAAATTGAACCTATTCATGAACAACCGGATCAGATTTGTATCGGTCTTACTTTTTTTGCTCTTTTTAGTTCCGGATGTTCACGCGCAGTTGGGAAATATTACTTTTGACCTGGGAAAAGATAAGCCCACAAAATTCAAAGAAAAAACATTAAAATCTGAGAAGACCGGCCAAAAAAAATTCACGATTCCCAGGAGGTTTGTCCAAAATACGGTGACGCATTATAATTATTTTTTTAACGCGAATAACAAAATTAACGCCGTAATAGAGCAGGCACGATTATCCAATAAAGACGATTATTCGAAGCTCCTCTCCTACTATAGCTATTCCCTGGATAACACAGCATCGCAAAAAACGGAACTGGACTCGGTAATCTATAAAGCCACAGCAGGTATCTTGCTTCACGACCTTCGTAATAATTGGTTAGATAACCTTTACCTTCTGATAGGAGAAGCCTATTATTTCCGAAAGGCATTCGATTCGGCGTCGATGACCTTCCAGTTTATCAATTTTAATCTTTACCCCGGGAAAAAGAAAGGCATCGACGACAAAATCGTCGTAGGCTCCAATGAAAATGATGACAAAGATTTTATAAGTATTTCCAATAAAGAAGACAGGAATATCATCGACAAAGTGTTTTCGCGCCCACCCAGCAGAAACGATGCTTTCGTGTGGCAAATAAGAACTTTAACGGACCAGGGAAATTATGCCGAAGCAGCAGGTTTAATCAATACTTTAAAGAATGACCCGTTATTTCCAAAGCGCCTTAATACGTATTTTAATGAAGTGCAGGGCTACTGGTTTTTTAAACAGCAGATGTATGACAGCGCCATCGTTTACATGGTAAACGCTTTGCCTAACGCACTGGATGTTGCTGATCGGGCGAGAAGAGATTACCTGCTGGGCCAACTTTACGAGCTCACCCATCACCAGGATACGGCCTCTAATTATTACAACAGAGCCATCAAATTAACGACTGATCCGTTGATGGATATTTATGCAAATCTTAATAAGGCAAAGATGCTGAAAAGCACTGACCCGAAAGAGTATGATAGATGCATTGCTACATTGATACATATGGCGCGCAAAGACAAATTCGAGCCATATCGGGATATTATTTATTTTTCCGCTGCCGAACTTGCATTAGAAAAACCCGATACATCATCGGCTAAAATTTTTTATAGAAAAAGTACCGTTTATAACAAGGAAGATCTTTCGCTGAAGAATAAGGCCTTTCTAATTTTAGCTGAGATAAATTATCAACAAAAAAATTACAGGCAGGCATTTAATTTTTACGACAGCCTTCAGTTAGATGACACCACGTTAACCAACATTGACGAAATCAAAACAAGACGAAGCGCTTTAGAACAAGTGGTACGAAATTTAAATATAATTGACAGGGAAGACAGCCTGCAGTCAATTGCCGCCTTATCCACCTACGATAGAACCCTGTTCATAAAAAACCTGTCAAAAAAATTAAATAAAGAACGGGGGGAAAACAATGGCGAAAACGGTAATACCAATTCTGCTTCTGCTTATTTCGCAACGCGCAATCAATCATCTGATATTTTTTCTAATAACACTTCAGGTGGTCAGTGGTATTTTTATAATAACGATTTAAAAGGAAAAGGATATAACGATTTCCAAAATAATTGGGGCAAGAGAAAAAATGTAGACAATTGGAGGCTTTCTTCCGTTTCAAGCAAAACGATGAATATTGGCGGTCCGGGAAATAACCCTGACGAAGCAGCTGATAGCAGTTCATCACAAAAGGGAAGTGCCAAAGCAGACTCAATGGGTATTCTGTACCAACGTGATATATCTGAAGCAGGATTACTGGCAAATATTCCTCTCACAAAACCAGCGTTGGATTCCTCTAATTCTAAAGTGGCGCGTTCTTTATTTCAATTAGGTAAAAATTACCAGGAGCTGCTGGAAGATTATTATGCAGCAATAGATGCCTACCAACGATCTCTAAAGCGTTTCCCTGATAGCCTTTACAATGGTGAGCTTTATTTGAATCTTTCGTATTGCTACAGAAAAATCGGCAATCTTAAGCAAGCTGATTATTTTAAAAATCTTTTGCTTGATAAATATCCTAAAAGCATCTATACACAATATGTGCTTCATCCCGACAGTTTTAATCCTTCTAAAAAAGATACGGCTGCTTCAAAGCGTTACGACGAAATTTATAACCTTTTTATAGAAGGAAATTTTGATGCTGCTATCAAAGAAAAAAACCTGGCAGACAGCCTCTATGGCAAAAGCTATTGGAATCCTCAATTGCTCTATATCCAATCGGTTTATTATATACAAAAACGCCAGGATAGTGCAGCAATCGATGTCTTGCGCGAAATCGTTAAAAACTATCCCAAAAATCCAATGAAAGAAAAGGCGGCAATAATGATTGACGTGTTAGGCAGAAGGGACAGCATTGAACGATACCTGACTAACCTGCAGGTAGTAAGGGAGAAAGACGATTCAAAGGTGGTGGTTTATGACGATCCCAAAATAGTAAAGAATGTAAAACCTTCCATTATAACCGGGCAGAAACCTTTGTCAGACAGCGGCGTCATAAAACCGGGAAGCGCAACATTGGTACCTGAGAAAAAACTGGCTCCGCCAGTTAAAAACGCGCAGTTTATTTTTGACCCTAACCAGGGGCAAAACGTGGTTATGGTGCTTACAAAAGTGGATCCCGTATACAGCAGCGAAGCGCGTAACGCCTTTAACAGGTATAACGCCCAAAGCATGACAACGAATCAAATTATAATTACAAAAGATACATTAGACAGTGCACGAACATTATTAGTATTTTCTCAATTTATAGACGCTGACGAAGCGATAAAATACAGGGAGAAAATAAAACAAGCTGCTCCTTCAGAAATATCATGGTTGCCTGCGCAGAAATATACTTTTTACATTATTTCTGATGCCAACCTCGAATTACTGAAAGAGAATAAAAATTTACAGAGTTATATTGATCTGTTAAACAAAAAATATCCCGGCAAATTTTAATTCCTTCATAAGAAGGAAATTGATAAATTACCGCTTTTAAAGAAAACAAAATGCAAAATTCACCCAAAAAAGGAAGCAAAAAAAACAAAGGAACCGATATAAAACCTGGTGTAAAAATACTCTGGTTGTGTGTACTGATAGGTTTTGTGGCATTTACCATTGTGCTTGCAGCGGCTAATTTCGGCCTGTTTGGTAAGCTACCTTCTCTGCAGCAATTGGAAAACCCACAGGCAAACCTCGCTACAGAAATTTATGCAAATGACGGAAAGACGCTGATGGGCAAAATATATGCAGAAAACAGGGTTCAGGTTGACTATAAAGACATTTCAAAAAGTGTGATAGATGCGTTGATATCTACAGAAGACGTCCGCTTCTATGAACACTCGGGAATAGACCCCATCGCTTTGGGCCGCGCACTAAAAGGTTTTGGTAACCAGGGGGGCGCGAGCACTATCACACAACAACTTGCTAAAAGTATTTTACACCAGCAAAGTGGTGTTTTCTTTTTGAAAAGGGCTATTGACAAAATGAAAGAATGGATTGTAGCGCTGAAGCTGGAACGAAATTTTACCAAACAGGAAATTATTGCGCTTTATCTTAACAGGGTATCATGGCTAAATGTGTATGGCATCAGGAATGCTTCCCTGGTTTATTTTCAAAAAGAACCCGCCAAACTCACACCGGATGAGTCCGCATTATTAATAGGCATGCTAAGTGGGCCTGGCAAGTATGATCCACGCAGGAACCCCGATGCCGCGCTGGCAAGAAGAAATCTAGTACTGGACAGAATGGTAACTAATAATGTTCTTTCACCCGCAGAGGATGCCATTTTAAAGAAAAAGCCATTGGGTATTAACTATAAGAAAATTGACGAGAGCACGGGTATAGCGCCCTATTTCCGTTCTGTATTGACAAAAAAACTTTTAACCTGGTGCAGCACACATAAGGATCCGAAGACTGGCGAAAATTATGATCTCTATCGTGATGGACTTAAAATCTTCACTACTATTGATCCGAAAATGCAGCTATATGCAGAAGAGGCCGTAATAAAACACATGACGGCGATGCAAAAAACTTTTAACAGGCAATTAGGGAAAAATGTGTGGAAAGGACATGAAGATATCCTGAACCGTGCTATGAAAGAAACCGAGCGGTGGAAAAATATGAAAGAAGGCGGGGCAACCGAGGAAGAAATAGTAAAATCATTTGGAGTTCCGGTAAAAATGAAAGTATTTGCCTGGAATAAAAACCGTGAAAAAGATACCGTGATGACACCGCTTGATTCTATCAAATACTCCAAAGAAATGATGCAGACTGCCTTTTGTGCTATGGATCCCGTTACCGGCGATATCAAGGCCTGGGTTGGCGGTATCGATTTTAAATGGTTCAAATATGATCACGTGACGGCCAACAGGCAGGTGGGTTCTACATTTAAACCAATTTTATATACGTTAGCGTTAACCGATGCAGGACTTACGCCCGATAGTTATATTGGAGGCACCTCCATTACGCTTGCCAATAAAACAATCAGTGGCCCTGGCGGAACAATGGCGTATTGCCTGGCTAAGTCTATAAATGTGGCCGCATACGATCTGATGAGTCGGATAGGCCCGAAGAAAACAGCAGAATTTGCTCACAAATGCGGTATAAAAAGTGATATACCCATTGTGCCTTCTATCGCATTGGGATCGGCAGACCTCCAATTGATAGAAATGCTTAGGGCTTACACGATGTTTCCAAATCGGGGCTTTAATACAGAACCTATTTATTTAACTAAAATTGAAGATAGAAATGGAAATGTTTTAGAATCATTTGAGCCAGAAGTAAAACAAGTGATTAGTGAGTCGGATGCTTATACAATGTATAGGATGATGCAAGGCGTAGTAGATTATGGAACAGGTGGCGCTATGCGTTGGAAGTATGGAATCAATAGTCCGATGGGCGCTAAAACAGGTACTACTAACGAAAATACAGATGGTTGGTTCATGGGCTATACACCTCAAATATTGGCCGGTGCCTGGGTTGGTTGTGATGACCCATTCTTAAAAATAAGATGGACAAGCGGCGGTAACGAAATGGCCATGCCGGAATGGGCTTACTTTATGCAAAAAGTATATGCAGATAAGTCTTTAAACGTTGATCCTAAAGCGCAATTCCCTATTCCTTCTGAGCTAAATAATAATCCGATTTATGCTGATCAGAATTTTAATGCAATAGGCCAGCAAGGCCAGGGCGTAGATTCTTCTGACGTGCAGGGAAATGGCGATGCTGCCGATTATGGTGCTCCCGTTGATGTACCTGTAGAATCAGATTTTAGTGAAACACCAAAAGAAAAAAAGGCGCCCGTAATGGAAGCAAAAAGGCCAATGGGACCGATGAATTACAACCCTGACAAAAAAGATACAACAAGAAAAGAGGAGAAACCTGGCACTAAAAATAAAAGAGCAGGCAGTGATTATTGATGCCTTTATAAACACAAACCATGTAAAAAACATCCCGAAAAATAACACACCTCTTTGCAACCAGTAGTCCTATATTTGCAATCAAAAAAAAATTATATGAAAAAAATATCACTTTTATTAGCGTCAGCCGTTTGCCTATCGACGGCAATCACGGCGCAAACGACCGGAACCTTAAAATTAACAAAAGGCCAAAAATATGTGGTTGAAAATAAACTCTCTACAACCAGTTCCACACAAGTACAGGGACAAGCCATGGAATCGACCGCTGATGTAGCCACAGTCTATAATATAGAGGTAAAAGATAAAACCGATAATAACATCAATTTATCCAACACTATTTCCAATATCAAAATGAACATGAGTATGATGGGTCAGAACATTACTTTTGATTCAGATAAAAAAGAAGATATGGATGGGAATATAGGGAGCACCCTCAAAGATTTCATCAATCAGCCAAAAGATATTGTGATTGATCATGCTGGGAATGTGAAGCCATCTACAGATACTTCTGCTGCATCCGGCCTGGCAAAACAATTGGATTTTGATGCTTCCGGATATGGCGCTGAATTGGCATTTCTTGCGTTACCCAAAAATCCGAAAGTTGGAGATACCTGGACAGACAACAACTCCGGTGACAGCACCCTGGCAAAATCTATCACCTACACCATTAAAGAAATTAACGGCAACGTAGCTACCGTTTCATTTACCGGCACTGTTAGCACACAAAAAACAATTGAACAGCAGGGAATGGAAATTGGCACCAAAACCAAAGGAAAAATTTCCGGCGAAGAAATGGTGGATGTAAAGACAGGCGTGGTTCAAACTAATAATTCTACTACGGAAGCGTCAGGAACTGTATCCGCTATGGGCCAGGACTTTCCAACTTCTACGAAGGTAACCTCTACTACAACTGTAAAAGTGTTATAATTAATTTTTTTGAGAAAGAGCCCCGCAATGCGGGGCTTTTTTGTTGAAAGTTAAGCTAGCTTATTCTTACAATAAAAATAGCTGCCGGATCCCGGCAGCTATTAAAGTTTATCGCGAAATAAATAATTACGATATCTCCATCAATTCAATATCAAAAATCAATTCTTTGCCGGCCAGTTCATGATTGGCATCCAGGATCACTACATCGTCCTTTACTTCGGCTACTACTACAGGAACGGGCTGTCCGGCCTGGTTTTGCAACTGCAATTTCATACCCGGTTCCAATTTCATATCTGCAGGAATATTTGCTTTGGGGAATTCTATAATCGCTTCTTTATTTTTTTCGCCATAGGCGTCTGAAGGAGCTATATTAATCTTCTTTTTTTCTCCCACAGCCATTCCTGGTATCGCATCATCAAACCCTTTGATCATCTGACCTGCACCCACTGTAAAGGCAAGTGGTTCTCTCCCTTCGCTGGAATCAAATTGTTCGCCGGTAGTTAATGTTCCTTTGTAATGCACTTTCACATTATCACCTTTTTTTGCTTTGCTCATAATTATTGATTTTTTTATTAATAAATTGAAATACATCATTATGATAGATATATTTCATTCAGGTAAAGTTGGCAATAATATTTTATTAATCTGCAGGAATTACTCAAAAGATTATTTTTTTATAATAATTTTATCAGGTTTCAGTGCACAATTCTGTTAATTTACAAAATCATGTATCAATAAATAAATCCTGCCAATTTAAATTATGAAAGCAAAATATACCTTATTTGTTTGCCTGCTGTTGGTTCTAAGCAATGCCTACTCCCAGAAGAAAATTATTCCAGGGGCAGAAAGAATGGATCAATATCTTCCCTTGCTCAAAGGAAAGGCAGTAGCAGTATTTGCGAACCAGAGTTCTTTGGTTGGAAATACGAACCTTGTTGATACTCTGTTAAAAAGAGGCGTCAAAGTAGTGCGCATCTTTGGGCCGGAACATGGTTTCTCTGGTACGGCAGACGCTGGTGAAAAAGTTGGAAATTCAATCGATAAAAAAACCGGTGTTGAGGTAGTGAGCCTTTACGGCAAACACTTCAAACCTTCGCCCGAAGACTTGAAAGGCGTGGATATAATGATATTCGACTTACAGGATGTAGGTGTTCGTTTTTATACATACATTAATTCTTTACAACATTACATGGAAGCTGCACTGGAAAATTCAATCCCGTTACTTATTCTGGATCGTCCTAATCCCAATGGCTTTTACGTAGATGGCCCTGTGTTAGACTTGAAGTATAGGAGCGGTGTAGGTATGCAGCCCATCCCGATCGTTTATGGGCTTACCCTGGGCGAATATGCCAGGATGATGGGTGGCGAAAAATGGCTGAGTGATGCTGCCAATAAAAAATATGCCTATTATCAACATGCAAAAAAATCTATAGACTCTCCTTTTCATTTTATGGTTATTAAAAATGAAAATTATGACCACAATAGCAAATACATTCTTCCCGTAAAGCCTTCTCCTAATTTGCCGGACATCCAATCGATCTACCTGTATCCGTCGACTTGTTTTTTTGAAGGAACGACGCTAAGTGAAGGAAGGGGAACAGAGAAGCCTTTCCAAATTTTTGGAGATCCTTCCTTGCCAAAGAATCTTTTTTCTTTTACCCCTAATCCTACGGAAGGCGCCAAACACAGCAAACACTACGGAGAAGTTTGTTATGGATGGAACTTGTCCGGAACGCCGTCAGAAGTTTTGAAAAAAACTGACAGGCACATTCAGTTGAAATGGCTTATGGAAGCGTATCGCTTATTCCCCGATAAAGACAGTTTTTTCATTGTACCCAAATCAGGAAATATGGAAAATTCTTTTTTTGATAAACTTGCAGGAAACAATGAACTCTGGCAACAAATAAAAAATGGCGTTTCAGAAAAAGCGATAAGGGCCAGTTGGGAACCGGCTTTAAATAATTATAAAAAGATAAGGAAGAAATATCTGCTGTATAAAGATTTCAGCGACTGAACATCTCCTGCTATTCAAAAATAAAATCAATTGAGTTTACGAATCATCTTTATGGGCACGCCCGAATTTGCAGTGCCTTCATTACAAACATTGTATGAAGCAGGTTATGACATTGCTGCCGTGATAACAGCGCCGGATAAGGCCGCCGGACGTGGAATGCAGTTAACACAAAGCGCGGTAAAAAAATTTGCAATTGAAAAAAATCTAAAAGTACTTCAACCGGAAAAATTAAAATCTCCGGATTTCATTGAAGAGTTGCAGTCGCTGAAAGCTGATGTGCAGGTGGTAGTAGCGTTCCGGATGCTGCCTGAAATAGTGTGGAACATGCCGCCAATGGGAACGATTAATCTTCATGGTTCGTTATTACCCCAATATCGTGGCGCAGCGCCGATCAACTGGGCCATCATCAATGGTGAAAAAGAAACGGGCGTTACCACTTTCAAGCTGCAACATGAAATAGATACCGGCAACATTTTGCTGCAGGAAAAAATAAAAATTGAGGACGATGAAACCGCCGGGACCCTTCATGATAAAATGATGGAAACAGGCGCGAATCTTCTTTTGAAAACCATCCGGGAATTGGAAACAGGTAATCTTAAAGAAACAGAACAGCATGCTGCTGTAAGCCTTGAACCTTCGGCCTCTATTCGTCATGCTCCGAAAATCTTCACCGAAACCTGCGAAATAAACTGGAACAAAGGCGTGGAAGAAATTTACAATCTTATTCGTGGGTTATCGCCCTACCCTGCTGCCTTCACATTTATGAATGGGAAAAAATTAAAAATATTCTCTTCGCAAAAAGAAACGGGCAACGAAGCAAATGAGCCCGGCAAGTACATCACGGATCATAAAACCTTTTTGAAATTTGCAACAGCAGATGGATTTGTTTCTTTAAAAGAAATTCAACTGGAAGGAAAAAAGAGAATGAAGATCGATGATTTTCTAAGAGGCTGGCGGGAGAACTAAAAAACAACCAATAACTACGAGGTAATGTACCCAGCGAACGTTAGCAGCAATTCCCCTTTTTTCGGAGCCGAAAATCACTTCTCAGGCTAACGTTAGAAATACCCCTTCCGTTTCAAAAAAAGTTTATTTTTATAAGGCTCTTTGCAAGGCCGATGTTACAATTGTTGCGTAATAGCACGGGTGCAATTCTGGTTGGAATGTAAAAAGCTGTTTTGCTAAGAACAAAACAGCTTTGTGATCACTTCAGTGGTGACTCTGACTTGTCAGAGATCCCGTTCAGAATATTTTCATGTTAAAGATACATTCTCTGAGAGCATTTTTATTCACTTCAAAAAAAATATTTATGCAAAACAGAAATGTAAAAATGGAAGTTGTCAATCCTTATGCTGCAGGCATTGATGTGGGAAGCCGCTCTCACTTTGCTGCCGTCGGTCAAGGCAAAGAAGACATTAAAGAGTACGGCGTTTACAATGAAGACCATCAGCAACTCATTAAATGGTTTTTGGAAAATGAAATCAAAACCGTAGCTATGGAAAGTACCGGCACTTACTGGCAGAATCTATATAGTGCACTGATAGCAGCAGGTTTTCAGGTTATTTTATGCAATGGAAAATTTACCAAAAACATCAAGGGTAAAAAGACGGATGTAAAGGATGCGCAGTGGATCCAAAAGCTTCACACCATCGGGTTATTAACCGGAAGTTTTTTGCCTGATGAAGCCACCGAACAATTAAGAACTTATTGCAGGCACAGAACTAATCTGGTACAGCAAGCAGCAGATACCACCCGCAAAATGCAAAAGTATTTGAGGCTGCTTAATTTGCGTTTAGACATTGTAGTTAAAGATGTAACAGGGCTCACTGGCCTTGCCATCATCGATGCAATTTGCAAAGGTGAAAAGAGTCCGGAAAAATTAGCAGCGTTAAGGCATGGCAATTGCAAAAAATCAGAAGAGGAGATTGCCAAAGCGCTTCAAAGTAATGGAAGAAAAGATTATCACTTTGGATTAAAACAGGAATATCAATTGTATGTAAACTTCCAGCAAAAGATAAATGAATGCGACATCGAAATAGAAAAATTATTAAATGAACAAATCAATAGTGACAATGAAAAGAAACAACACTTTATTGATAAAAAGGTTTACAAAAAAATAAACAAGAACACGCCAAAAAATTTAGACATCAACCTGCTATCATACCAATATTTTGGTGGTGTTGATTTGTTGGCCATTGAAGGTGTAAGCCATGCTACAGCGCTTGCCGTGATGAGTGAAGTAGGAAACGGTATTTATAAATTTGGGACGGCAGATCAGTTTGCCAGTTGGCTGAGGCTTGCACCCAACAATAAAATAAGCGGTGGCAAAATGCTAAGTAGCAGAATACCGAAAGGAAGTAACCGGTTAAAAATTGCTTTGAGAAATGCAGCCAATGCCATTGGTAATTTAAAAGACACAGCTCTTTCGAATTTCTTTAACCGTATTGCTTATAGAAAAGGAAGGCCTACAGCAATTTCAGCGACAGCCAGGAAATTGGCGGTAATCATCTGGAATATGATTGTCAAGGGTGTTCCTTATAAACCTCAAAACGATTATGAGTTCCTGGATCAGAAAAGAAAAAGAAAAGTACAGGAAATGAAAAAACTAATTCATAAGTTTGATATTAATATAAAAGACTTGGGATTGCAGGCTTGACTTTCAACGGCTTACAAAACGTTAGTCAGAACAAACTTAAATCACCTATTTTCAATCTAAATACATTTTAAATAGTCTGCAAATGTTTAATAGTAGCAACAAAAATTAAACTATTAATAATTACTTTTGAAAAAAACTACCAATGGTCAACAGAAGAAAATTTCTCCAGCTTTCCACAATAGCCGCGCCATTACTTTCAATGAAAAACACTTTCACTACCGGTAATGTACAGACGAAACCAATTGTGGTTTCTACCTGGAACAATGGCAGGGAAGTGAACGCGGAAGCGTGGAAAATTTTATCAAAGAATGGCCGGGCTTTAGACGCTGTAGAAGCCGGCGCAAGGTATGTGGAAGACACTATCGATTGTTGTATCGGACTTGGCGGTTATCCGGACAGGGACGGAATTGTAACACTTGACGCCTGCATTATGGATGAGAAAGCCAATTGCGGTTCGGTAGGAGCTATCGAACAAATAAAGCATCCGGTTTCGGTAGCAAGAAAAATAATGGAAAATACACCACACATTATGTTGGTGGGCGAAGGAGCGCAGCAATTTGCGTTGGAAAATGGTTTTGAAAAACAATCGAAAGAATTATCTGCTCCTGCAAAAGCAGCTTACGAAAACTGGTTGAAAAAAAGTGATTATAAGCCTGAAATTAACATTGAAAACAAGCCGACTGCATTGGTGGGCAAAAAAGGAAATGGCCCTTTTGCGCCTCCTTTTTTTGATGACGGTTCTCCAAATCATGATACGATGGGCCTGGTTGCAATAGATGCTTCAGGCAACATGAGCGGTGCAGTAACTACCAGCGGGATGGCATTCAAAATTCACGGACGTGTTGGAGATTCACCCATCATTGGTGCGGGTCTTTTCGTAGATAATGAAGTAGGCGCCGCCACATCAAGTGGCTTGGGGGAAGAGGTGATGCGCATTTGCGGAACACATGTGGTTGTTGAATATATGCGCCACGGTTTATCGCCTGAAGCAGCTTGCCGCAAAGCGATTGACCGGATTGTAAACCGGGATATACAAAGGGCTAAAACACTGCAGGTTGGCTTTTTAGCATTAAATAATAAAGGCGAATACGGCGCTTACGCCATTCAAAAAGGATTTGTATTTGCGGTGAAAAGTGCCGGAGAAGAAAAAATAATTCCTGCAAAATATATTTTTGATTTAGGAGTAACTTAGAAGTATAGATTCCTTTAGAAAGTTGAGATTGGTTTGAGGGTTTAGTAATTATAAAATAACATGAATTTCAAATTAGAAATAATCGGTTTTAATATTGAAAGTTGCATCACAGCCCAGGAAGCAGGCGCTAACAGAATTGAATTGTGCGCGAGTCCAGGAGAAGGCGGCACCACTCCATCTTATGCCTTTATAAAAACTGCGAGAGAAAAATTACACATTGATCTATACGCCATGATTCGCCCGCGCGGAGGTGATTTTTTATACGGCAAAGAGGATTTTGAAATCATGAAAAAAGATGTTGCCATTTGCAAAGAAAACGGTTGCAATGGAATCGTAACCGGCATCTTAACAAAAGAAGGTAAAGTAGATAAGAGACGATGCCGGCAATTACTTGAATTAGCTTATCCGCTAAAAGCCACATTTCACAGGGCTTTCGACAGAGTAAATGATCCTTTCCAGGTATTAGAAGATGTTATTGATTTAGGATTTGAACGAATACTTACTTCCGGTTTAAAGCCAAAAGCAATCGAAGGCGCCGATTTACTTTCACAATTAATAAAACAATCGAACGAAAGAATTATTATCATGCCTGGCTCAGGCGTAAATTCTCAAAATATAATTTCGATCGCTGAAACGACCGGTGCAAGGGAGTTTCACAGTTCGGCAAGTGTTTCACTAAAAGGCAAAATGGAGTTTGTGAATGATGATATGAATGAATCTCTGAATTATATCGCTACAGGCCAGGAGGAAGTACTACAAATGGCTACTTTATTAAGAGATTACAGCAAAAGAACAAAAAAGTAGTTTTTTTAATTCCGTTAAGACTAATGGATCTTAGAAATAAAATATTAAAAGAGCATACCAAGGAAAATTGCAAAACGATAGTTGATTGGGTTGGTAATGATCTGAAAAGGTTCAACGAATTATTTCATTTATTCCTGGAAGATGAGAACCGCGTTACACAAAGAGCTGCGTGGCCAATGAGTTATTGCGTGATAGCCCATCCGTATCTGATGAAAAATAATTTTGAAAAATTACTTGGCAACTTAAATAAACCCAACTTACACGATGCGATAAAACGCAATACAGTAAGGCTTTTACAATCTTTGACTATCCCTGAAAAACATGAAGGCGCTGTAATGAATATTTGTTTCAAATACCTTGAATCTCCCACGGAGGCAGTTGCTATTAAAGCATTTGCATTAACAATTTTAGGAAATCTGTCCCAAAAATATCCCGAAATTATTCCGGAAATAAAATTGCTGATTGAAGATCAACTTCCGCATCAAACGCCGGCTTTTAAAGTCAGGGCAAAAAAACTTTTACAAGATTACCGGTTCAATTAATTTCATCATAAAACAAAGAATATGATTTACATAACTCAACTCATCTATTTAAAAGAAGGGGCAGAAGATATCTTTGATCAATTTGAAAATATTGCCATGCCGATAATTCCAAGGTATAATGGAAAACTTCTTTTTCGGATAAGGCCTGATGCTTCGTCATTTATTGAAGCGAATATTGAAAGGCCTTATGAAATACATTTAGTAGAATTTACAACAGAAGAAGATTTCAAAAATTTTATGCAGGACGATGAACGGAAAAAATTCGTAGAGTTAAAAAATCAGTCTATTAAGACTGCAATACTTATTAAAGGAACAAAAATATAAAACCGGGAAAGAGTTAGTGTAACAAATCTTTAATGCAATGAAGCGTAACCGAAACTGGATTCTATAACAATCTTGTACAAAGGCAACCAGTGAAGCAACAAATACTATCGATTCTTATTTTCTGAAAGAGATTCTGTCATTCTAATACTCTTTTCTTATGTATTTTGATCTCAGAACCCTTGGCCATCAAAACAGACGCAGGATCGGCTTCGTTCAAAAATGAAAATTTATCACCATAGAGCGCCCGAAAATCGCAATCCACCTCATAAGAAATAACCTTCAAAGTTTCCCAGGAGGGATGTTCTATATTGTATTCATAAGTTTTGGTGTCACTCATTTTTAAATAGTCCCAATAATGATCGGCAAAGAAATATTCACAGCTATCAGGTACTATCTTTTTCGACCTTTTACTGGCTACCACGCTTATTTTATTCCATTTATTTTTATGATTCCATTCATAGCCTGCTTCAAAATTTTCACCATTATCTTTGTGAAAATTCTTCATTTTCATTGTAACATAATTTTCGGTATATAAATTATTACCAACTAACGCAATGCCTTTTTTAGGAACAATTTCTTTTATAAAAACTACGCCTCTTTTTATAAACCCATTATCATTATATTTCACATAAAACCGAAGATTTACTTTTTCAAAATTTACATGCATAGGAACACTGAATCCAAATAATTTGGTATTTAAAAATTTGAATCCCACGAGGCTTAAATAGGCATTTCCTTCAAATAAATCCAATTCAGTTTTGTACGGAACATAAGGTTGTAATAATTCTTTGGGAACGACATAATTTGCCATGATGAGATTGTTCCATTCTGCACGTAAAAAATGTGTTGTCATAACTAAGATTTTTTTGCCGGCTGAAAAATGGTCGTTTCATTCGAAAAAAATAACAGCATTTAATAGCATCCCGCTTTGTTTATTATTACAATATTGTTGCCAACATTGCAAAACCAACCAGGATATTCTTAAAACGGTGGCTGATTATTATCGTGCGCAATCGGGCCTTATTAATATAAGAGCCTTACTTTAATTGTTTCATTTACCTCTTTTAGTAATTCGAGTGCTTCCTTTGAAAGATTTTTATTAACGTCGAGAACTACATAGCCTATCTCGTCATTTGTTTTTAAATACTGGCCGAGGATATTAATTTTATGCGAAGAAAGAAGTGAATTTATCTGCGATAATACGCCCGGTACATTTTTATGAATGTGCAAAATACGATGTGTATTTTCATGCAGGGGAAGATTCAAAGGAGGGACAGAATGGGAACCCGTTGTTATACCCATTTCCAGGAAATTAAATAATTTATTACTTACATCTTCTCCTATATTATGTTGGGCTTCTTCGGTAGATCCACCGATATGCGGAGTTAAGATCACATTGCTCAATCCCTGCAATGGCGTGGTAAATCTATCCCCGTTTTTTACAGGCTCTTCGGGAAATACATCAATTGCCGCACCGCCCAATTCATTATTCACAAGGACATTTTTCAGCGCTTCAAGATCCACAACTTTCCCTCTTGCGTAGTTGATAAGAATGGCCGTTTTTTTGCAATATTTTAAATTGCTTTCATTGATCATATTTCTGGTAGAGGGAAGATCAGGGACATGAAGGGTAATAATATCCGCAACCTTCATCAATTCTTTCATTGATTTTTTAGATTCGGCGTTGCCCAGCGGCATCTTTGTTTCCGTATCATAAAAAATAACTTTCATTCCCATAGCTTCGGCAAGCACGCTTACCTGGGAGCCGATATTTCCATATCCTATTATCCCAAGTGTCTTCCCACGAAGTTCATGACTTCCTGTAGAATCCTTCATCCATATTCCTTCGTGTGCGGATTTATTTTTATCAGGTATTTTACGAATAAGCATGATGGATAAAGCTATCACTAATTCAGCCACCGATCTTGTATTGGAATATGGGGCGTTGAAGACAGCAACTCCATTTTGGGTGGCTGCTTCCATATCTACCTGGCTGGTACCGATACAAAAACATCCGATTGCCTGGAGCTTATTGGCATTTTTTAAAACAGCTTTTGTAATTTTCGACTTTGATCTTATACCCAGCAAATGGACATTTTTAATTTCTTTAATGAGTTCACTTTCTGTAAGCGCTCCGGAAACTCTCTTCACGGATAAATAACCGGAATCAGTAAATCTTTCTGTTGCAGTTTTGCTAATGTTTTCTAAAAAAAGAATATTTATTTTCTCTTTAGGATAACTTGTAATTTTTTTCTCAGCCATATTAAAATTGTAATGTAATATTGCAAATATAGTCCCTAAATCCTTGAAATTTTTTTGATGAGACGAATAATTTTTTTAGCTGCATTTCTATTTGCTTACTTTTTTGTTATCACTTCCTGCAATTCCGGCACTTCCACTGCAAAGCCTGTTTCGATAGACACAACTGGTTACAAGCCTCCTGCTCCGGCCAAAATTCCGAAGGAGGATTTCGATCGTTATTATTCGGAAGTAAAAGATTTTTACGAGAATAAACTATTGAGGAGCGGCTTCAATGGCGCTATTCTTGTGGCAAAAAAAGGAGAAGTGATCTTTGAAGCGTATCACGGATTTTATAATCTTGCGAAAAAAGATTCTCTTAATAAACATAGTGCATTTCACCTGGCATCGGTTTCTAAAACTTTTACCGCAATGGCCACTTTGAAGCTCGCACAAATGGGAAAGTTGAGCGTAGATGATGATGTAAAAAAATATTTTCCTGCGTTCCCTTACGACAATGTAACCATACGATTGTTATTAAGCCATAGAAGTGGGTTACCTAATTACCTCTATTTCATGGACAAATTGGGGTGGGATAAAAAACAACATTGCACCAATGAAGATGTCCTCAATTACTTAATAAAATACAAGCCTAAGCCGATGAGCCAGCCCAATACTCATTTTGCTTATTGCAATACCAATTATGCCTTATTAGGATTGATCATAGAAAAAGCATCAGGAGAATCTTACGCAGATTTTTTACAACAGGAAATTTTTTCGCCGCTGAATATGAAAGATACTTATGTATATGATAACCTTAGAGACAGCGCCACGGCAATGCCATCGTATGATTATCGCGGCAGGCAGGAAGCATTCACATACCTGGATTGTGGCTTTGGAGATAAAAACATTTACAGTACCCCCGAAGATCTTTTAAAATGGGACCAGGCACTTTATACCAACGAAATATTCACTCAAAAAACTTTGGAAGAAGCCTTTACGCCTTACAGCAATGAAAAGCCAGGTATCAGAAATTATGGATTTGGCTGGAGAATGAATGTATATCCAAATGGAAAAAAAATTATCTATCACAATGGCTGGTGGCATGGCAACAACACCGTTTTTATAAGAATGATCCAGGATTCTGTTACCATTATTGTTTTAGGAAACAAATACAACCGGAACATTTACGAAGCTAAAGATATGGAAGGTTATTTCGATTCAGAGACGTCTCTAAACAGCGATGAAAATGAAGCAATATCAAAAGAAGAGATTAACACTAATGAAAATTCTGATTCGATTCTATCTAAAAAAATGGAATTTAATAAGCCAAAACCCAAAGTCCATAAATCTCCTTCCAAAAAAACTCCATCTAAAAAACATCATCCCAAAAAAAAGAAAAAGTAAAATGATTGACAGAAAACTTTTCGAAAATTTCTTTTCAACTTTAAACTAAATAAAAGAGCGCTCCAAATTTTTAAAAGTTTTTATAATACAATATCAAACCATTAAGAAGTTAAGATTTATTAAGAAAAAAACTTAACTATCCTTCACTCCTTAATGTTTCAGGTGTAATCATATCAGGAAGCCAAGGTTCAATAAAGGAAGGAAGGCCTCACCGTTTTACAGTAAACCAATTTTTTTGAAGCATTTTTATTTTCGCAAGGAAGAAGCTTACTAAAGATACCTGACCGGGTTTCTCCTGGAGTTTTTGATGTAATTCTTAATATTCATCCAGAAAGCAAGAATAAGATAAAATATAATAGGTGAGCCGAAGGTAAGGAATGAGATATAAATAAAATATCTCCGGATGGCTGAAGTAGCGATACCCATTTTCTCACCGATGGCTGTACAAACGCCAAACACCTGCCATTCTATAAAGTGTTTTATTTTATACATGTGGCAAAACTAAAAAAATTGCAGAAGAAAATATCAAAAAATATTTTAAATCTTTCATTTTATAAATTCCAAAACCAACGAGAGCATTATGCCAAATAAATTATTATTTTCTTTCATCACTCTCATTTCTTATTGTAAAGTAATAAAAATAACATGTTTTAAGCGGTGTTGGATTCGCGGAAATTTATGTGTAAAAATAAACGCATTGCACCCTCGATCAAAACCTTTCAGGGCTGGTTTGATTTTAATTAAATTTGCAAAACTTTTTACACTTTCTCACTAATTAAAAAATACACGCAATGGTTTTTGACCTCGAAATGATTACTAAATTTTACAATGGCTATTCGCAGAAAGTAGCAGCTGCACGAAAAGTGGTAAATCATCCGCTCACGCTCACAGAAAAAATTTTATATGCGCACCTATGGCGCGGAAACGCAGACTCCGCCTTTGAAAGAGGAAAGGATTATGTGGATTTTGCCCCTGACAGAGTGGCCATGCAGGATGCTACAGCCCAAATGGCTTTGTTGCAATTCATGCAATCCGGAAGGACAAAAGTATCGGTTCCTTCTACCGTTCATTGCGATCACTTAATACAAGCTGAAGTCGGCGCCGCGCCGGATCTTTCGAGAGCAAAATCCCAAAACAAAGAAGTGTATGATTTCTTAGCTTCTGTTTCCAATAAATATGGAATTGGTTTCTGGAAGCCTGGTGCGGGGATCATTCACCAGGTAGTTTTGGAGAACTATGCATTTCCGGGAGGAATGATGATCGGTACCGATTCGCATACCGTAAATGCAGGAGGATTAGGAATGGTTGCAATTGGGGTTGGCGGGGCCGATGCTTGCGACGTGATGGCGGGTTTGCCATGGGAATTAAAATTCCCAAAACTGATTGGGGTAAAATTAACCGGTAAATTAAGTGGGTGGACATCAGCAAAAGATATCATTTTAAAAGTAGCTGGCATTCTTACCGTTAAAGGTGGTACGGGCGCTATCGTTGAATATTTTGGTGAAGGAGCTACTTCATTATCGTGCACAGGTAAAGGAACTATTTGCAACATGGGCGCAGAAATTGGTGCTACTACTTCTATTTTTGGTTACGATTCAAAAATGGAAAGTTATTTAAAAGGAACAGGAAGGGAAGAAGTAGCTGCTTTGGCCAATAAAGTGGCTGAAGACTTAACAGGCGACAAAGAAGTGTATGCCAATGCTGAAAAATATTTTGACCAGGTAATTGAAATTAATCTTTCTGAGCTGGAGCCATATATTAATGGGCCTTTTACGCCTGATCTTGCATGGCCAATTTCAAAATTTGCAGAGGCAGTGAAAACAAATAACTGGCCTGAAGATTTGGAAGTAGGTTTGATAGGAAGTTGCACCAACTCTTCTTATGAAGATATTACCAGGGCGGCTTCTGTAGCCAAACAAGCTTCGGACAATGGAATAAAAGCGAAAGCAGAATTTACGATAACCCCCGGTTCGGAGCAGGTAAGGTACACGGTAGAACGAGATGGCTACTTAACTATTTTTGAAGATATGGGTGGCGTTGTTTTAGCCAACGCTTGCGGCCCGTGCATAGGCCAATGGGCACGTCATACCAACGATCCGGCGAAGAAGAATTCTATTCTTACTTCTTACAACCGGAATTTTGCTAAAAGAAACGATGGCAATGCCAATACACACGCCTTCGTAGCTTCTCCTGAAATCACTACCGCGTTAGCCATTGCAGGTTCTCTTACTTTTAACCCAATCACAGATTATCTTACCAACCAAAAAGGTGAAAAAATAAAGTTGAAGGAACCGGAAGGAATTGAAATGCCGGCAAAAGGTTTTGCAGTTGAAGATGCAGGTTTCCAGGCTCCGGCAGCCGACGGCAGCGCCATAAAAGTAATTGTATCGCCAGCCTCAGACAGGCTCCAGATACTCGAGCCGTTTGCATCCTGGAACGGTTCAGATCTTACCGGGTTAAAATTATTAATTAAAGCCAAAGGCAAATGCACTACTGATCATATTTCTATGGCGGGACCATGGTTAAAATACCGCGGGCACCTGGATAATATCAGTAACAATCTTTTGATTGGAGCGGTTAATATTTTTAACGAGAAAACTAACCTGGTAAAAAATCAATTGACCGGAGGCTTTGGTCCACTTCCGGAAACACAAAGAGCTTATAAAAATGCAGGCGTAGGATCAGTAATAGTGGCTGATGAAAATTATGGAGAAGGCTCTTCCCGCGAACATGCTGCAATGGAACCCCGACACCTGGGTGTAAAGGCGGTAATTGTAAAATCATTTGCACGCATACACGAAACCAACTTAAAGAAGCAAGGTCTGCTGGGCGTAACATTTGCCAATAAAGAAGATTATAATAAAATACAGGAAGACGACACTATTGATATTTTAGGATTAAAAACTTTTGCAGAAGGCAAACCGCTGGAAGTTCGTTTGCTTCATTCCGACGGAACAACGGATTCATTCCTGGTAAATCATACCTATAATAATCAACAGATAGAATGGTACAAAGCTGGTGGTGCATTGAATATTATCAGGAGGGAATTTGAAGAAAGTAAATAGGACTTTTGAAATCACCGTAAAAGCATAAAACGGCATTTATTGATAAAAGGCGAAACTTTAAAATGTTTCGCCTTTTTGTTGAAACTATAAAATTAGAAATAGGTAATATTTGTTTGTTTACTGGCAAAATTATTTTTTTTCAGCCGCTTGCCCTCCATACATTTGACTGTAAAAAAATGCAAGACAAAGAGGAAATGAACGCATTGTCTTTCAATTGATTTTGGACCAGTCGTTAAAAATTTGAATGCAACTTATTGGAAATCTTTTTAGAAAGTTTTTAATTAATTCCTTACTTTTCCAAATCTTTTAAACCATTTAATAAAACCCAACACTATTATGAGTTTGTTCGTTAGAAAACCAATAGATACCTTATTGGCTGAAGCTTCAAATACCGGGGGCAATACTTTGAAAAGGACCCTTGGCCCTTTGTCGTTGATCGCCTTAGGTATCGGAGCTGTGATAGGCGCAGGGTTATTCTCAATTACAGGGATGGCAGCGGCCAATTACGCCGGCCCGGGTATTATGATTTCGTTTATAATAGCAGCTGTTGGCTGTGCATTTGCGGGATTGTGCTATGCAGAATTTGCCTCCATGATTCCGGTAGCCGGAAGCGCTTATACCTATTCTTACGCCACTATGGGAGAATTTATCGCATGGATCATTGGTTGGGACCTTGTTTTGGAATATGCTGTGGGCGCAGCAACTGTCGCCTCCAGTTGGGCAGGTTATTTTGGTGAATTATTTAAATCCTTTGGAGTCGCATTGCCTCCCGAGCTCATGATGACGCCCTTCGATTCGGTACAGGTGGCCGGTGGAGAAATGATTCATGGCATTTTAAATTTACCGGCTGTTTTTATAGTAGTAGTTATGTCACTCGTATTAATAAGGGGAACAAGTGAATCAGCATGGGTAAATGGAATTATTGTTATACTAAAGGTATCGATTGTTATCATTTTTGTTCTTGTTGGCTTCAAATATATCCGTCCGGAAAATTTAAAACCTTTGATTCCAAAAAACACGGGAACCTTTGGCAGCTTTGGCTGGTCGGGAATCATACGAGCGGCCGCAGTTGTATTTTTTGCCTACATTGGTTTTGACGCAGTGTCTACGGCGGCGCAGGAAACCAAAAACCCTAAAAAAGCAATGCCGATCGGGATCTTAGGCTCGCTTGCAATATGTACCGTACTTTATATTTTCTTTGCTTATGTGATGACGGGTGTGGCCAACTACAAAATGTTTAACGTAGGTGGAAGTGCAGATCTCGCTCCTGTTGCTATTGCAATAAAACAGATGGGGCCTGTAGGCGTAAATGGATTGGTAACACCTGCTTATCCCTGGTTGAACACGATGATTATTATTGCCATCTTGTTAGGATATTCCTCTGTAATTCTTGTGATGCTTTTAGGCCAAAGCAGGGTTTTTTATTCAATGAGTACTGATGGTTTACTACCAAAAGTATTTTCACAAATTCACAGCAAACATCGTACACCTTACAAATCTAATTTGCTGTTTATGATTTTTGTGAGTGCTTTCGCAGCATTTATACCCGGCAGGATCGTAGGAGAAATGACAAGCATCGGAACTTTGTTTGCCTTCATCCTCGTCTGTCTCGGCGTATTGGTCTTGCGAAGAAATATGAAAGATGCCCCGCGGGCTTTCCGTGTACCATTGGTGCCTTTGATTCCAATATTGGGTGTGCTGGTTTGTCTTGGAATGATGGTCTTCCTTCCTTTCGATACCTGGATTCGTTTAATTGTGTGGATGCTGATAGGCCTTGACATATACGCCGCTTATGGCATAAAGAAAAGCAGTCTTAGTGATGGCAAATACGATGCGAAGGGTCAAAAGATTGTAGGTATTTGCGGACTCGCTTTGGGTGTTTTATTAATATTACTTTCAATAGCACATCATTACACTGCTGAAATACCGGATTACGCGCTTTTTTACTTTTCAATCGTCTTTGCTATTCTTCATTTAATCTATTTTGGATTTAAAATAGCCCGTAGCAGAACGAACGCGTCATAGTTTAAAAAAAAATAATTAAGAAAAAACGCTTCAGAATCTGGAGCGTTTTTTTTATAACTTTTGACCTATCCGGTGGCGCTGTGTTTGACTTAACCAAGCAAATGAGCCTTCGTTTCCATAAGATTACTTTTTGTTTTGGACGCCACAATGAAGTAAATTATCTTTTGTAACACCTGCCCACGAATTACATCCAGCAAGGCCAAGCGTCAGATCAATGTCAGCTAATAAATTGCTAACTACTTCTTTGACGCCTTGTTCGCCGCCAAGCGCCAAACCATAAGCATAAGGCCGCGCAATAAGAACCGCTTTGGCACCCAGCGCCATTGCTTTAAATACATCGGCCCCACGGCGAATACCACTATCGAATAATAAAGTTGTTTTATCTCCGACAGCCTCCACTATTCCGTCAAGCGTGTCCAATGCACCAATGGCTCCATCTAATTGCCGGCCTCCATGATTGGACACAATAATTCCATCGGCTCCATAATCTATCGCTTTTTTTGCATCATCCGGATGTTGGATTCCTTTTACAATCACTGGTAGTTTTGTGCAATTTCGAATGACGGCCAGATCGTCCCAGTTGGAGGAAGGATTAGAAAAGCAATTGGCAAACTGCATCATAGTGTGCATTTTATCTTTGCCGGGATCCCCACCTACCGCCTTTAGGAAAACCGGGTCTGAAAAATAATTAGCCAACCCTTCATTATATAAAAATGGCAGGTAAGCGTTTTTGATATCCCGCTCCCGCCAGGCAAATAATCTTGTATCAAGCGTAAGTACAATAGCGCTATAGCCTGCCTTTTCAGCACGGCCGATAATGCTCCTGGTAAAATCATCGTTACGGCCCCAATATAACTGGAACCAATGGGGATGATCACCATGGACCGTAGCTATTTCTTCAATGGTTTTTGAAGAGACCGTGCTAACTACCTGGGGTACCCGCAAAGTTTTTGCAGCCCGCGCAACAGCCACTTCAGCTTCAGGATGAGCAATCGATAAAACTCCCACGGGACCCAGCAAAACAGGCGTGGGTAATTTCATTCCGAACAATTCAATTTCAATACTCCTTTTTGAGACGTCGCCCATCATACGTGGAACTATCTGCCAATGGTTAAAAGCTTCTCTATTATTTAAGGTTGTGATTTCTGAACCTGCACTTCCCGCGATATAAGCAAATGCTGAAGGGTTCATTACTTCGAATGCCCTTGCTTCAAGTTCTTCAAAAGCCACGGGTAACTTTGGTTTGGTACCTTGTGTTCCGGCAAAATAAATCTGCAACTGGTATTGCATACCTCCGGACAATTCTGCAGGCGTTGATGTATTCATATATTTTCAATTACTGAATAAAATTATTCGTCTGTTGATTTGCTCGTTAATCAAGGCAGGATAGTACCAATCCATTCGCTTATTTCACACAACAGCTTCGATTGTTCTAAAAGTATTTTTGTACTATCAAAAGTATAATTAATAAATTCTTTATTTCTAATCATCTTTTTTTGGTAGGAATTGAATAGTGCCTATTTTGCGTTAACTGCAATACAAACCGAACAATTGGCCCCGAAAAACATAATTACCATCTTCTAACAAACCAAAAAATAAACATGAACAAATTCGCCAAAGTCGCCTCAAGAATTATGCTGGTCGCAATCTGTATATTGATCTCATTGGCAAGCTGCCTTGCCCAGAAAACACCTTTAACAAAAGAGTCCGGGGTAATTCCTCCGGATTTTAATCAAAATAATGATACCCTCCTCATTTTTAGTACTAACCCTTTCTACACTATGAGTATGAAAAAGCATTTTCAGAAAAACTATACTGGTAATTTTAAATTTGTAAAAAGCCTGGATGGCTACTCCATCGATCGATGCAGATATGTTCTTTATGAAGGAACGCTTAACACGAAAACAACAAAAATTGGTGGTCCATTTAATGGAGAAGTGACTAATATGACGTCTCATAATAGTTTTTCAATTTTTGATAGGAAAACCAACACACAATATATCAATTCTAATATTGCATCGCCAAAATTGTTGAACGAATACGCCGCTGCCCTCGACAAGGCTAGGCTATAACGAATCTTATACTTTATCCATCTATAGAGATAATTATATTTATCTTAGTATACAAGAGACAAATTTTTATTCGCTCAGATCTTATTACCTACAGCACTTTCTGAAAAGCCATATAGCAATTAATGTATTTGAAAATAATGAAAAGAAGCTGAAATTGCAGCAGTAGCTTCAATAAGTTATTACCAATTCTATTCTAACTCGATATAATATAAAAAATCTGTTAACTGTTCCAAACTTAACATAAAATGGTTTTCATTCTTATTAGCAAAGCGATAGCGCGAAAAATCAATTTTATCATCTTTTTGAATAAAAATAAACAATACCTTTGTAGCTCAAATAATCGAATTGAACCACTTTTATTACATACAGCATTTTCTCGCGAAGAACCTTGATTTTTTAGATCACAGAATGTGACCATATCGCTCCTCTCCTCTCACTCTTTTGAGAATTTCTTTTATTTTTCTGTTTTTTTTTAAAATTTAATTTTATATGTCAGTACAGGCCACTGCTTCGCAAACCGAGTATTTTATTGAACTCGAAAATCAATATGGCGCTCATAATTACCATCCGCTTCCCGTTGTTTTAAAAGAAGGCAAAGGTGTTTTTGTTTGGGACGTTGAGAATAAAAAATACTATGATTTTCTAAGCGCTTATTCTGCGTTGAACCAGGGACATTGCCATCCAAAAATCATCCAAACTTTAATAGAGCAGGCGCAGAAGCTAACGCTTACCAGCAGGGCTTTTCACAGTGAACAAATGGCGCTTTTTTCCAAATTCATCACTGAATATTTTGGATATGATAAAGTGTTACCAATGAATACCGGTGCGGAAGCTGTAGAAACAGCTTTGAAACTTTGCAGGCACTGGGGGTACAGAGTAAAAAAGATAGCAGAAAATAAAGCGAAAATCATTGTATGCAATGGCAATTTTCATGGACGCACATTAGGGATCATTTCTTTTAGTACAGACCCTAATGCTAAGAATGATTTTGGCCCTTACCTTGCCGGGTTCGAAACAATTCCTTATAATGATCTTTCTGCTCTTGCGGAAGCATTAAAAGATACTAATGTTGCCGGTTTTTTGGTAGAACCCATACAGGGAGAGGCGGGAGTAAATGTTCCGGACGATGGTTATTTATCCAAGGCAAAACAATATTGCGCAGATGCCAATGTGCTTTTCATAGCCGATGAAATCCAAACCGGTTTGAGCAGGACCGGAAAATTGCTTTGTTGCGATCACGAAGATGTAAGACCCGACATTTTAATATTGGGAAAAGCATTAAGCGGTGGTGCGTTGCCGGTAAGTGCCGTACTTGCAGATGATGAAATTATGCTAACCATTAAACCCGGTGAGCATGGCAGTACTTATGGAGGAAACCCTTTGGCAGCAAGCGTTGCAATGGTTGCGTTAAAAGTTTTAAAAGAAGAAGAGCTGGCAGAAAATGCTGAGATTTTGGGGAAATTATTCAGGGAAGAATTGAAAAAAATAAAGTCGCCACATATTTTGGAGATCCGTGGAAAGGGTTTGTTGAATGCAATCGTCATTGACCATGAGGATAAAGAAGCTGCATGGAATCTATGTTTGGAATTAAAACAAAATGGTCTTTTGGCTAAGCAAACGCATGGTGATATTATTCGTTTTGCGCCGCCATTGATTATTACGAAAGAACAAATAATGGATTGCATTGGGATTATTAAAACAAGTTTGATGGTGTTGGATTGAATGTATTTTCCCCGAAAAAAATATACAGTAAAAGCACTTTTATCTAAGATTCCTGTTCTTTGTGCAGGGATCTTATTGGCGATAATCCCACAATCATGGCAATAAATTTTTTTATTTTTTCCAATAATTGCCTGCTGCGACTATCGTAGCTTTTCTCCGATTGCTTCGGGATTATGCTTGTGTTTAAAAAGTATCACAAACAAAATAGCTACTACCAAAGCGTACAGGGAAAACCAAATCCAGATGCCGTGCCAATCCTTACTTTTATCAGCATAAGTAAAAAACTGGTCTATCACGATTCCGCTGATAGAACTTCCCAGTACGGCTCCAATGCCATTTGTCATCATCATAAACAGCCCTTGCGCGCTGGCTCTTATAGAAGGATCACATTGTGTTTCCACAAAAAGAGAACCGGAGATATTGAAAAAATCAAAGGCCATTCCATACACGATACATGAAAGAATAATCATCCAAAGACCATTGCCGGGATTACCATAAGCAAATAATCCAAACCGGAAAAACCAGGCTAACATACTGATGAGCATTACTTTTTTTATTCCAAATCTTTTTAAGAAAAAAGGAATCGCGAGAATAAAAAGAGTTTCAGAAACCTGTGAAATACTCATGATGATAGCCGGATATTTTACTGCGATCATTCCTTTGTATTCAGGCACACCTGCAAAATCGTGCAGAAAGGTATCGCCATAAGCATTGGTTAGCTGGAGCGCCGCGCCAAGCAACATTGCGAATAGAAAAAAGACAGCCATCTTTCTTTCTTTCAGGAGCCTGAAAGAGTTAAGCCCCAAAGCATCAACCAAAGATTTTCGTTCTTTTGTGCGCAACAATGGCGGGCATTTGGGTAAACTGAATGCGTAAATCCCAAGCACTAACGCAGCGATAGATGCTACATAAAACTGTCCTGAAGTGGTCTCAAAGTGCAATAGACTTACTACCCACAAAGCCACGATAAAACCTATTGTTCCCCATACCCTTATGGGCGGATAGTCTATCACCACATCTTTCCCTTCACGTTTTAAGGCCGAATAGGCAACTGCAATAGATAATGAAATTGTGGGCATGTAAAATATCATATTGATAAGCATTACCCAAAACATTACGAATGGATCATTGATCATTGGAATAGTAAAAAGGACAATAGCACCGCAAATATGAAAAATACCGTAAAGTTTTTCAGCATTTACCCATTTATCCGCGATGATGCCTGCCAGCGAAGGCATAAACAGGGAAGCGATTCCCATAGTAGAAAAAATAGCACCGAATTGAGTTCCTGACCAATGTTTGGTTTGAAACCAATAAGCTCCAATAGTGATGAGCCATGCGCCCCAAACAAAGAATTGTAAAAAATTCATTACAATAAGACGGAACTTTATATTCATTATTTAGTTTTATTTTTTATTTAGCGGTGCGAACTCCACAAATTAGCAAGAAATTTTTATTACTGTTTTATGGAAACCACGATTATTAATTGCTGGCAAAGTGTGACGCTGACCCAGGTATTTTATTTTAGCTATTTTTAATAATTCAAAAGAAAAAATTCAATTATTTTGAAAGATAAGAGAATTAATAAAATCTATCGCGCTTAGTTTTGAATTCAACTTAAAATATTACTTTGCAATACGAAATGCATCTCTAAATCTATAACCACATTTTAAAATAATTTCTCCCTTGAAAAAATCCCTGTTATTTTTTGCATTCGCATTTGCTATCGTCTCGCATGGTCTTTCGCAACAGAAAGTAAAGTTTCCGAAATTAAATACGCCCATCATAAGATGTGCGACCGAGACCAGGGTTCAGATGCTTTTCAAAAGATTTCCTGAGAGAAAACTATTGGCAGAAAAGCTTTCCGCGGAAATTCCCGCTAACAACGCACTCCGCCAGGCGCAACGTTTACAAAGTATTGTTTACCTGCCGGTGGTTTTCCATATTGTACTTCCCAACCCTTATATCATAACAGAGGCAGTAGTTCAGTCGCAGATAGATGCTTTGAATACTGACTTTGGCGGCCTGAATGCAGACAGCACCAATATCCCCGCCGCTTTCCAGGCGTTAAGAGGACATTCAATGATAAGATTTGTTCTTGCCAAAAGAACTCCTTCGGGTGCAGTTACCAATGGGATAGAAAGAATTTCAAGTGCCACAACCGGCGATCCCAATGACCCGACAGACTCTATTAAAAGAGCATCATTAGGTGGCGCCGACGCGTGGGACCCCACTTCTTATATAAATATCTGGGTAGGAAATATTGCAGACAATGGAGGCACGTTAGGCTACACTCAAATTCCGGGAAGTGGCGTCCCCGCCGATGATGGAATCTTTTGCAATGTGCAAGGTTTTGGAATTAGCAACTGCAATATCGGAGCCTATAATAAAGCGAGGACCATCGTTCATGAAATGGGACATTATTTTGGGCTTTTTCATATTTGGGGAGATGATGAAAATGATGCCAACAAATGCTCAGGCGACGATTTTCGTGCATTGACGGCCGATGGATCAACTTATTCCTTACCCACCACATTATACAATCCGCCAGGACAGGGAAACACATCTGCTGATATTGGAGATACACCAAACCAAGCCATTGCTACTACTAACTGTCCTTCAGGAACGGTCACTGATGCCTGTACAGCCAGCGCTCCGGGAATTCTTTACCAGGATTTCATGGATTACACTATGGATGACTGTTATAGTATGTTTACCAACAAACAGGTAGCACGTATGGAGTATGTTCTCAGCACTTACAGAACCGCGCTGGAAAGTTCGTTAGGTGGTACAGCTCCTGCTGGAGCGCCATCCAGGGACGCTTCACCAATATACTCCGTTAATCCCGGAGGGCTGGAAAATTCCGGATGTACCTCTATCTTTCATCCATCTACGTTAAGTTGCGCCGGAAATGTGACACCAATGGTACTTATAGAAAATAAGGGTTTGAGCACTATCACTTCTGTTACTGTGGGCTACCGCTTAAATGGCGGTGCTCCCGTAACCGTAAATATCAATCCAAATTTATTATCCGGGGCTAATCAGATGGTGAGCTTCCCGGCAATTTCCGTTGCTACGGGCGCTTACACCTTCAAATTTTTCACGTCCAATGTAAACGGAAGCGGAACAGACCAGGTGCCTTCAAATGACACCCTATCAGCTACGCTCAGTGTTCCAAGCCCCGTAGCCCTACCTATCTCTGAGGGTTTTGAAGGTGGCCTATTCCCTCCTGCAGGTTGGAGCATTATTAATCCTGATAATAATAATACCTGGCAACTTACTACCCCCGGCAGCAACAGCGCGCATTCTATATTTATTGATAATTATGATAATAGCATTGCAGGCCAGATAGATGAGATTCGTACTCCAAAAATAATCCTGCCCAGCGCTGATCCCGTCGTTATTAGTTTTGATCTTGCTTATAAGAATTACCCCGACCCAGATTATAACGATAGTCTGAATGTATTGGTCTCCAACGACTGCGGCGCTACCTTTACCAGCTTTTTCAATAAGGCCGGTGCCGCTCTTGCCACAGCGGGCTCCTCCTCCAATGGTTATTTCACTCCAGCTGCTGGTGATTGGAAGACCCAGAAGATAACCGTAGACGGCTCGTTACTCACCTCCGGCAATATCATTATTGCGTTTAGAAATACGAGTGATTATGGAAATAATATGTTCATCGACAATATTAATATTACCCAGGAAAAGTCAAGAGATCTTACGGTGACTGCTGTGAACCCACCATCTGCTACTGAATGCGAAGAGCCTACGATACCGATAGCTACCATTAAAAATGTAGGATTTTCCACTATCACAGGTTTTACTGTTTCTTACAGTATAGACAACGGAGCGCCTTCCCAGACTATAGTTACAGGGATTTCGCTTGCGTCCGATGCGCAAATGAATGTCCCTTTAAATACATTTACTCCTGCCGGGGGCCAACATATCATTACTGTATATACGACAAATCCAATTTCATCAACAGGTACCGGAGATGAAAATATTTTAAACGATACGATCCGTAAATCTTTTTATGCAACCGGAAAAGTAACACCGCCGGTAACAGAAGGATTTGAAGGAGCGACCTTTCCTCCGGCAACATGGTCAATAGAAAATCCTGATGGAGGAATTACCTGGGAAAGAACGACAGCAGCGGCAAAAACAGGATCCGCGTCGATGGTTATCAGGAATTATGATTATACGGCGACTGGCACCACCGATAAATTTATTTCGTCCGTTGTCTCGGGCACCTCAACATATGATTCCATGTACGTTTCGTTCAACTATGCTTACGCGACAGGCAATTCATCAAGTTTAGCGGACACTTTAGAGATACAGACAACTACTGATTGCGGTCAAACTTTTTCAACCGTCTGGAAAAACTGGGGGAGCAGTTTGCAAACCACTACTAATAATAGCGGCGGCAGCTTTGTACCCGGTTCTAATGACTGGGGAACTGTAAATCTGAATTTATTCAATTATGTAAATACACAGGATTTCCAGGTTTATTTTGTGGACAAAGGCAATCACCAGAATAATCTTTACATTGACAACATTAATATTTATGGAATCAACGTCCCTGCCCGCTTAAAGGCGCAAGGATATTTAATTTACCCCAATCCTTTCAGGCAACAATTTATTATAAGGAATTACCAGGTGCCGGTTAACCTGGAGAGCGCGCATGTTTATAATTCGGTAGGGCAACTGGTTTGGGCTAAAGATTATAACGGAAGTGCTTACACGGAGATGCCGGTGGATCTCGGGAATGCCCCGGCGGGGGTTTATTATGTCAAACTGTTTTACACTGATAAATCAGTCGTGCAGAAGATAGTAAAGCAATAAATTCAATGAATTTCTAATCGGGCAGCCTTAAACCATTAAGGAGTGAAGAATGGTTAAGTTGTGTCTTAATAAAACTTAACTTCTTAATGGTTTAAAAATCAGTAAAGCAATAAATTCTGTGAATTCTTAATCAGACTACAAACCATTAAAGAATGAAGAATAGGTAAGTTTTGCCTTGATGAACCTTAACTTTTTAATGTTTTAAAAATTAGAAAAAGAGCAAAGACTGGAAGCTTTTTTAAAATTGATTGTATCATGAATTAATTTATTTTTCAGATGATGGATCATCCGTTTTATTTATATTAATATTAAATCCGGGTGCCTGGTAGTCTTTTGGAAGATAGCTTGAAGGAATTGTCGTAGTGTTCCCATCCCTTGCGGCCCTATAATGGGGTGACATTATTTCTATCCCTCTTTCATTACAAACATCCTGTATATTCTGATGAAGTTCTGAATAAATATTTGCTTGTTTATTTGCTTCCCTGATGTATGCGTTGATTTGGTAAGCCACATAGAAATCTTCCAACCCTGTTTGCAAAACAAATGGTTTAGGATCAGGAATCACGTATTTAGTTTTCAAAGCAGCGTCTATCAATGCCTGGTGCATATCTTTCCAGGGCACGTCGTAGCCAATGGTAACAGTTGTGTTAATGATTAATCCCAACCCCGGTGCATCGCTGCTGTAGTTGATAGTATGGCTGCTCATGACCGTAGAATTTGGGATCGAGATGATTTCATTCTTTATTGTCCGGATACGGGTCACGAGTAAAGACTTTTCAATAACGTCACCTGTTAAATCCTGGATCTTAACTCTGTCACCGATCTTAAAAAGCCGCATATACGTAAGCAAAAGGCCTGAGATAATATTCGATAAGGAACCGGCAGAACCAAAGGTGAACAAAAACCCAAGAAATACTGAAACGCCTTTAAATACAGGAGATTCGCTGCCAGGCAAATAAGGATAAATGATAATAACCATAAAAGCAAAAATCAATACTCTGACTATTTGATAAGTCGGGTTAGCCCAATCGGGGAAAAATCCCGGGATTTTTAAATGACCATCTTTGATTTCGTTTTTTAGGAACTTGAGCCATTTAAAAACATACCGGAAAATAAAGAGTATCACCAATATTGTGAAAAGATTCGGCAGAAAATTCCAAAAGGCTGAAGCAATCTTCTTTAGCGGATTCAGAATGTAGCCAAAAAGCGTGTTTGCAAAATTTTGTGTCCATGGAAAAATTCCAAACAAGATGGGCAGGGCAAGGTAAATAGCGAGAATAATAATTACCCACTTCAGTACTCTGTTGACACTAATTAAAACATTTACTTCTGAGTTTGCATCAAACAAAGTATAATTTTTAATTTTTATTCCTTTTAATAGTTTGCCTTTTTGTTTCCATATTTTAACCGCTGTCCATCGAAATAGCTTATTGATATATTTTATTAAAAAGTATAGAATCGCAATCACCAACAAAGCAAGGGCTATTTCTTTGGCCAGTGTTTTAAAGCTGATCGCAGATTTATATTTCATTATCTCCTTACCAATAATCTGCTGGTAATTTTTTGCCATTTCGTCCCGCGTGGTTCCATTCCAAATAGCATCATTATCTGAAATAGCGATGAGGATATTATCACCAACTGCGAGATCAGTAGTGGTTTCTGAAGGAATAATTTTTATCGAATCCGTATTGAACCGGATTTTTTTACCGAGTTCTTCAATTCGTCTATTTATTGCAGCAGCCCGGTCTTCGGCAGAGAAACTTCCCGATTTATTATAAATGTAAAACAAGGTATCGTTGAAAAATCCCAACACCGGGTAACCAGTTGCGGTGCTACGAAGCGAATCAATTTGCTCTTTCTTTTCGGTAAAACGGATTGCCTCCCGGTTCTTAAGAGCATCCAATTGCTTTTGCAATTCACCTTTCCTCGCGCTGTCACCTGATTTTAAAGAGTTGATCTGTTCTTCAAGGCCGGCTCGTTTAATGGAATCGGCAATCCGGAATTGATCGATTTCGTTTAATTTCCTGTTATACTGCCGAAGTATAGCAGTGTTTAGAGAATCATTTTTCCGGTTAACGCTGTCTTTTTTATTTCCAATGGTATCTTTATTGTTTTTTAAAGTATCCTTTTGGGCAAATAAATTTTGGACACCAAGTAAAAGAACTCCCAACAATAAGACAGCAAATGTTTTTTTCATTTTAATAAAAGACATGAATGAACAAGTGTTTAAATACCACTTCCTTTTATGATCCAAAAAATTCAATAGCTATGGGATGTATAGCCTTAACATAACTGCCACATGTTTTTTACCGTGAAGAATCTTTTCATAAACGAAAGCAAATAATGAATTAAAAATTATTTTAAAATTTGATGGTATGAATGTAAAGATAGTTTATCGAATATTTCTTTTACGACGCAAAAAGAGATGAGACACAAAGCCAATAACATCCAAAAAAATTCCTCTAAAAAGGATTAAAAAACAACAGCTATCGTGAAGATAAAACGCTGCGTCATTTTTTAATTTAATATTTGGTTAAGATAATATGTTGTTAAACAAAAATGCCCATTTCCATCTATTAAAGATTTATTTATTCTTTTGTAAAAACTAAAATGAATTAATTATGAAATCAAAAATTTTATTACCCATCGTCATCATCCTTTTCGCAACAACTGCCGCCAATGCACAAATCAACGAAGGAAGGTATTTATTAGGAGGGAGTTTCGGTTTCAGCAACGCCAAAAACCCACAAACCACCGGAGCACAGAATCAACGTCTTTATACTAATATTCAATTCGGCAAAGTAATAAAAGAAAACACTGTAGCGGGTGTCATTCTATCCTATGGTTATTCTAAGAATGACTCAACCGCGAAACTGAATCAATATGGCGCCGGTGTTTTTTATAGAAAATACAAACCAATTGCCAAAAACTTTTACTTTTTTGGCGAAGCTGATGCGCTTTACAATTACGCAAACAATACTCAGGGAAATTTTCAGATTGGAGGCAATGGTACAAGATATACATCTAACACCGGATCGTTAACTTTTACTCCGGGTATATCTTACTCGTTATGCAAGAGAGTGCAAATGGAGTTATTAATGCAAAATCTTATTTCTCTTTCTTATGGAACTTTAAAAACTGAAACAACGAGTATGGGTGCTTCTGACATATCAACTTCAAAATCAAATAATTTTTCTGCCGATGTAAATGTCAATTCAAACCTGGGAAATAGTTTCGCTATTGGGTTTAAATTTCTTCTGGGGAAATAAATTTTTCGATGAATACTTTAAGAATAATTTCCTTTCTTTCCAACAAATAATCCTGGTTTCATAAAGAATCAGAAATCGCATTATTTGTTTGTCTGCTGCCCAGGTATGTTTGTGTCCATCTCTCGCTGCAACAAAATATTTATTTATTCTTTTGTAACAATCAAAATTAATTAATTATGAAAATAAAAATTTTACTATCGTTTGCAATTTTCTTTTGTGCAGCAATTACAACGAATGCACAAATCAACGAAGCCAGGTATTTATTAGGAGGAAGCTTTAGTTTCAGTAATTCTAAAAACTTACAACCTATGGAATCAAAAACCCAATCTCTTTCTACCAATATTCAATTGGGCAAAGTAATACAGGATAACGCGGTAGCAGGAATCATACTGTCTTACGGTTACACTTATACTTCTAGTAATATCCCAGTGATTAGAGTAGATCAATATGGTGCAGGTGTTTTTTATAGAAAATACAAACTCATTGCCAAAGACTTTTATCTTTTCGGAGAAGTTGATGCACTTTATAGTTATTCAAGGAATAAAACGGGGAATTTCCAAGTTGGACACGACGGTACAAGATTTGCTTCTAATTTGGGTTCTTTGTCTTTTACTCCGGGCCTTTCCTACTCTATATGTAAAAGGATACAAATGGAATTATTAATGCAAAATCTTGTTTCGCTTTCTTATGCTGCTATAAAAACTGAGACAACTTTTACCACCGGACCTTCTACTATAACAATTGGCAAAGCCAATAGTTTCTCAGCCAATGTAAATGTAAATTCAAGTCTGCTAGATAATTTTGGTATCGGATTTAAATTTCTTCTGGGGAAATAAATTTTTCGATGAACACTTTATTAGAAGAATAATTTCCTTTTTCTTCCAACAACTAATCCTGGTTTCATAAAGAATCAGAAATCGGACTATTTGTTTGTCTGCTGCTCAGGTATGTTCCATCTCTCGCTGCAACAAACTATTCTCTCATCTTCCAAACATTCATCATAAGGAGAGGATACAAACAAAATGAAATATTTGTTTTTAATAATCCTTTATTAGTTATGTAACGTAATTTTACAGAACAATTTAAATAAAATACAGCTAATATATGGAAAGCGAGTTTTCAGATTACCTGAAGAATTATGAAAAGGTATTAAAAGAAGTTTTTGAAAAAAAATTTGGTGAGAATGAATTTGCAGTTGAAAGACATTTAAACCCGGATGAGTTAAATAAAATCATGGAAGCCAGGCCATTGGCGGTTGCAATTCCGGAAAATTATGGCGGCCGTGGCGTAAAAGTAAAAGAATGCCTCGGTGTTTTATCAGCAGCTTCTTATGAGTCCATCTCCTTATCCTTAATATTTGGAATTAACATCGCTTTGTTTTTAGAGCCGGTAGCTAAATATGCAAATGAATCGGTGAAGGAAGCCATTTTTAAAAACTTTTTAGAAAAACAAAATATGGGCGGGTTGATGATTACGGAACCCGATTTTGGAAGCGATGCATTAAATATGCAAACCTGGAATGAGCGTGTTGGAGATTCTTATAAAGTGAATGGTGTAAAACATTGGCAGGGCCTCACAGGGATGGCCAATTACTGGTTGATCACTTCACGCGAAAGGAATAGTAACGGTGAGCTGAATCGCGATATCGATTTCTTTATTTGCGATGTGTCTAAGGAAAAACAACAAATAGTAGTGGAGCAGGTTTATAATAATTTAGGTCTCGAACTGATTCCTTACGGTAGAAACAGGGTGGACATCCTGGTACCGGAATCATATAAATTAGTACCTCAAACGTCGGGTTTGAAAATGATGCTGGATGTACTTCACCGTAGCAGGTTGCAGTTTCCCGGTATGGCAATGGGATTCATCAAAAGAATGCTGGACGAGGCTTTAAAGCAATGCAACCAGAGAATTGTAGGTGGAAAGAAGTTGATTGAACTGGACGAGGTTCAATACCAGATTTGCCAAATTCAGAGCGCCTTTACTGTTGTTTCTGCTATGTGTTTCCGGAGTAGTTATGTAAGCAGTATAGACAATGATCTTTCTGCAGAAGGTATCCAGGCCAATTCAATGAAAGCCTATGTAACAGATCTGATGCAGGAATCTTCACAGACCTTCACGCAGTTATCGGGAGCCAACGGATACAGGATCAGTAATGTTGGCGGTCGTGGTATCATGGATAGCAGGGCTTTCCAGATATTTGAAGGATCCAATGAAATGCTTTATACCCAAATAGGAGAAATGATCGCGAAGCTGATGAAAAGGAATAAAGAAATGAATATTTACCAATTCCTGAAAGAATTTAATCTCACCCAAAAAGCTTGTTCTTTCTTTAAAAAAGATATCGATTTTACTTTAATGACGGGCCTGAATCAACGTAAAATGATTGATTTAGGAAAAGTTTTTTCCCGGATCATCGCCTCCAATTTTGTAATAGAAATGGGAGAAAGTGGATTTAGAAAAGATTTGGTGACCAATTGCATCAACACCATAAAAGTGGATGTGGCTACATTTATCAGTTCCTTCCACGCTGAAAATACAGTAACACCCATAGAAGATTACAAGGAAAAAAGCTGGTGGTACGATTTTGTATAATTGACCCTGTTTTGAAAGAAATAATATCTTCATTCCTCTGAAAGACAAGTGCGGCGAGTGGAACGATCACCAAATTAATTCATCATCGATCACTCGCGCTTCTTTCGAATTTAATTATACATTTCTTCCTGCAACACTTTTATTCTCTCGTCTTCCAGGTACTCATCATAAGTACAAAGCCTGTCTATGATACCTTTTGGAGTAATTTCTATAATACGGTTGGCGACTGTTTGTATAAATTGATGATCATGCGTTGTCATCAACACGATTCCCGGAAAAGCTATCATACCATCATTAAATGCAGTGATGCTTTCAAGGTCAAGGTGGTTGGTAGGTTCATCAAGCATCACCACATTTGGGTTTTGCAGCATCATCCGGCTTACCATACATCTTACTTTTTCGCCACCGCTAAGCACGTCGGTTTTCTTATTCACTTCATCACCGCTAAATAACATTTTACCGAGGAAACCTCTTAAAAAATCCTCATCCACATCTGTGTAATGCGCCGGAACATACTGGCGCAGCCAATCCATTAAAGTGAGTTTGCCCGTAAAAAATTCTGTATTGTCATTCGGCAAATAAGCAGTGGTAATCGTGGTTCCACATTCAAATTTTCCGCTGTCAGGCTTCATCCTGTTATTAATAATTTCAAAAAAGGAGGTGAGCGCCACAGGATCCTTGCTCAGAAAAGCGATTTTTTGTCCTTTTACTACGTCGAAATTTACATTGTTAAACAACGTTTTTCCTTCAACACGCTTTGATAGTTTTTGAACATCCAGGATCTGGTTTCCGGGATCTCTTTCGGGCTTAAAAATAATACCGGGATATTTCCGGTTACTTGGTGTAATGTCTTCAAAAACCAACTTATCCAGCGCCTTCTTCCTGGAAGTAGCCTGTTTGCTTTTCGATGCATTGGCGCTAAAACGCGCGATAAATTCGAGAAGGTCTTTCTTCTTTTCTTCCTGCTTTTTATTCTTGTCTGTAGCCTGTCGCGCCGCCAATTGGCTGCTCTCGTACCAAAACGTATAGTTACCTGTGTAGATTTTTATTTTTTGTTTATCCACGTCAGCCACATGAGTACATACGGCATCCAGAAAGTGACGGTCGTGACTCACTACCAATACAATATTTTGATAATCGGCCAGGAAATTTTCAAGCCATGAGATGGTGGATACGTCAAGGTTATTGGTAGGCTCATCCAACAATAAAATATCCGGATTTCCAAACAGCGCTTGTGCCAGCAACACCCTTACTTTCATGTTAGCTGCCACATCCTTCATTAATGCATAGTGAATTTCATCGGGAACTCCTAACTCGTTCAATAAAGTGGCTGCATCACTCTCGGCTGTATAACCGCCCATTTCTCCAAATTCCGCTTCAAGGTGCCCCGCCTTCATTCCATCTTCCTCGCTAAAATCCTCTTTCATGTAAATAGCATCTTTCTCAACCATGGTGGCCCACATTTTTTTATGGCCCATCATTACAGTGTGTAACACCGATATTTCGTCAAACTCAAACTGGTCTTGCCTTAGCACCGCCATGCGTTCACCAGGTGTGATGCTTACAGAACCTTTATTAGGTTCAATTTCGCCGCTTATTATTTTTAGAATGGTGGATTTACCTGCACCGTTGGCACCAATAATTCCATAGCAATTTCCTTTAACAAAATTGAGATTTACTTCATCAAACAAAACCCTTTTGCCATACGCAAGGGTTACATTATTTACACTTATCATACGCCGTCATTTTTTTAGAGGCGCAAAGGTAAGAATAAAGAAGAAGAGGGAAAAGCGAAACGTGAAAGACAGTAAAACAACTTTTATTAAAGAATCTTATTCAGCCGAAAACTGTCAAATAAATGGGTAAGTATTTAAATCGAATAAGTTCTGTAAAATTCACTGCATCAAATCATTTTTTGATCAATGCATAATGGAGCGAGGGCCAGGTTCTTGCTAAAAATGGCCGGGCATCACGCCCGGCCATTTTTTAATACAGACGTACATGTCTTTTATTATTGGATAACTTGAAGTCCTTATTTTTTCTTCTGGCTTTTAGGAGCGAAAATGGCAAACATTCTTTTTCCTTCCAGTTTGGGCATGCTTTCTAAAGTACCAACTTCTACCAGTCTCTCTGCAAATTTCAACAAAAGCAATTCGCCACGTTCTTTGAACATGATAGCCCTTCCTTTAAACTGGACGTAAGCTTTTACTTTATTGCCATCTTTTAAAAAGTTTTCTGCATGCTTTGATTTGAAATCAAAATCATGATCATCAGTATTGGGTGTGAAACGGATTTCCTTTACCTCGGAGACTTTGCTCTTGGCCTTCATATCTTTTTCACGCCTCTTCTTTTCGTAAAGAAACTTATTGTAATCTATCACCTTACAAACCGGTGGATCAGCCTGCGGTGAAATTTCTACAAGATCAAGCCCCAGATCATTTGCAATTCTTTGGGCTTCTGCAGTAGGATAAACGCCTACTTCAATATTCTCTCCTACCAAACGTACATTGGGTACTCTTATCATGTGGTTGGTACGGTGTTCCTGTTGTTGTTCTTTTTTAAAACGTGGGTTAAATGCGCCTCTCGGCCGTTGTGGGAATGCCATTAATTGATTTTAGGTTAAAAATTTACTTTGTGTTATTTTAAAAATTATCTATTGATTAAATCCTGTTTTATTCTTCACTTCTTCCTGGATGTTTTCTATCACTTCATTCAGCGTTTTTGTTCCTTCGTCTCCTTTGCCCTGGCGACGCACAGAAACTTTTTCATCGTTCACCTCTTTTTCACCGATAATAAGCATTAACGGGATTTTAGCCATTTCAGTGTCTCTTATTTTTCGCCCGATTTTCTCGCTGCGATCATCTATCTCAGCACGAATATCATTATTTTTTAATTGATTTAAAATATTTTCTGCATAAGGTAGAAATTTATCACTAATTGGCAAAACTTTTACCTGCACCGGCACCAGCCACATCGGGAATTTTCCGGCACAATTTTCAATCAGCACTGCTACAAACCTTTCCAAACTTCCAAATGGCGCGCGATGAATCATTACAGGCCTGTGTTTGGCATTATCCTCGCCGATATAAGTGAGATCAAACCGTTCTGGTAAATTGTAATCTACCTGGATAGTTCCCAGCTGCCATTTTCTTCCAATTGCATCCCGAACCATGAAATCCAATTTCGGGCCATAAAATGCAGCTTCCCCATATTCAATGACCACATTCTTCAATCCTTTTTCCTCTACGGCTTCTATAATATCTCTTTCTGCAAGCTCCCAATTTTCATCGCTACCGATATATTTAGAGTGGTCGTCTTCATCACGTAAAGAAATCTGCGCAGTATAATCTGTAAAGCCAAGCGAACTGAATGTATATAAAACAAGATCAATTACTTTTTTAAACTCATCTTTCACCTGGTTGGGCATACAAAATAAATGCGCATCATCCTGTGTAAATCCGCGCACCCTGGTAAGTCCGTGCAATTCTCCCGATTGTTCATACCGGTAAACAGTTCCAAACTCTGCAAGCCGGAGTGGCAAATCTTTATAGCTTCTTGGCGATGATTTGTAAATTTCGCAATGGTGCGGACAATTCATCGGTTTCAGCAGAAACTCCTCTCCTTCTACCGGCGTTTTTATGGGCTGAAAACTATCTTTTCCATATTTTTCATAATGCCCGCTGGTAACATATAAATTTTTAGACCCGATATGTGGCGTAATGACCGGAAGATACCCTGATTCCAATTGCGCTTTTTGCATAAAATCCTGCAGCCTTTGACGAAGCATAGCACCTTTCGGCAACCATAAAGGCAATCCCGCTCCCACCTTTTCAGAAAAAGTAAAGAGCTCTAATTCCTTCCCGATTTTTCTATGATCTCTTTTCCTGGCTTCTTCCAAAAAGACAAGATATTCATCCAGTTCTTTCTGGTTAGGAAATGTAACCCCGTAAATACGGGTGAGCATTTTATTTTTCTCATCGCCTTTATAATACGCGCCCGCAATACTGGTAAGTTTGATTCCTTTTATAAAACCGGTAGACGGAATATGCGGCCCACGGCAGAGATCGGTAAATTTTCCCTGCGAATAAAAAGTGATGTTGCCATCCTGCAACCCTGAAAGCAAATCCAGTTTATATTCATCGCCTTTTTCTTCAAAATATCTTGTCGCATCGGCTTTTGAAATTTCTTTCCGGAGGTAAGGATTATTTTGTTTGGAAAGCTCTTTCATTTTATTCTCCAGCTTTTCCAAATCGGTTTCAGTAATTACATTTTCGCCAAGATCCATATCATAATAAAAACCTTTTTCTACGGGCGGCCCCACCCAAAACTTTACGCCCGGAAAAGCTTCTTCAACGGCTTCAGCCATCAAATGCGCCGAGGAATGCCAAAAAGTTGATTTGCCTTTTTCATCATCCCATGTCAGAAATTTTATAGAAGCATCATTATTTATCGGGCGTGATAAATCCCATATTTCACCATTGACATTTGCTGCTAAAATCTTTCGTGCAAGACCTTCACTTATGGATTTTGCAATCTCCATTGCTGAAGTCCCTTGCTCATATTGCCTTTCGGCGCCATCCGGAAAAGTTATCTTTATCATTCTGTTAACTTAAATGAATTGTTTCTAAATTTGAGCAGCAAATTTAACGAAGTATTAGACAAAGATGCCATTCCTTTGAGCAGATATCTTTTTAATAACAATTAATTTTGATTGGCGAAATAATCAGACATAATGAAGAATATTTTTACTTTATTTTCTTTATTCTTTTTTAGTTCAGTTTCGATAGCGCAGACACCTTCACCTCATAGTTATCTTGCTGAAAAAAATATAACAAGGCACGGGAAAAATGTCAATTTCAACGGACAATGGAAAGGTGATTTTGATGAAACCAACGGCGTTCCCGGCTTTAGTGATTTATCTACAAGATATGTATTGGAATTAAACACAGACGGTAATAAAGTGTCAGGATATTCATACACCTACTTCCAGGAATTAAATCAAAAATATTATACCATATGCAGACTAACAGGCTCTTTAGACCGTTCGACAAATGATGTAATAGTTACAGAAATCGAAAGAGTAAAATTTAATACGCCACCGGATTTTGGAAATTGCTTTCAAACGCATCGTCTTCATTATGAAAAGGGAGATAACAACACAGAGATATTAACCGGGACATGGATTCCGGCGCCAAACCAAAGCCCTACCTGTGGCACCGGAGGTACTACAACGCTTTCGAGACGAATCGTCAGCGACATGCCAATGGGATTTATGCCACATGAAAAATCAACTTACGAGAAGCCTGCAGAAAACAAAACTGAACAAAAAAAATCTTTAGCAATTACTCCTAAAAAGCATCATGAGGTAACAAAAAAACCGGAACCAAAACCTGAACTTGCGGGTATTGAAAAGGCTGCGCCAATTCAACTGGAAAAACCTGAGAATGAAAATTTAGATGCTAAAATATCCGACAACAATTCTATTCCTACACCTACCTATAAAGGATTTGAAAAACGCAGAAAGGATGTGGTAAAAACCATAATAATTGAGCAACCAACTTTTCATCTTGACTTTTATGATAATGGAGAAATAGATGGTGATTCCATCACTGTTTTTTACAATGGTAAAATGGTCTTATCCCATAAAAGACTATCAGATAAACCCATTTCCCTTGATCTTACACTTGATAAAAATGCCAAAGAGAATATCGTAACCATGTATGCAGACAATCTGGGAACAATACCGCCGAATACAGCATTAATGATAGTTACAGACGGAGGCAAAAGATATGAAGTAAGGATGGAATCGGATTATGGCAAAAGCGGTAGTGTCATTTTCAAATCTGGACAATAAACCTTCCTAAAATAACGTCACATTTCTCCCGGACGATATTCCAGCATTATGCTTTTTATCGTAGTTGAGATTGAAAGGAGGATTAATTTTTACTCTTCGAAATTATTCAATAGAAAATGGAGTTTACATCTTTATCAAACTTATCAACAACACGCTTGCAACTTCGCTCTTTAAAACTGTCCGATGAAAATGAGATTTTCTTCCTTCGGTCAAACGAAACCGTCAACCAATATATTGGCAGAAAACGAATTTCACGTAAAGAAGAAGCCTTGCAATTTATCAACAAGATCAATAATAATTTTAAAAAAAACGAAGCATTATATTGGGCCATTACCCTAAAAGGTAATCCGCATTTAATCGGAACCGTCTGTTTATGGAATTTTACAAAAGACAGGAAGACAGCAGAACTTGGCTATGAATTATTTCCTGAATTTCAAGGGAAAGGGATAATGGATGAAGCCGTGAAAAAAGTAATTGAAACTGCTTTTCAAAAAATAGGCGTTAATACTTTCGAAGCCTTTACTCACAAAAATAATTTAAGATCAAGAGCGCTTTTGTTAAGAAATAACTTTGTGCATGACAGCAGCAGAACCGATGATGACGATGAAAATAATATCATTTTTGTTTTGAAGAAATCCTGATATTTATCCGTTTACTGAAGTTGTCATTAAAATAACGGTAATATTTACACGCAGTTATCACGGCATTAAAAATCATATTCCGGTTTGGAAAGAAATCCGGATATCCCCGGGTTGCTATTTATAATATCTGTAATGCTTACACGCAATTACTTACAGCATTAAAAAATAAGAATCACGGTTATTTGTGTGTTTACTGCGAAGATCTTCAAAGTCCTTTTGAACGAATATATTCCATTACATCACCAGATGTTATCACAGGCTTCCCGGCTACATCGCCCTGGTACCAATATATCCAGGCATTTACGACACTTTCGTCTTCTTTATAAACAGTAGTTAATTCTCTTTTATAGAATTGTATTTCATCTGCTTCAGGCCGCACGCCCTCATAATCATCTAACTGTCCGATGGCAAATGAAAAATCCTCAGCGTTTTTTATTTGGTACAATTCTCCTTTTATAAAATGATCTTCAGAAGAGGGCGTGGCTACAGGAATATCGCCGAGATCCGTTAATATTCCCTTCACTTTTCCTTTACCTACAAAAGAAAAATATTGGCTGATATAGTCGTATTCACTGCTTTTAAATCCTTCCATCAGAGAACTGTAAACGAAAAGATAATCTGATTTTAATTGTTCCATCATATTTTCTTTTAATGCAAACTACATCTAAATCCCGCATCGATTAGTCAGTCTCAACAAACGTTTCAGGCAATCCTAATCAAGTTTAAAAGTCTGCTTCATGGCTTTCATCATTCCTGCTGTTGACCACTGTGTAGGTACAATCATGCGGCGAACTGTATATAATGGTTGTATGGAATCGCGCCTGGTGGATAAATTAAACGCCATCTTAAAGCCTGCTTTTTTTAACTCAGGAAAAGCAGCCTCGTTCCACAACCCATAAGGATATGCAAAATAATTGGCAGGTTTCCCTGTAATATCTTCGATCGTTTTGCGGGGTTTTACAAATTGAATATTCCAATCGTCTCCTTTGTATTTGGTTACCATGTGATGATCCCATGTATGAGACTCCACCGCATTTCCCTCATCAGACAATTGTTTTATCTGATCTTTGGTCATATAATGCGGGCGATTTATGGAGACGGTCATTATAAAAAACACACCCTTAAATCCATTCTTTTTCATTTCTTTAGCGCCGACAGTAAATTGCTCTTCGTCGGTATCATCAAAAGTAAGCATTACAGGCTTTGGAGGCAAAGGGCCATTATGTACCAAATAATCATAAAGCTGATCTGGTAAAATACTTTCGTACCCACTGTCTTTGAGGGCTTTCATTTGCGCAGCAAACTGCACAGGTGACACAGAATAACTTTTAAAAGTTTCACTCTGTCCGGGGAGCGCTTCACGAATATGATGATAGCATAACACAGGTACTTGCCTCTTTGCAAGAATTGCTTTAGCATCATTAACTACAGACTTGTCTATTTGGGCATCCGCTATGGCGCTGTCTTTTGTTTTTGTCTCAACGGTTGCTTTAGTAGAATCAGTATTATTACTTGTTCCGCTGGAGGAATTGCATGCTGCCAAAATGCACGCAGCTAAAATGAAAACGATATTCTTTTTCATAAAGAAAAATAAAATTATTGGTATTGAATGTAAATAGGTTTAGGAATAAATTTCAATAGTTCCTGTGGCGTGTAAAGCTGATTGGCGCCGGTTTTAGTATCATTCTTATAAAACAATTTGAAACCCGTAAATTCCACAGGCTCTCTGTATATATAACGCGAGTAAGTAGAACGTTTCAACGTTTTGTCGCCCCATCCATCCATATCGATAACTACCTGTACTTCCGGAACTTTCTTTATTGCTTTGTAATCAGTAAGCATGCCCTGGGTAAAACGGTGCACGATTAAAATCTTTGGAGGAAGGTTATATTTTTTTACTATTGCTGCCAAATCATCGATTGCAATATTTACATCCTCGGCACCAAAAGTTCCTATTTTTTTCCCGGGAACGTGGCCTCCCTTCATTGAGAATTCCGGGTCTATTCCAAGATGTACCTGTGGCAATTGCAAATATTTTTCCAATGGAGGTACTTCCTCCCGTACCGTACTATGCCCTACCTGGATATCTAAAAATACAAGGCCGTTGATTTCTTTCGCCCAGTTTATCATGGTATCGATCTGGCTGGAAGGCATGCGCAGCCTGTGTTTTCCGTCTTTCCCCGGAGCGCCTTGCGCGGTCACTGCTACATAATGTAAGGCCGGAATTACAGGCATCGACGAATCTGCGGCCTGCCAATTTGCTACTTCTCCTTTTAATTTGTGCAACATTTCGTTCTTCGGAATTTCACCTAATATGCCCATTTTTTTAGAATATAAATTTCCATAAAACGCCACGATACGATTGAAGGGCAAAACAGCGCCCGGCAAAGGATAAGGCATTTTTGCGGGCCATCTGCCTGTAGTATCATTATTCGCAAGATTCAACATCAACTTATTAAACAAGGCAGTATCAATTACCTTTTTTTCATAAACTTTGGGAGGAACTGCAGCTTCAGTTTTCGCAACTGAATCTTTTAAAAATTTATCTGATGCAGACTGGCCACTATTGCAACCGGTACTGACAAGAAAAAAGACCGAAAATAAGGGCGTTAGCGCCGGTAAAAATTTTGATTTCATAAGTTGCGAAGTTATCCTAAAAAAGCATTATTCAAAATTTCATCAGACAATAAATTCACAAAATTTTTAGGCGGGGATAACTGCCCGTCAATTGCCGATGTTTTGATATTGGTCAAGATCAATCTTTGAAAAGTTCGCTGTCGTTTTCATCAGGATAAACAGCAATGTCAACTCTGCGATAATAATAATTAAATAAATCAGTGAGTGATAAGAAAAATAGCCTATAAGCCAAAAATAGACTAAAGTAGTGATGCAAAAAACGACCGCAGTCAAAAAGATGGTCCATTTTATTTTTGCCAATAATTGATAATTTTTATGGACCGAATCCGAAGAAACGGTCGCGTTAGGTGATAATTTTTGTAACAAATAAAAATTTTCAACCAGGTCGCAGAACAAAGGAATTATCTGTAACAAGGCGAGGACGATGAATATATAGTTACCTAAAAAACTCATTTTATAGGACAACTTCATGCACAGCAAAAAAATGGTTGCGTATTTTAGGAAAATAAAAATGAAATTAATATAGAATCGATTTTTTAAAGCATGAGACGATTTTTCAGAAAGTTCCTTTGGCAACAAAAAGATCCCCTTGATATAGGTAGCCAGTTCCAACGCCGAAACAGGGAATTCGAGATCCAGGATACTAAACTTTCGCACAAAAACATAAAGGGTATAAAAATTTTTACTTAGTAAATGCATTATAAACCCAACGAGCATAGTAGCGCCAAAAGTGATGCAAATCCAGCCCCAGCTTACATTCATATAAAATAGAAATTTCATTTATTTATTGTTTTACTGTATTAAGATTAAGCGGTGCCGGTGCGTGTTCTTCCACCAACTTAGCTTGCATTTCCACCCTGCCGTTTTTATACGCGTTCCAATCAAAATCAATCAGAAATTGCGTAGCAGCTTTGGCGCCCAATAAAAACATGTTGATCTTGTCTTCATCTTTCAGAAAAAAGTTGAGCCAGTTGTAATCCGATAGCGGAATCTTTCCAATTCCTTTGTCATAAAATTTATTTTTCAGCAAAAAATCTTTGTCGTAATAATACCTAATCGTATTAAACATTCTGCCTAAATAGCCCAAAAAAGTCCAGTGAATCGCATTGGTGGCTTTACTTTCCGGTTTGCTGTCGTCAAGGTCGATACCGAAAGATGGCAATCGTGGCACGATAACTTTTGGGTTATAAAAAATATTAATCGGGAAATTAGAAAGAATACCACCATCTACAAATCGTACCTCCGTCGGCGGATTGGGCTCATTCATAATGTCTCTCCAGGCCTTCTGAACTTCGTCCGAGGTGTTAGGAATGTTATTGATAAAATACGATTCAAAAAAAACTGGGATGGCCATTGAAGCACGGATAAATCCCGCAGGTTGAAGGGTATCAATTTCAGCTTTCTCCCTGAAGAGATTGCACATTGCGGGAAACTGAATTTTGTTTTGGGTCACTAACTCAGAAGCGATAAAAGTAACGTCGCCTACAAGCGTGTCAATACTTTCAGGGTTTTCTGATCTTAAATATAACTTAGGAAGTGTGGACGCCTTCCGATTAAGATCTGAAACGGTAACCACACCATTATCAATAAGCAGCTTCTTGATCCAATCATAAAAGAAGTTCCCGGGATTAATACCAAATCCCGAATTTTTGAGCCTTTGTAAAAGCCTTGCGAAATAAAAGATAAGTATTCCTAACATTACGAAATACAATCCCGTAAGTACAAAAGATATTTTGGTTGCGATGGAAAGCAAAGGGTCTTTATATTGCAAGCCTAAGAAAATAAAATCGAAAGCCAGTAGTGAAACAGCGATTATCAAAACAGTTTTAAGCCATTTCGAAACCTTAACAGAAAAATCTTCGTGAGTAATGAATTTTTTGATCACCCATTTGGCTGCCGGATGGCCATCTACGAGGTTAAAAAAATTCAAATCACAAATGGACTTTAGTATTTGAATCGATTTGGCTTCTTTCTTATCACCTATCACAGTCATCAAAGCAGTATTGATAGCGCCGGCGCTGGTACCCGCAAGCCGAACAAAACGGATTCCCATTTTTTCAAGAATATAGGTGTATCCAACGAGCGCAATCCCAAGTACGCCGCCACCTTTCTGTACAAGATTGACATATTGATTTCCTTCGTCATCATATACATCAGAGACAATAAACGGGCGTTTATCCTTTGCAAATTCCGTTTCCAGCCGGGCCATGCAATTGAGTACATCAACATGGTTGATAAAATCGTCTGTCGTAAGTTCTTTTGAAGTTGTATTACCGGCAGTTGGGGAAGACATACTGGTTTAATTTAATTACATGAAGATAATTATTACTTTATATTAAATATAAAATTTTTGAATGTCAAATGATTATTAATCAAGCAGACAGCTACCAGGAAAAAAATTTTGGCCTTCATGCCAGTAAATTATTCCGTCAGTATAATAAACTATTTAGAATTAATATAGCTATCTAAGTGATTGATCGTTTCCTGTTGAACGAGGATGGTTTCCTTGATGACATCGCTGATAGAAATAATGCCTGTAAGCTTTTTATCTTCAAAAACAGGCAGATAGCGAATATTAGATTGGCTCATTAATTCCATGCAGTGTTCAACAGTATCTGTTGGTTTCAGTTCGGGGAACTCAGCAGTCATTATTTCACGCACCTTGGTATCCGTAGAGTTTTTACCTTTTAAGATCACTTTACGCGAATAATCTCTTTCGGTAATGATTCCGAGAAAATGTTCGTCCTGCATAACTACTACAGAGCCAATATTATTTTCAGCCATTACTTTTAAAGCGTCAATTACGGAGGTATCCGGTAAAACTGAAATTGCTTTGTGTCCTTTACGGGAAAGGATGTTATTGATTCTGTTCATAGTTATAGTTTTAGAAATGGTAAATTACGAAAAGAAAATGAAAAATGGTTTTTAGGATTAAAATCTTTGGGAATGTCATAAAGTGTCAGGATTAAAAATTGCCGGATTTCGGGGTGTAAAATAGCATTTTATTATATTTGCCGGATGAATTCCAGTGAAAATCACACGGTAAGAGTAGCCATTCTAGATCTTTATGAAGGACACGAGAACCAAGGCATGCGCGGCATTAGAGAAATACTGAATCAATTTGGCGAGGCCAACCAGGTTGAAATAATTTCCCGGGAATTTGATGTAAGATTGAAAAATGAATTACCAGACACCTCTTATGATATTTATATAAGCACCGGCGGCCCGGGAGATCCTGTTGAAAGCGAGGGGATGAAATGGGATAGCCTTTATTTTCAATGGCTGCAAAAGATGGAACGATGGAATAACAATGTTGCCAATAGTCAAAAGAAACATATTTTCTTTATCTGTCATTCTTTTCAACTGGCATGTCGTCATTTTAAGATAGCACAATTAACCAAACGCAAGTCAACTGCTTTTGGCGTTTTTCCCGTTCATCTTTTAGAAGACGGCAAACAAGAACCCGTATTTGAAAATATGCCCGACCCTTTTTATGCAGTTGACAGCCGCGACTACCAGGTAGTGCAACCCAATCACAACAGGATAAAAGAATTAGGCGCAAAAGTTTTATGCATCGAAAAAGAACGGCCACACGTTCCCTACGAAAGAGCTTTGATGGGCATTCGTTTTACCGATCACTTCATAGGCACGCAATTTCATCCTGAAGCAGACGCTGTGGGAATGACCATTCATTTGAAAACAGAAAAAAGAAAAAAATTAGTTGTTGAGAATTATGGCCTGGCCAAATGGGAATCGATGATAGAGCGGTTAAACGACCCTGATAAAATCTTGTGGACACACGACCATATCATTCCTAATTTTTTAACGATCGCTTTGAATAGTTTACAGGAGGTGTATATATAGATTACATTTAACTCCCGATAGCTATCGGGACACAATTCACTACTCATGATAGCACCAATACGAGACCAATTCAACAATAATTTTTCACAAGAGAAATACCATAGTTTTTTAAAAGATTTAAGCAGTAAACACCCCGGAGCCATTGACTTTCGTGTAGCAGAAACGCCCGTTTTCATTCCAAAAGATTTTACAGAAAAAATGATCGGCGCTTGCGAAGCGATTGTGGATCTAATAACCGCGCCTGATTTCAAAGCAATTACTCAGAGAGCGATTCCCTTAACTGAAAATGTTCCGGGCGAAAATGACCATACTGATTTCATTGCATTTGATTTTGGCATTTGCGAAAATGAAGCAGGAGAACTGGAGCCTCAGTTAATAGAAATGCAGGGCTTCCCTACCCTTTTCGGATTCCAGGCTTATTACCCAAAAGTTTTGGAAAAGCATTTTGATATCCCCGAAAATTTTTCTCACTATCTGAACGGATATGATGAAGCATCTTACATCGCTTTTTTAAGAGACATTATTTTAGGAAGCCATCAGCCGGAAAATGTAATTCTTCTTGAGCTAAAACCACACAAGCAAAAAACAAGAATTGATTTTTATTGCACGCAGGATTACATTCCTATTCCTATTGTTTGCCTCACAGAATTGAAGCAGGAAACCCACCCGGATGGCTCAGTCGAACGGGGTAAAAAATTATTCTATGAAAAAGATGGTAAAAAAATTGAAATAAAAAGAATTTATAACCGTATTATTTTTGATGAGTTTCTGCAAATAAAAGATAGTCTCGGTGATGTGATTGACATTACGCAACCTTTAGATGTAGAATGGGCGCCGCATCCCAACTGGTTTTACCGCATCAGTAAATTTACACTTCCGTTAATAAAGAATCCATACAGTCCCGAAACCTTTTATCTGAATGAACTGAAGGAAATTCCAAAAGATCTTGAAAACTATGTGCTAAAACCTTTATTTTCATTTGCCGGGCAAGGCGTTATTATTGATGTTACCCAAAAAGATCTTGATGAAGTTGAACAACCTGAAAACTGGATCCTGCAACGCAAAGTAAAATATGCCAGCGTAATTAAAACACCTAACATTCCTGCAAAAGCAGAAATTAGAATTTTTTATTTCTGGAGAAAGGGCGCTGCCAGGCCGGTAGCTGTTTCTAATCTTGCACGCCTGAGCAAAGGAAAAATGATAGGTGTTCGATACAATATGGATAAAGACTGGGTTGGCGGCAGTGTGGCCTATTTTGAGAAATAGAAAAAGACGACCAACGACGGACCACCGGTGACAGACGACAGAAAGCGCAGTAAGCAAAGAAATAAGCAGGATTTGTATTTTTTTATTGTGAATAACAGTGATGCGTAAACGGTTTTAAATTTAATTTGGAAGTCCGGTATTTTTCTTAATGATGTAAAACAGCAAAAAAAATTAAACAAGACAGAGGCTATGGCAAAATTCATAAAAGTCGCGAAATTATTTATTGCAGTTTTTTTATTTTTCTACTTTGCATCCGGTTTAAATGCACAGAGCGTTCCTTCAAAATTTAAAGTGATTGCTTTCTTTACCGGCAGGAATGATTTGGCGCACATCAGCTTTGTACATGAAGCTAATAAGTGGTTTCCCGAAATGGCAAAGAAATATCACTTTACTTATGATTCAACCAACAATTGGAACAATCTCAATTCCGGATTTCTTTCGCATTACCAGGTGGTTATTTTTTTAGATACAAGACCTGATGATTCGTTACAAAGACTGGCCTTTGAAAAATACATGAAAAATGGAGGTGCATGGATGGGATTTCATTTTTCAGCATTTGCACTTACACCGTCCGACTTTCCGATGAACTGGGATTGGTACCACAATCAATTTCTGGGTTCAGGTTCTTATGTAAGTAACACCTGGCGGCCTACATCGGCTATTTTGCGGGTAGAAGACCAGAATTCACCGGTAACGAAAAACCTGCCAAAGACGTTTAAATCGGCTCCCAATGAATGGTACAGATGGCAAAATGATCTGAGAAAAAACCCTGATATCAAAATCCTTGTATCTATCGATTCTACCAGTTTTCCGTTGGGCACGGGGCCAAAGCAAAGTGAAATATGGCATAGTGGTTATTATCCTGTGGTATGGACCAACAAAAATTATAAGATGGTCTATTTCAATATGGGACACAACGATATGGATTATGAACATAAATTCGATACAACTAACCGCACGTTGTCGTACACATTTGCCAATAAAATCCAGGATCAGCTAATCATTAATGCGCTTCTGTGGCTTGGCGGCAAATAGAAACTCTCAATATTAATTGATTTACTGATTGTCAAAATTCATTTTGCCACTTCCATTTTCACCTTTTTATTTTTGATCTTTTGATCTTTTACCAGGTGAAGCAAGTGATTCATTTTTACTTTCCGGATACCCACAAACGAGAAAAAATCTTTTACTTCTATCAGGCCAATGTCTTCTTTTTTTAATTCACCCTTTTGGGTTAAAAATCCGACGATGTCCACTTTATTCACTTTATCTTTTTTGCCGGCAGCGATGAAAAGCGTGGCCCACTTGGGCTTTTCGGGCAAAATAATTTCTTCAGGGAGCTTAATTTTTTCCACGTCTTCATCGATGTACGCAGGCAAATGTTCTTCTTCACTCAATATAAGAATGGCGGTACCGCTCGCTTCCATTCTTGCCGTGCGGCCATTGCGATGTATAAAAGCATCTTCGGTATGTGGCAAATGGTAATGCACAATGTACCGGATGTTGGCAATATCAAGCCCGCGCGACGCAAGGTCGGTAGTGACCAATACGTTGGTAGTTCCATTTCTGAATTTGGATAAGGCGCTGTCCCGCTGCTGCTGCTCCATGCCACCATGATAAAATTCGTTATAAATGCCTTTTTCAGAAAGTAATGCGCTGGTGCGTTCCACGGCTTCACGGTGGTTACAAAATACAATGGTAGAGCGGTTTCCAAGAGAACACAGCAATTGAAACAGTGTGTCGGATTTATCTTTATCGGGGGAGTAAACGGTCTTTATCGCCAATCTTTCCCTTTCATCACCTGGTTTTAAAAAATTAATCCTTTGCGGATCTTTCAGCCCGATGAATGACGGTATCTCCACAGCATCTGTAGCGGATGTAAGCATTTTTCTCTGAACATTCTTTAGTGATTCAACAATGAATTTCATTTCTTCAAGGAAGCCTAATTCCAGCGATTTATCAAATTCATCCAACACCAGCGTTTTGATAGCATCAACGGTAATATTCCCCCGCCGTATGTGGTCGCACAATCGCCCCGGTGTCCCCACGATCAGGGCGGGTGGCTGAACAAGACTGTTTTCCTCTATCTCTCTTTTATGGCCGCCGTACGTCGCAGTAATTTTATTCCCCGTACCCATTGTTTTAAAAACACTTTCTATCTGCATGGCCAGTTCGCGGGACGGGACCACAATTAGCGCCTGTGTGTTTTTATTTCCTTCTTCCAGGTTTTCGAGTATGGGTAACAGGAAGGCCAACGTCTTTCCGGATCCGGTAGCAGAAAGCAGGATGATATCTTCCTGTCTTTTATTGGCATCTAACGAAGCGGCCTGCATCTCGTTTAGCGCATCAATTTTTAAATTGACCAATATATTTCCTAAAGAATATTTTTTCGTTTTCATGGATGCAAAAGTAACGAATGCGCCGCGGGAAGCTGGTTTTCGTTTTGCGGTGAAATATCACAAGGAACGGTATAGTAAAACAACAAATAAAGGAGATTCTTATTTTCGCGGCTCATTCCAACTTTTTGTATCAAAGTCCTATTCAGCCGGTGTAGCCACCAGCAAGCTCTTTCTCACCTTATCTGCTTCAATGCTTCTGCCACTTCTTGTACCGGCCGCTGGCAAGTTTTATTTTCACACACATATATCATTGTTTTTCCTTGTATTAATTTACTTTCCAACAGCGGAAGATTGCCTTCCTCGTCGCCACCCAGGTAAATGGTATTGGGAAGATATTTTTTCTGTAACTCAGACAATTTCTGCTGCCAGTCATTTCCTACAATGGCAATTTCATACGGTGGCCGGATTTGCAATGCCATAGTCTGCGCCCAGTTACTGTAATAGCCCGGATTCTTTTGAATGTCATCTGATACATTCTTAACCATTTGCGCGGACTGTTCTTCATATTTATTATTCTCAAAATAAAGGCTCAACAGCAACAGATTTTTTGCCATCTCGCTGTTTGAGGACGGAATTACATTATCCGATACCTCCATTTTGCGGGCTATTAAATCGCTATATTGATCATCGGTATAAAAAAACATTTCTGAAGTTTTATCGAAAAAATGATCTTCTACATAACGGCTAAGGCTATCCGCTTTTTGCAAATAAGATTCATCAAAACTCACCTGGTAATAATTGATCAAAGCGTTGATTAAAAATGCATAATCATCCAGGAAGGCAGGAATAGTGGCCACTCCATCTTTGTAATTTCTGTAAATCCCACCATTTTTTGCTTCCATATTTTTTAGAAGAAAATCAATATTTTTTTGTGCGGTTACAAGAAAACCTGTGTCTCCAAAAACCCGGTACGCGTCTATCAAACCTTTTGCCATCAGTGCATTCCATGAGGTTAATATTTTGTCATCCGTTCCGGGACGAACCCGTTCTTTCCTCTTTTCAAATACAAGTTTTTTTAAAGAATCTATTTTCTGAAACAATTCATCGTGGGTGAGATTGTATTTTCTTTCTAAATCTTTTTCGCCCATATTGATATCCGGAATATTCTCTCCTTTTTCCCAATTTCCTTTGTCTGTTATACCAAAATATTCATCAAATATATCCGCGTCTTCTCCTAAAATATTCCGGATTTCATCTTTTGTCCATACATAAAATTTTCCTTCCTTTCCTTCACTGTCCGCGTCAAGCGAAGAATAAAATCCTCCTTCGGGAGAAGTGAGCTCACGTTTTACAAAGCCAATGGTTTCATAAACAATTCTTTTATACAATGGGTTTCCCGTAAGCTGGAAAGCGTGACTGTAAAGGCTTATCAACTGTCCATTGTCATACAGCATTTTTTCAAAGTGAGGAGCGTGCCACAAAGAATCCGTAGCATAGCGCGAAAAGCCACCGCCAACCTGGTCATAGATGCCTCCTTTGGCCATATTATCCAAAGTTGCTTCTACGGCTTTCAATGCATCTTTGTTGCCGCTAAGATAGTAGTATTGCAAAAGATACTCCCAGGTAGCAGGCATTGGAAATTTCATCGACCCAACCGTACCGCCTTTTACCATATCTATTTTTTTGCTAAAGCCATCAAACATTTCATTCATTGTCTTTACGTCAAAGGAAATATTGTTTTTGTTTAATGGCACATTCTCTATATCTCTTATTCCTTGTGCAAGATGATCGGCTTGTTCCTGCATCTTCGCCCTATCCGTTTTGTATAGGTTGGAAAAATATTCCAGCAGTTGTATCCAGTTGGCTTTGGGGAAATAGGTACCCGCAAAAAAGGGCTTCCCATCAGGCATCGCCAGAGCATTCAGCGGCCAGCCGCCACTACCATTTATTAAATAAGCGGCATTCATATAAACCTGGTCCACATCAGGCCGTTCTTCACGGTCAACTTTTATGCAAACAAAATTTTTATTCATGATGTTGGCGACAGCAGTGTCCTCATAGCTTTCATGTTCCATCACATGGCACCAGTGACATGCAGCATATCCTACACTTATCAGTAACATTTTATTTTCTTTCTTTGCTTTATCAAGCGCTTCATTTCCCCATGGATACCAGTCAACAGGATTGTGGGCATGTTGCAGTAGATATGGACTCGTTTCGTGTATTAGTGCATTGGTGTACATAAATTTTTTATTTTCTTTTGTTGAAGTGTTCTGTGCACAGGAATTAAAGCTAAAAAGCAGCGCTACAAAATAGAAGATGTGTAATTTTTTGTGCAGCATAAATAAAGTGTAAAGGTACTTCAACTACTTCACTATGATTATCGACTTGGGAAAATGTGAGAATACAATAGAGCAACAAATACCGTGAATTCTTAATTAGTCCGCGGGATTGAAACTAAAGAGCGCACCGAGGTTTAGTCAAACCAAAGCGAGACTTATTTGTAAACCCGAAGTTAAATTAGCCGGGTTATTTTTTCATTCCAATAGTCATTGGTTCCTTTTTGGCCAGGAAATAGTTGCATTTCCATTATTGGCAACGTTTTTGAACAGGAACACATAAATACATTATTTAACATAAAACGAATCAATATGAAACTCTCTAAAGCATTATTAATATTATTTGCCGGATTTGCGGCAGGTACAGTTACAGGAATACTTGTGGCGCCTGAAGAAGGATATAAAAGCAGAAGAAAGCTTATGAAAAAAGCAAAAAAGTATAAAAAGAATATAGAAAGAACCGCAACCGATTATAAAGATAAAGCTGTCGACATACGCGATAATATTGAAGGCGTTGTTCATGATGTTAAGAAAAGATTTAGCTAAACAATTCTTATCACGAGCTAAAAGAATTTGATCCCGATAGTTATTATGGCTATCGGGATCTTTTGCATTAGGCATGGAAAAAGAGGACTTACTTTCCGATACAAAGTATTTTTCCTTATCGATAAATAATTTCATTTTTTGAGGTATAAAATGATAAAATTTCTCATTTAGATTATCAACGCCAATTTACAATTTGTAAATTGTAAATTGTTGTTTACCTTTAAGTATGCGATATCATAATTGGATGCTGCCACAAGACCTAAGTTTTTTAGTTTTCTTGTTAACTTTTTGTTAAAACAACTAAGAATCCATTCAGTAGCATATACTTTGCCGACATTACAATATCCAATATTTACACCGGGTCTTGAAACTTCCAATCTTCCTATAGAATTTCCGTTATTACTTTTCTATTCAACCCAAAAATTATGAGTGCCTTAAAAATTCTAAACGATTATTTCTCAAAAATGGTGAACCTTTATCTTTCTCCGGATATGAATTTAGTAAGTCCCGAATTTACTGAAATCATGTCCAATGCAGATGATAAAAGAAAGTACTTCGAGGCCATAGAGAAGACAAGAGAGACCAAGAAAGAAGAAAAAGTGGAATTATCATCAGGCGAAACGTTGGTTGTCGCTCCATAATTAAACTATTTTTTTTGAGTCATGGATCTTCAAGTAAGCATTATAAGTATAATATTAATCCTGGCTTTCTACTTGCCAGGATATTTTTTTAGAAAATTTTATTACTTCGGATTTTCAACCAAGCAGGCGTCAATGGAAGAATGGTATGACCGATTCTTCAAAAGTATCTTTTACGGGATGATCATTCAATATATCACTGCCAATATATTAAGAAATTTCCACTTTAATTTTGAAACCATAAGCTTACCGGTAAAACAGTTTTACAATAAAATTTCAAGTGATAAATTCCCAGACTTAGACTATACAAATTTCAGAAATACAATTCTATATTTATTGCTAAGCATGTTTTTCGGGAGTGCTTTAGGCCTTGCTACTCATAAATTTATTAGAATAACAAAATCAGATGTTTTATATTCTATTTTCAGGTATGCTAATATCTGGCATTATTATTTTAGGGGAGATATTTTAAAAACCAGTGATTTTAAAACGATTGCTAAGAAAGGAAAATGGGTTTCAACAAGGGCCGACATTCTCGTTGATTTCGAAAAAGATGAAAAGAATATCTTGTACACTGGTACGTTATCGCAATACGACCTGTCCAATAAATCTGATAAATTAGAACGCGTTTATTTGACGGAAGCAAAGAGATATAGTAACAAAGAAGGAAATACAGGTTTTAAATCAATACCAGGTGATATTTTAATATTAGATTGTAGTAGAATACTAAACATAAATCTTTCATACGATTTTATAGAAAATAGACAAAGTAGAAAGTCTAAAATAATAAGTCAAATATTTAGTACTATTTCACTTCTTTTTATTTTTAGTCCTATTTTTTTGATCCCCTATTATTTTTATGGGAAGGTGGGTATCCTTAGAACTATTTTCGGGATGTTTGAATCAATTGTTTTCTTTATCTTATTACTCGTTTGCGTAAGTATTATTATCACAAAAGATGAAGAGTTTAGTAAAAAATACAACAGTAAAAAAACAGTCACGATCTTTACCGCTTTGTTTTTTGCTGTTATATTTTTGATACTGCTGGATTTCACTCTAAAACTTAGATGACTTAGCTATAAAAAGTTTGCAATACAACTTTTAAAAACCTGATGTTTTGAGCGTTTTTAGAAGGTAAGTAAAATGGATTTCTTTAGGCACAATGGATTTCTTTCTGCAATATTAGCCGCCTTAAAATTCTCAGAAAACAGCCTGGCTATTTGTGGTTATTTGTGCTCTCTCAAGAGAAGCCATGCTTGTTACTTCCCGATACAGAATTTACTAAAGATATAATCAAGCCTATCCTCATTAGTGACCTCGCCTGATATCTCACCAATGTAATAAAGGCAGCGATTGATGTCTATAGAAAGTAAATCGCCCGAAATTTTGGAAAACAAACCGGACTTTATTTCCTTCAGGCTTTTAGAAATTTCCTGAAGGGCCGCATAGTGGCGGACGTTCGTTACAATTACATTTTCGCTGTTCACCTCCGCCCCGCCTGCCATTGCAAAAAGTTTACTTTTTAATTTTTCGACACCGGTTTTTTGCTTCGCAGAAATAAATATTTCATTCATAAAATGCTGGCCTAATTTATCAATGAAAAGATCAGCCTTGTTAGCAACAAGAACAATGTTCGGATTTTGTTCTTTTATTGAAACGATGGTTTCAGAAAGTTCGTTAGCGCCCATCTCATTTACATCATACAAATACAATACTATATCAGCTTGTTTTATTTTTTCCTTACTTTTTAACACACCCATATTTTCAATTACATCCTGCGAATGCTCCCGTATCCCTGCCGTATCGATAAGCCTGAAAAGGATTCCATTGATATTAATTACTTCCTCAATCGTATCGCGGGTAGTTCCTGCTATATCGCTTACTATCGCCCGGTTTTCATTAAGTAAGGTATTCAACAAAGTGGATTTCCCTGCATTAGGTTTTCCTACAATCGCTACACTTATACCATTTTTAATTACATTCCCGAGTTTAAAGGATTCCAATAAATTAGATACTTTTTCTTCAATATGGCTGATTAAAAGAGAGAACTGATGCCTGTCTGCAAATTCTACATCTTCCTCGGCAAAATCAAGTTCCAACTCTATCAGCGATGAGAATTTCACCAATTCTTCTCTAAGCCCTAAAAGCACATTTGAGAAGCCTCCACGCATATTTTTTAATGCTGCATTTTGAGACGCCTTGGTATTACTTGCTATCAGGTCGGCAACAGATTCGGCTTGTGCCAGGTCTAACTTTTTATTTAAAAAAGCCCTTTGTGTAAACTCTCCGGCCCTGGCCAATCTTGCGCCATTTCTTATGAGCGCGTCCAAAACCTGTTGTTGGACATAAGGCGAACCATGACAGCTTATTTCAATCACATCTTCCCCGGTATACGACGCAGGTTTTTTAAATATTGATACTACTACCTCATCCAGTATTTCCTCTCCTTCTTTCAGATAACCAACATGCAATGTATTGGCCGGCTGATCTTTTAAATTTTTGGAAGGAAAAAGTTTATTGATAATCTGGAAGGAGTTATTGCCACTAAGTCTTAAAACCCCTATTGCACCGATACCCGGCGGCGTAGCAATAGCAGCAATTGTATCGTTCCACCCGGATAATTTATTCTGCATGCTACAAAGATAAGTTGCATTGCTCTATGACTGAATCGTTTGTTTTAAAAAGTTATTGCTGGTTGTTCACAACGAAATAATGCCGGATATCATTTATTTGGATCTCATCCATAACATCCATAAAATCTTTGTAGGATGACGTTGAGGCTGGATCTATAATGATCACGGTTTCATCTTTGTTTCCTAAAATCCGCGCTACCTTTTGTTGTTTTTGTTGAATGACGGAACGAAGTTCATTGTAAGAACAATGCTTTGTTATTCCTGCCGCTTCATTTTTTCCTTCGAAATATTCTATTTGATTATTTCGTACAGGCATAAGTGTTAGCACAGCCGATTCTTTTAAGGGCGTCTTTTCTTTTGAATCTTTTGGCATTACCAAATCGGTTGATTGCGGCTGGGAAAGTGTTGTACTCAGTATAAAAAAAGTAATCAGTAAAAATCCAAGGTCAACCATTGGTGTTAAATCTACGCTCAGGCGTACCTTGTGTGACAGGGATTTCGACTGTCGGCGGGGAGAAAGATCTAATTGTGCCATGTCTCTTTATTTTATCGGTGAAGATTGAGGTGCTTATTAAATTTCAAAAAAATTATTCGTTAGGATTACGTAATGTTACCGGCTGTAGTCTCATGGCAGTTACATAGCGCCCGTTTTGAATTGCAGGTGTCCAGTCCGGGCCTTTTCTAATTGTATTTACTGCTATTTCAGCCAATTTGGTTCCCCGCATGTTCGTTGCAGTTACATTACTTACTTTGCCCGTTTTATCTACTATAAATTGAACCACGCAGGTACCATAATCCTTATCAGTAAATTCATCAAGTTGCGATGTGATGGCTCTTTGAATATATAGTTGCCAGGCCTTAGCGCCACCGGGAAAAGAAGCTTCTATCTCTACTGCTGTAAATAATGAATCTTCCTTAGATTTTTTGCTTATTGGCTTTTCGGCAACATTTGTGCCTATCACATCTTCCGGAGGATTGACAATGCCAATATCATCCTTTCCGAAAGAATTGCTAATGTCTATCCTGGCTTTTTCTAACTGCTTTGTATCGGCCGGAGGATCTATTACCAGTAGGTCTTTTACGACTATCGGCGTATTATATTTTACAGTGGCTATGTGAGCGGGTGGTGTGGGCTTAGGCAAAGGAATCCGCTTAGGCTCATCTTTCGGAAGTGAATGAAGTGTTGTTCCTGTAACTGTGATCATTGGCGCCACATGTTCTTTCCTGAATTTACTGACTATAAAGGAAGACACCATTGCAGCCAATATCAACAGAAAAACAGCTATGAGCGCAGTTTCTATTCTTTTATGATACGTTTTGCGCAGATCGTACGCGCCATAAGATTTATTCTTTCCTTCAAAAAGAATATCAAGAATATCTGATTGTAAAATTTGATTTGCTTCCATAATCTTTTTTTTTACTAAGATTCATGTCTGCAAATATTTCCATAAAATTATTTTTTTTCATCAATTGAATTGCGAACGATGTCAATAATGGGAACAAAAAATTTGATAACAGGCGACATTTAGATTCCATATTTCACTCTTATGTTTTTCAATCGAAAAGATGCTCAAAAGATAAAAAACAAGATTTCTCATTATTTGTCTATTTACTGTAAGCACTTCGAAAAATATCATTCCTCCTTCCACCGTACTTGATCTAATTTTCCAGGGAGGACAAATAAAAAGAGGGAATATTTACATATTCCCTCTTTGAGTATTTAAAAAGATAAAAATTACTGATTCGGATTTGCTAAAGTCACCGGCTGCAATCGATACGCATTTACATATCTGCCGTTCTGTTGTGCAGGCGTCCAGTTCGGACCTTTCCTGATTGCATTTACGGCTATTTCAGCCAGCTTACTTCCCTTCATTGTAGTTGCCTGTACATCACTTACTTTACCGGTTTTATCCACGATAAACTTCACGACGCACGTTCCATAATCAGCGTCTGTAAATTCATCAAGTTGTGCGGTAATCGCCCTGGAAACATAACGTTGCCATGCAGCAGGCCCACCCGGAAAAGAAGCTTCGATTTCCACTTTAGTAAATATCTTATCCGGATCCTCCTTTACAGCAGGCGGTGCTACTATGTTTGTTCCCTTCTCTTCTGTAGGAGGAGCGATAATACCTATATCTTTGGTACCCTCTACAGTTTTTACATCCACTTTCGCTTCTTCAATTTGTTTTATTTCCGGCGGTGGTTTAATAACTTCCTCATCTTTTACCACTTTAGGTGGAGTAAACTGTATCGTTGCAACTGGTGGTGGCGGTGGTAATTTAGGAGGTGGTGGCGGCGGCGGTGGCGGCGGTTCATCTGGCTTTATCTGTTGCAGCGTCACTTCAGAGGTTTTCATTTTTAATGCATCATCCTCTTTATTTAATTTAGACGCTATTGCTGAACCTACAAGGATTAACACAATCAATAATACAGTACCTATTAATGCTTTGGTAATTCTTTTATTGTAAGTTTTTCGCAAATCATAAGCGCCATACGCCTTATTCTTGCCCTCAAAAAGGATATCAAGAATATCTGATTTTAATATTTGATTAGCTTCCATGATTTAAGTTTTTTTAATAGATTCCCGATTTTGAAATTCAACTGCAATTTATTTAATGCCCGCAGCAGCTTCAGTCTGAAGTACTTTGCTGTACTCATCCGGCGTTGGATCAACCATAGCATATTTCCCGATATCATTGATATCCATTTCATCCAAGATATCTACGGCATTTTTGTATGAAGCATCTTTATCAGGTTTAATAATTACGAAAAGATCCGCAGCAGGGGTAGATTTCTTTTTGTCGAGAATTATCTTTCTTACATCTTTATAGGTAGTCGTTTGCATTTTAGCGGGATCATTTCCTTCATAATAATAAATCACATTGCCTTTGCCAAGTATTAATGTAAGCGACCCTGATTCTTTTACCTTCATATCAAGGTTAGGATCTTTTGTATCCTTCGGCATATTAAGGTTCATCGAAGTAGGCTGCTGTACCGTAGTTGTAAAGATAAAAAACGTGATCAGCAAGAATCCAAGATCAACCATAGGGGTGAGATCAACACGGGTTGAGTGCTTTTTACTTTTTTTGACACCCGGCCCCTTTTTCGAACTCTCCTTTACTTCCATCTCTGCCATAGTAATAAATTTTTTGTATTAATAATTAGTTTAAAATCAATCTACTTAACAACAGGTTTTTTACCTTCCAATTGCTCCGCTAGATTCTTTTTATAGAGTTCGCTTCCTTCCGGAACCTGCTTCGCGTTTGTTACAAGATTATATTTGTATTCATCATTCTTCTTAAAGGCATCTATTACTGCTTTGAATGTAGGGTATTTAGCAGCGTCATCGCCTTTTATTAAAAAATTCAACTTATCTCCCATGCTTATAGTTTTAGCAGCCGAAATCCAGGCGGCTAATTCATTATTGGTACTATCAACAGGTATCCCGGGGAGGTCTGTTTTTTTAATTTGTTCGGGTGTAAGCCTTATAAACTGTGTAAGCTGGCTCAACGGAACGCCTACATAAGGTGAGTTCTCAAAGTATTTCACGTCTTCCGGAGTAATAGTCATGTTCCTCTCTTTACCCAATTCTTCAAGTACCGGGCCTTTAAGTTTCTGATCCATATCCAAAAAAACCTTATTGTCCTTAGTAATAGTGACGTTTAAGAAATTTTTCTGTGGAGCAAGTTTATTTGAGACAGAACTTGGAGGCGTAACATTCAAAGCATCCTGCGGTTTAAACTGCGCAGCAAGGATAAAGAATGTTAACAGGAGAAAGGCGACGTCACACATCGGAGTCATATCTACACTGGTACTCCCACGTTTTATTTTTGCTCTTGCCATTATTTTTTATTTTATAATAATTATTAGATTCAGAATTAGAAAAATTCCATAAAAATTTTCTTTCTGAATTATTTACCCGAATTATTTATACAAAGAAGCAAAACTTTGTGTCAAAGTGAAGCCTGATTCATCTATACCATAAGTGATTGCGTCAATTTTGGTAGTGAATATATTGTAGGTAATAATTGCAAAAGCAGATGTTCCGATTCCCAAAGCAGTATTATACAATGCTTCAGCAATACCAATTGACAAAGTACGTGCTGCATCACCACCACCAGATTCGCCCAAAGCGCCAAATGCACGGATCATACCAACCACAGTTCCTAACAGTCCAATCAAAGTAGATACGGATGCAAGGGTAGAAAGAAATACAAGATTTTTTTCAAGCATAGGTAATTCCAGCGAAGTTGCTTCCTCTATTTCTTTTTGAATAGCGAGTACTTTCTGATCTGTATCCAAATCGCTTTCTGTAATCATTTGCTTGTATTTGCGCAAGCCAGCTTTCATTACATTTCCTACTGAACCTTTTTGTTTGTCGCACTCTGCAATGGCGGCATCTATCTTTTTATCTGCAAGAAAAAACTGAACCTTCCGTATAAATTCTGCATTGGAAGATTTGCCAACTGCTTTTGCAACTGTCAGCCATCTTTCAATAACAAACGTAAATACAATAAGAAAACATCCAATCAAAATGGGTACGATAATACCACCTTCATACATCCTTGGAAGATCCCCTTTGGGGCCTACCTGGGTGGGCCAGAAACCGCCTTTTGGATCAGGGGTTGTAAAATTGCTGTCAGCGCCAATAACAAAGCGCCAAATAACATAACCAAGAATAATACAAATAATAGGAGCCAATAAAGAAATAATGTTGTTTGACTTTTTAGCCTGAACCGAAGTGGTTGCGTTTACTGTCGCGTTCGCAGTAGTCTTTAAATCTGCCATGTTGTTGGTTTTAAGTGTTTAAGTTTTTAAAAAAAATTATTCAGTAGCATTTCAATATGCAAGTGTAACGAAAAAAAGAATTAAAATTAGTGTTTTAAAAAAAAATATTTTATAGAGTGCACAAGTTAGTAAAATATTTGAAAGTTAATTAAACCCTGAAAAATAATTTGAAAATATTTTCTAACTCTGCCTAAGAAGCGAGGATTTAAAAACTAAGGCCTGACCTTATTTTAGATTTTAAAAATAAACAACAATAACGGCTATTTGAAAAAGAGAAATATTAATGGTAAAATTGAACCGATTTCGTTCGGTTCCAAATTGTACAGGAAGTTACAAAACGAAACTATTCTCCGTGATTCTGTTTTTACTCATAACGAAGCGCCACAATGGGATCGAGACGGGATGCTTTTATGGCCGGATATAAGCCTGCAAAAAGCCCTACAGCAGAGCAAACTACAATACCTATTATTACCCAGGCCCAGGGTATTACAAAGCCGGTATTAAGGAATATTCCTACTACATTGCCAACAATCACCCCTAAAATAATACCTAAAATAGCACCGATCAAACTGATAAAAATAGATTCAAAAAGAAATTGTGCGCGGATGCTTTTGCTCTTGCCTCCAATCGCTTTTATCAATCCGATTTCACGTGTGCGTTCATTCACGGCAACGAGCATAATATTCATAAGCCCAATGGCAGCTCCAATTAAGGTAATCAACCCAATAAAAGCAGCGGCAGTTGTGATAGCCCCAAGGCTGCTTTTAAAAACTTCAGCAATACTGTCACTTTTATTGATATAAAAATTAGCCGCTTCATCAACTGCGATTTTTCGTATTGGTCTAAATACTCCGGTCGCTTCAGAAATAGCGGCATCCAGCTGGGAAATATCGTTTACCATTACGCCGATATTATAGGAAATACCATCCGTCGGAAATAATCGCCGTATATTATTATAAGTAGTAAGCACAATATTATCAGCATTAAAAAAAGCACTGGAACCCTTGTCTTTCAGCACACCGATAACCCTGTATTTAACACCGTTGGCCTTAATCACCTGATCCATTGCCCGCCGGGTGTCATCACCAAACAACTTCTGAGCTACGCTGTTTCCAAGAATGCAAATACTTCTCCCGCTTTGTACGTCCAATTGATTGAAATTTCTGCCAACATTTAATGCATAACCATTTTGAGCCAGATAATTTTCGTCGCCGCCTGTCATGGAAATGTTTGGATTTGTTTTTACTTTTTCATTCGTTACAATCACACTTTGAGGCCCGCGTAATGAAATACTTACTCTTGCGGGAAATGTATACCTCGCTTTAAAAAGCTTCGCTTCCTGGTACGTTATAATTTTTCCTGCGTTTGATTTTTTTTCTTTCAGGTTACTCCTGCTCGTTTTCTTTATTTCCCTTGGTCCGCCACCTATCCGTATCTGCCGATCGCGATAAACGATACTGAAAGAATTAGCGCCCATAGTAGCAAAACTTTCAGAAAGGCTCTGGTTCATTGAAGCGATAGCTGTGATAATACCTATCAGCGCCATGATACCAAACCCAATGATAGCAACGGTAATACCTGTACGTAATTTGTTACTTTTTACGGTTCGAAATGCTAATGATAAGGAATCTTGTAATTGCATGCCTTAATTAAATCTTTTTAATTAAATCAACGGGAAATATTGGCGGTAAAGATACAGTATCAAAAGAAATTGATTATTACCACTCCTGTATAATATCAGGGCTTAAAGAACCTTCGAAGGAATTTTGCAGTAAAATTTTGGTTTAAACTTGTTTTATTGCTCTTATTTCATCGTAAAGCGTTGTCATCATTTTCTTTTGATGAATTAAGCGCGATAGAAAATATGCTTCCTTCGCCAAAATTGCTTTTTACAGTAATTGTTCCGCCTTGTGCTTCAATAAATTCCTTACTGATACTTAACCCTAAACCAGTACCTTCTTTTTTTGTGCCGGGTATCCGGAAATAGCGGTCAAAGATTTTGTCAAGATATTGTGGCGGGATGCCTTGACCGCTATCCGAAACGGAGAATTTTATTTTTTCGTTTTCTTTTACTACATCAACATCAATTATAGAATGGTCGTAAGAATAGCGGATGGCATTGGAAATTAAATTGGTTAAAACCCATGTCGTTTTCTCAGTGTCGGCAAGGAGTTTTGGCAAATTGTCCGCAAATGTAATTTTCAAATTTATTTGTTTTTGTTCGGCCGCTAATTTATTAGCATTAACAGCATTCTCAACAAGTTCCCTGGCTTGAACCGGTATTAAATTCATTTGAATAATGCCGCTTTCCACCTGTGTTATGTTTAGTAGTTCCCCCGTAATTTTCAGTAATCGTCCTGCATCTTCCTCAATGCTTTCCAGTAGGGTTCGTTGCTCCGGATTTAATTTTCCTATTTGTTTATTTTCCAATAACCGCAAACTCATTTTTATGGACGAAATGGGAGTTTTCAATTCATGCGAAATAGTTGCTATGAAACTGGTTTTTGCAAATTCCAGTTCTTTGTAAGGTGTTATATTTTGTAAAAGGATCACGTTCCCAATTTGCTTTTCTTCTTTCTCCCCGGTAGGAATAATTTGAATGGGTATGATTTCTTTTTCGAAATAACTCTCTTTGTTGTCTGCGTAAATTTTTAATGGCGTAGATAAAGTTTCTGTCTTGCGGCTCTCCCCATCAAGCAAATCCTGAACAAGCATTTTTATTAAATCATTATTACAAGCTATTTCCTGTACATTTTTTCCAATTATATCCTGGTTGCTTAATCCTGCTATTTTCACGGCAACATTATTCATAAACAGCACCTTCTTATTTTCATCCAATCCAATAATAGGATCGTTCATATTATTAATAAGGGTTTCAATCCTTTTCTTTTCCATCATCAGTTTCTCCAGGTTTCCCGCTTTAAATTCTTCTAATTTCTCTGCCATAGTATTAAAAGCTGATGCCAATTGGCCAAACTCATTATGATTTTCAAAATGCACTCTTTGAGAATAATTTTCGTCGGCAATCTCTTTAATGCTTGTTGTCAATTCTTTGATAGGATTGCCGACGTTCCCGGGCAAATTGAATAACATGGTTAGTGCGATTAAAAAACAAAGTGTCCCCGCAATTGAAACCCACAAAATCGATGAATCAGCCGTCATTTTTGCCACTTTACTTTTTCGTTGAATGGCCTGCATATTCAACAACATAATATCAGTAATATCTTTCTGAACTTCGTGATGCAAGATTGAATCCGAGGGAGAATGATATAGACGATCAAAATCTGACACTAGTTTTTCCGTCATATCTCTCTCGCCAATTTCGGTAATGTTGGCTTGTTGTTTTGTAAGATTTGATTTAAAATCTCTTTGAGCTTCCGGATTTGTGATGCCCTGGTTTAATGCAATCGTCATTTGACGGCCATAATCTACGCTGTTGTAATTGTCAGTTAATATATTTTCAGAATCGCCGGCCAGCCTGTTGATAAAAACACTGCTCAATATAGTCAGTAGTGCAACCATAGCGAACAGAAGCCCGATACCCAATGACAGCTTTAATTTTATTTTCATCTGAAAATATTTTATTTTATTTTTTTCCTCATTTGCGGAGCCTAATCAAATCCAGTCCATGTGATTATCTCTTAACTCAAAATTACCAGGTCAATATCGTTTGCAGACAGTTTTTTCAATAATTGATTAAACACATTCGTTGACAAAATCACCCTTATTAAATTCAGGTGTGGTTTGCCAATACAAATGGTGGTTATCTTTCTTTCTGCACATTGTTCCATAATTGCTTTGGAAATATTTTCATTCTCTACTTTTATTATCTCAGCTCCCGATTCTATTGCCAACTTAAAGTTATTTATTAAATGGCGTTGTTTATCCAATGCTATTTTATCTCCCCCCTCTTTGGTTGTTTGCACATACAACACATACCATTTACTGTTGTAGTAATTGGCCAGCCTTGCGGTTTTGCGAATCACCGTTTTCGCGGTTTTTTCATTTGAACTGATACACGCTAAAAATCTTTCACGTTTTATCGTCTGCGTCACTTCAGTTTCCACTTTGCGTACTACTTGTGAAGCCACTTCTCTTAATGCCAATTCCCGTAACTGAAGTATATGATCGCTTTTGAAAAAATTATTTAAAGCCGATTCTATTTTTGCTTTATCATAAATCTTTCCTTCTTTCAACCTTTCGATTAATTCATCTGCGGTCAGATCAATGTTTACCACTTCATCCGCTTGTCCAATCACACTGTCCGGAATACGTTCTTTAACTTCAACACCTGTAATGTCTTTTACCTGTTCATTTAAACTTTCTATATGCTGAATATTGACAGCACTAACTACGTTGATGCCGGAGTCTAAAATTTCCTCTACATCCTGCCAGCGCTTTTCATTTTTACTGCCTTCAATATTGGTGTGTGCCAGTTCATCAATGATTACTACTTCAGGCCGTAAATTAATCACAGCCTGAACATCCAGTTCTTCTAATTCTTTTCCTTTGTAAAATAATTTTCTTCTTGGGATAATTGGCAACCCTTCCAGTAAATCGCGTGTCTCTTTTCTATTGTGCGTTTCTATGTAACCAATCTTAACGTCAATGCCATTGCGCAGTAACGCACACGCTTCCTGGAGCATACGATACGTTTTACCCACCCCGGCGCTCATGCCGATATATACTTTAAACTTCCCCCTTCTTGATTTTTTTATCAGGTCGAGGAAATGTTGTACGGTATGGTCTCTATTTTCCGGCAATTAATGGTTTCATTTTAAATCATCTAATGCAAGGTTCAATTTAAGTACATTAATCCGTTCAGGGCCCAAAAATCCTGCAAATGGTTTTTGTGTATTTGAAATAATTAATTGTTGCAAATTACCCTCTGCAATGCCTCTCACTTTCGCGATACGTTTAACCTGAACATTAGCAGCCTGTACAGAAATATTTGGGTCAAGCCCGCTACCGCTTGCTGTTACCAAATCAGAAGGAATATCTGACTTTTTTACACCGGGATTATGAACCAAAAAGGTGTCGATTCTCGCCAACACTGTTCTCAAATATTCAGGATTGGAAGGCCCAAAGTTGCTACCGCTTCCACTCGCTGCGTTATAATCAACTGCCGAAGGCCGCGAATCAAAATATTTGTCGTCTGTAAATTTCTGGCCAACATTGGTGTAATACTTTTTATTGTTTTGAACAATGATTTCGCCTTTGCCTTTATTTGGTGAAAATTGCGCAATGCCCAATACAATCAATGGAAAAATTCCTGAGAAAAACAATAAGCAAACAATCGTAAGTCGTATTGCAGGGAAAATACTTTCTTTCATAACTATTATTTTTAAATAAACATGGTGACAAAAATGTCAATCAGCTTGATACCTATGAATGGAACAATTACGCCACCCAAACCATAAATAAACAGATTTCTTCTAAGCAAGGCACTTGCACCTATAGCCTTATACGCAACTCCTTTTAGTGCCAAAGGAATTAATAATGGAATGATGATGGCATTAAATATCACCGCAGAAAGAATAGCAGTTTCAGGCGAATGTAATTTCATAATGTTCAGACTTTGTAAAGCCGGAATAGAAGCGATGAACAATGCAGGTACAATGGCAAAATATTTTGCCACATCGTTTGCAATGCTGAACGTGGTAAGCGTTCCTCGTGTCATCAATAACTGTTTACCGATTTCCACCACTTCAATCAATTTGGTGGGGTCGTTATCCAGATCCACCATATTACCCGCTTCTTTTGCAGCTTGCGTGCCGCTGTTCATTGCTACGCCTACATCTGCCTGTGCCAATGCAGGCGCATCATTTGTGCCATCGCCCATCATGGCAACCAATCTTCCTTCACTCTGTTCTTTACGGATGTAGTTCATTTTATCTTCCGGTTTTGCCTCGGCAATAAAATCATCCACGCCTGCTTTTTCTGCTATGTATTTTGCCGTTAAGGGATTGTCTCCCGTTACCATTACTGTTTTAATTCCCATCTTACGCAAGCGTTCAAAACGTTCGTGTATGCCGGGTTTAATGATGTCCTGCAATTCAATTACGCCCAACACTTTTTCATTTTCAGCCACCACCAAAGGTGTACCACCATTACTTGAGATTATTTTTACTTTTTCAGCAGTTTCTTCAGGAAAACGATTGCCTGCTTTTTCGACTAAATTCCTGATTGCGTCCGAAGCGCCTTTCCTGATTTTTACCTGGTCATAGCCAGCCTGTCCGGCAGACAGGTCAATTCCTGAACTTCTTGTTTCGGCAGAGAACTTTATAAATTTTGGATGTTCAACTTTATAATCCAATGGATTAATACCCGCTAATTCAATAATTGATTTTCCTTCCGGGGTTTCATCTGCCATTGAACTTAGAACTATTGATTTGAGAAATTGCTTTTCATTAATACCATTTGACGGAAAAAAATTCGTTGCTTTCCTGTTTCCAATAGTGATAGTTCCTGTTTTGTCTAACAGTAATACATCTATATCGCCTGCTATTTCTACGGCTTTGCCGCTTTTGGTAATTACGTTTGCCCTTAATGCCCGGTCCATCCCGGCAATGCCAATTGCAGATAATAAACCACCAATAGTTGTTGGAATTAAACAGACAAACAAAGAAATAAATGCTGCAATGGTGATGGGTGTTTTTGCATAATCTCCAAAAGGTTTTAAAGTAACTGTTACGATGATGAACACTAATGTAAAGCCTGCGAGTAAAATAGTCAACGCTATTTCATTCGGTGTTTTTTGCCTTGAGGCACCTTCCACCAACACAATCATTTTATCTAAAAAGCTTTCACCAGCCTCGGTAGTTACTCTTACTTCAATCCTATCACTCAGTAATTTTGTTCCGCCGGTAACACTACTTTTATCTCCACCTGCTTCACGAATTACCGGGGCACTTTCGCCTGTGATGGCACTTTCATCAATAGTTGCCAAACCCTTAATTATTTCACCGTCAGAAGGAATAATATCGCCTGCCTCACATAAAAAAATATCGCCTTTTTTTAATTGGGAAGAAGGGACAATTTTTATTTCGTGTACATACATTTCACCAACTACCTGTATCCACTTGGCTGGTGTTTCTTCTCTTGTCTTTCGAAGACTGTCTGCCTGCGCTTTACCTCTGGCTTCTGCGATGGCTTCAGCAAAGTTGGCAAATAGTAAAGTGATGAGAAGAACAGCAGTGACGATAATATTATAGGTAAGGCTTCCCTGGTTTGTTTCGCCTGTGGCAATCCACACACAAACACCTGCCATTACCAAAGTCCCTATCCATACGGTAAACATTACCGGATTGCGAAACATTTTAACGGGGCTGAGTTTCATGAAAGACTGTTTAATCGCTTCACTTATCAAGGATGACCGAAACAGTTTATTATTGGTATCTCGTTTCATTGTTGTCTGATTAATAAATTGAAAAATATTCTGAAATAGGGCCTAATGTCAACGCCGGAAAGAACGACAACGCCGCCACAATCGCAATTACCGCAAACACCATCAGCCCGAACGTCGGATTATCTGTTTTTAATGTGCCCGCACTTTCAGGGATGTATTTTTTACTGGCCAGGCTGCCTGCAATGGCCACCGGGCCAATAATTGGTATATACCGCGACAACAACATAATGATACCATCAGCTATATTCCAAAATGGCGTATTGGCTCCCAGTCCTGCAAACTCCGATCCGTTGTTGGCGCTTGCTGATGTAAATTCATACAGCATCTCACTGAAACCATGATAGCCCGGATTGTTGAGCCAGCTTGTATACGCAGCAGGGTTATGTGCATATAAATGGCTGGCAATTGCTGTGCCTGCAAGAATTAACAATGAATGCAGTAAAGCAATAATCATGGCGATTTTCATTTCTCTGGCTTCAATTTTTTTGCCGAGAAATTCTGGCGTTCGTCCTACCATTAATCCACTAATAAAAACAGCCAGGATAATGAAAATGTAAAAGTTTAAGAAACCTACACCCACGCCGCCGTAAAAACAATTTACCATCATACCCAATAAAGCAAACATGCCTGAAAGTGGCATAAGGCTATCGTGCATGGCATTTATCGAACCATTGCTTGTGACGGTTGTATTGATTGCCCAATAAGCAGAAGCCGCTGAACCAAACCTCACTTCTTTTCCTTCCACGTTACCCATACGTTGACTGATACCCATTTTCGCAATCGCAGGATTTCCATTCATTTCATTGATAACTGTTGGTATGACGAGCAATAAAAAACCAATAGTCATCACACCAAAAATTGTCCATGCCAATCGTCTTCTTTTCAAAACATAGCCTAATGAAAAAATCAATGCAATAGGAATTAAGAAAATGGAAATGGTTTCTGTTATATTGGTAAAGTAGCTGGGGTTTTCCAACGGGTGAGCAGAGTTAGCTCCGAAGAAACCTCCACCATTTGTGCCTAATTGTTTAATGGCAACAAAGGCAGCTACCGGTCCACGGCTCACGTGCACTGTGTCACCTTGTAAATTGGTGATGGTGTCTTTTCCCGCAAAAGTCATGGGTGTTCCGTTGAATACTAATAGCAGTGCAACCAATAATGCAATAGGGAATAAAATCCGGGTACAACTTCTCACAAACAGAAAATAAAAATTTCCCAACTTATCTGTTGATTTTTCTTTCATCGCAAAAAAAACGACTGCGGCTATTGCCATTCCACAACCTGCACTAATAAACTGGAAAAGCATCAGGATAAGTTGCCCTAAATATGAAATGCCTGTTTCGCCAGAGTAATGTTGCAGATTGGTGTTACTGATAAAACTGACGGAAGTATTAAAAGCAAGATCGGCACTCATGGAAGGATTCGCATCGGGATTGAGTGGCAGCCAACTCATATTAGTGAGTACAAACATCGCAAGCAAAAACCAAACGAGGTTGATAGTAAGCAACGCAATAAGATGTTGCTTCCAGTTCATTTGTTTAGTGTAATTAATACCACTTAATCTATAAAATACTTTATCAACAGGATTGAAAATTTTATCCAACCATGTTTTCTCGCTGTTGAATACTTTGCCAATGTATTTGCCTAAGGGAATTGCCAGCAAAACAACGATTAAATACATTAAAACAATTCCTGTGATTTCTGTGTTCATGATTTAAAATTTTTCTGGTTTTATCAATACATAGCACATATAGGCAAATACACAAATGGCTATAATGAATAGAGCTGTCATAATTTTCAGATTTTTTCAAAATATTTAATGACGAAAAAAAAGACCAGAAAAAGGAGAATGCCTGATATGATTAGTATTGCTGTCATATAAATACTTTAGTGCACCAGAATATGGCAATACCAAGACCAGATTATTACTATCGGGATGAAACGCTTTACTGTATTCTATTACAGACATTTTACAAAAATGCGAGCAAAAGAAAACCCTTTCGTTTTGAAAGGGTAAACACTATCGTTTTGTTATGATTTAGCTAATTTGATACTCGTCCAACTTGCGGTATAAAGTTGTTAAAGCAATATTGAGTAACCGGGCTGTTTCAGTTTTATTCCCATTGGTATAATTCAATACTTTTTGAATATGGATTTTCTCTGCACCAGCAAGTGCAAAGGCTGATAATGTTTTCATTTTAGCAGTATTGATATTGTATTGTTGCAACTCAATTGGTAACGTATCAAATGTTAATTGTGCATCATGACTTAATATGACACTTCGTTCAATCACATTTTTCAATTCACGTATATTCCCTTTCCATGAATGTTGTTTCAGCGCTTCAAGATAGGATTGAGGTATCGTTGTAATTTTCTTATTTGTTTTATCAGCAAAACTTTGCAAAAAGAATTTGGCCAATTCCTCAATATCAATCACTCGTTCCCGCAGTGCAGGTAACGCAATTTGAAAAACAGCTATTCGATAAAATAAATCCTCCCTGAAATTTCCGGTCTCCATTTCTTTTTGCAAATCCCTGTTGGTGGCGGCAACTATGCGAACATTAACTTTTGTTGTCTTGCTATCTCCAACTTTTAAGAACTCACCTGTTTCTAAAACCCTCAATAATTTGGCTTGCAAATCCAACGGCATTTCTCCAATTTCGTCCAAAAAAACAGTACCATTATTGGCTTCTTCAAAAATTCCTTTGGCATCTTTTATGGCACCCGTAAATGCGCCAGCTTTATGGCCAAACAATTCATTTTCCAGTAATTCTTTACTAAAGGCAGCACAGTTAATCGCAATAAAATTTTGTTTGCTCCTGCTGCCTGCATTATGAATGGCCTGCGCAAATACTTCTTTGCCGGTGCCTGTTTCGCCGGTAAGCAAAACAGTTGCATCTGTTACGGCCACCTTTTTGGCTGCCTCAACGGCAATTCTAATTGCCTTTGATTTACCGATAATAGTATCCAAAGAATATTTGTTGGCTATTTGTTTTTCTAACTGTAATATTCTTTTCCCCAGCATTACTTTTTCTGTTGCTTTATAGAGCAGAGGAATTATTTTATCGTTATCATCGCCTTTAGTGATATAATCAAATGCTCCGTTCTTCATTGCCTGAACCCCATCGGCAATGTTACCATACGCGGTAAGTAATATAATTTCTATGAGCGGGTATTTTTCTTTGATGGTTTTGGATAATTCAACGCCATTGCTATCCGGTAATTTTACATCACAAATCACAATATCAACCTCAGTAATTTCCAATTTTTGCAAAGCTTTTTTCCCGTCGTTGGCCTGCAGTACTTCAAAGCCTTCGAGACTGATTATTTTGGAAAGAAGCGTCCTGAGTTTTTCTTCGTCGTCTATGATTAAAACTTTGCTCAATTAAAAATTTTATCTGCAAATATAAAAATAACAAGTATTGCCGGCTGTTAATAAAGGTTTACAGGTGCATTTCAAATTGATTGACGTGCTGCTTGTGGGCGGTGAGGACACCGCCCACGGAGGGCCACCGGCTGGTGTCCCCACCAACCGGCGACAATTTGAAATGCGCCCATGTTCACTGAAATAATCGCCCATGTCCGGAATTGCGTGGCCGGTCATTTCCACCGGCAGCGCGTTATCCTTAAAGTATCCAACCAGCGTTACAAAATAATTCTCTTACCAGAAGCGGCAGACCGCTTAGCCGCATCTAAGATTTCCATTACGATCATGTTATATTCGAGGGAAGACTCATCATTAGTCCCGGATATCTTATGTTGAAGTACTGCTGTTAAATAACTGATGGGATCATTTAGGGGAGCTTGCAATGGTTCAGCCTGTTTGGAACTCTTTATATTTTCACGCATACGACTAACGATGTTTGTATTGTCAAGCGCATGCAAATATCCTTTTTCGCCAAAGACTTCAAGGTCTTTAATGGAAAACGGCCAGTTCCAGGAAGCTTCGATCAGCCCTGTCGCCCCAGGATATTCCACAATGATAGTGGCATCATCATCTACTTTAGGATACTCAGCCGGCTTATACTGCCTGGTGATGGCGGTTACGGCAATTGGCTTACGGCCATGCATGAGCCAGGTCATCAAATCAGCTCCATAACATCCAAAATCATTAAGAGCACCGGCTCCATTCAATACCGGGTCTGTCAGCCATTTTAAAAAAGCCGGGCTACAACCAATTTCTTTCGGCCCCTGGTGACCATCATGAGCAACCATTCTTCTGATGGCACCAATGCTGTCCTCGCTGATATTATTGTAAATATCTTTGTAAGAACCATACCACGTAGTTTCATAATTGGTCAATACTTTAATATGATACTTATTGGCCAGCATTTCAATCTGTTTGGCCTGTGATAGGTTTGCTGCCAAAGGTTTTTCTACCATTACAGAAATCCCAAGCGGCGCGCAAATCTCTACAATGTGCAGATGGTCACCTGCTGCATTATAGCCCAAAACGGCATCAGGTTTCTTTTGCAGAAGCAATTTTTTCAAATCGGTAGAAAATAGCGAGTCAGGAAGATGATAAATTTTTTTATACTTTTCCTGCAATTGTTTATCAGGCTCAGCTATGCCTGTTATATTTACATGCCCTTTATTATACTGGTTCAAAATGCCATTAATATGGTCATGATTTAAACCGGCTATAACCACGCTTATCTGCTGTTGTGCAAAGATATTTTCAGATGAACCCATTAATATCAAAATGAGGATGAGCATCCGAAGGTTTGAAAACCGATGAATTAAATTTCGTTTATACATTTCTGTTATGATTATTGGTTAAGGTTATATATTATCAAATCTTCGTTGCTTTGAAAAGTTAGTAATACTGGTGATTGCCATTGTATTTAATTAAGTAATCTACGTTTTATATTCAATAGCGTAAGCCCTGATTTTTGCATTAAATTTTATTCACCGCGGTGTTCCCAGTAAACCAACAATTATCAAAGATTTCTATTTCCATCAATAGCATAAAGACTTATACGAAAATATTTTTTTAATTTATTAGCTCTTATATCAGTCTAAGCTCTATCCTTCCAGTTCATACACAGTCTTTCCCTGTATAATTGTTTTCTGAATCGTAAAATCATCATCAAAGATTACAATGTCAGCATCTTTGCCGGCAATTAATTCACCTTTCGAATCCAATACATTTATGATGCGCGCCGGCGTGGTGGTAAGCATTTTTACTGCATCAGTTATAGGCACACCGGCCATTTTCACCATTGTTTTTAATAACCGGTTTGCGGTAGCAACACTTCCTGCAAAAGAAGAACGGTCGGGCAACTTTGCCACGCCATCTTCAACAATTACTTTTAATCCATCATGAAGACTTCCCAAAATGCTTTCGCCTTCCGGCATTCCGGCAGCACGCATCGCATCAGTTATCAGCGCAATTCTATCAGGTCCTTTAATTTTATACACCAACTTCAACAGCGGCGCAGGAAGGTGAACGCCATCTGCAATGATTTCTACATCCATTTTGTCAATCAAATAAGCGCTTTCAATTACGCCGGCATACCTGTAAGCGTTTCTCCTGGTAACTCCTGTCATGGCTGAATACAAATGAGTGATCAACGTATAGCCATTGTTGAAAGCTTCCAGCACTTCTTCATAAATAGCATCTGTATGCGCGATAGCCGGCAGAATATTTTTTGATTTTAAAAAACGACCAAGTTCCATGCTTCCTATTAATTCCGGGGCACTGCTCCATCGTTTAATACAAGACGTGGATGACATTATTTCCTGGTATTCAGCAGCGTCAGGATTACGAATATACCGGGCGTCTTGCGCGCCACGCTGGTTCATGGAAATGTAAGGCCCTTCGAGGTGCATACCAAGAAATTGTGCACCATTAATATTCTTATTGTTTACGCTTTCATAATAGGCTAACGTTTGAAGCAATTCTTTCTTACTACTTGTCAAGGTAGTAGGCAACATAGCAGTCGTGCCATACCGCGCATGTAATTCTGCTATTTTCAAAAATGCCGTTTCACTTCCATCCATAAAATCGTGGCCACCTCCCCCATGCACGTGAATATCAATAAAACCCGGCGATACATATTTTCCTTTCGCGTCTATTATTATCGCATCTTCTGTCTCAATATTTTTTTCCCTTACAGCAATAATCTTTTTACCGTCAATAAGAATAGTTCCGTTCTCAATAATTGTATGAGGCGTGATAATCCGGGCGTTGCAGATTTTTATTTGTTGCCGTTCCATGAGATTTTTTCTTTTTTTGCAGAATTCAGGCTGACGGCTGCATCTTCATCAAGATAAAGAGTACAATTGTTATGCGCCCGCAAAATAGTGGAAGGATATAAATTACTGATTTCTTTTTCTAAAGTATTTTTTACAGCAATTGCTTTTCTTGTGCCGGGAACTGAACAAATAATATGTTTGGATTTGAGGATCTGCTTTATCGACATACTAATAGCTCTTTGTGGCACTTCATCAATCGATGGAAACCAGCCTTCGCCCATTTGCTGTTTTTTGCAGGCATCATTTAATTCAACAATGATATAAGGTTCTTCAATCCCAAAATCTGCAGGAGGATCGTTAAACGCAAGATGGCCGTTTTCGCCAATGCCAATCAGCGCCACATCGATGGGATTCTTTTTTATCAAATCGCCCAGGCGTTTGCATTCCTGCAAAGCATCTGTTTCTCCATTGATTAACCAGGCTTTTTTCAGTTTTGGAATTTGTGATAAAAATCGTTCCTGTAAATATTTTCTGAAACTTGCGGGATGAGTGATTGGTAAAGAAATGTATTCATCAAGATGGAACATTACAACTTTGTTCCATTGAACATCTTTAGCCGCAACCAATTTTTTTAAGGTTTCGAATTGACTCGTTCCTGTTGCAAGAATGATATTGGCAGATCCGTTAGATGCGATTGCGTCACGAATCAACTGCGCAGTGGCTTCTCCCGCAGCTTTGCCCAAAGCAATTGGTGTATTGTAAATACAAGTATTCATTTTCGCTAATGTAAACAAAATAAGCTCAGGTTTTGTTGCATCAGTTATTATTTTCCTGTTCTCATGTTTTAATCTTTCACTTTTGACCCCAGCGCAGTAAACGAACTTATAGGGGCGATTTGTATTTCTTACGAAGAAGTATCATTTGCAAAAGTGGCATCGTCATGGGTAGATTTTGCCTTGAGCGCCTTACAGAATTAAAATTGAATCAATGCAATTATGCTTTAAACCCGTCGAGCCATTCAGGACTGCTCATTTGTTTTTGGATACGCACGATGTCACCTGAAGTGGTTACCAGCAGGTCGTTAAAATTTGCGTCCACAAGATCTTTTCTAAAATTGTTACCGGTCTGTACAATATATTCCGCCACCTGCTGACCTATCACTTTCATTAAATCAAACTTGGTTACATCAGCCATATCAATATTCGCCAAGATATCTTCCGTTAAATCATGTAACCATCTACTTTGATATTTATGTTCATCCAGGCTATCAATATTTGGGATTTTGTTTATAGCCACAGGATCAAGAGAAATCTGGAACCGTCTAAAATCAATCGTGTGAGCAACCATGGGCGAACGGAACGCGTTAACCTGCATGGCACTTGCATCCTGTCCTGTGTGGGTCATTAACCAATTCAACCAAAACACCACATCGATACCATGAGGATTAATAGTCTGCGTAGGCTTAATAAATTGTCGCGAAATGCCGGTGCCAAAACTAAATAAGGTGATTTCAGAAAGTTGATATGCTGATAAATCTACTATTTTATCAGGCCGGCTATAAGACACGGCTTCCATGAATGCCGCCAATGCAGGGTTATTATAGGTGGTAGTGCCACCGTCTAAAAAACGTTCGAGAGGATAAAAATAGGTTGGTGCGCTCATAGTCGCTTCCATCACTGACCGCAATAACACGCCTTTGTAAGTTCCATAAAAGGAACCATCATCCTGCTTAAAACATGAAAAAAAAGTTTCTTCAGAAGCCGAAATATCCTGGGCTGTAATCATTAAATCCAGGTCATTTAACCGGCAGGCATCTTCTAAAGAAATGTCTTTTATAATCCCTTTTAATAACGCCCTATATTTCTCTTTGCTGAAAGCCGGAGGATTTATAAACCTGTTTCCAAGACTCTTTTTATCGAATACCTGAGTGACCAAATTGATATACATTGTTTCTATATCAACCGCAGAATGCCCCGTTGTGATAAGCCCTGCGATAATGCCACCTGTAGAAGTGCCGGACACCATGTCGAACAGTTCATAGCAAGGTATACCTGCTATTTCTTCAAATTTTTTTAATAGCTGAATCGTAAGTATTCCACGCATTCCACCTCCGTCAAGGCATAAAATAACACGTTTCCCAGGATCTATATCCAGGTTGTCAAATGCCTGCTTCCTTGCAGGGCTCATTTTATCTAAATTAGATTTTGGCATTTTAAATTTGATTTATAAAGTGTTTAATTTCTGCAATTGAAATTTAAATGACAAAGAGCCAGATCTTCACAAGAAGGTTGGATTATTATCGAAAAATAAATGTTTTCCTTTGAGGTATAAGAGGATTTATAAAACTAAAATAGTTCTTTAAAGAAAAAGTAGGAAAAATAAAAATGACTCAAAGATGACAAAGCATTGGGTCAATTGATCAGCAATTGACTAAATGCTTTCGTGTAAACCTTGTTTGCATCTCTTGGAAAATAACTAATTCAGTGATCAGATATAGGCAACTACATTTAAAAAGCTTCAAACCAAAGTAGGGTTAAAAGGGACGCAATTCCCTCGTCGGAAATCAATTGCAAAAATTTCCTTTTTACTTCTCCAAAACGATTCTTATTCTTTTTGTAGAAACACTTTGATTGAATATCAGTTTTCCTTTACGATTACTTCTACTTTTTTTCAATAAAACACCATCTCCATAAATTGCATAAGACTGGCGGGGTAATAGATTATTTAATGAATAGTTTACGGCAAAAGCTGCATCCGGAGAAGTTTGTTCCCAAATGATTTCTTTGGGGTTACATCCAATGATATTTAAATTAAGATGCCTGCCATCAACTGCAATTGCTGCTATAGAAAAAACAGGATTGTCTTTATTAAAGTACATAACGGTATCGCCTTTGCTAACAAAACCAAAATCATCTTTTGAACTAATCGAGAAACTCTTGTTCGAAACTGAATACAGATTCGTATCCAGGCCGATGGTTAATCGTTCTCCCCTGTAATTGTAGAAAAGCCGCGAGCCTGATATTTCGCTTGTAATATGAGGATTCAAATAGAACCTGTTATACAGAGGATTGAAACCATAAACAGATTCGTATAATCCAACTATGGCAAGACTATTTCCGGAAAGTATATCATCGCCCTGTCCTGAATGATCTTTTCGTGAATAGCGTTGAAAAGCAAGGCCATCTATACTATCCTGCTTCAGGATGTTTTTGATGTAATGCAATGCCAACTCAGGTTTCCATGAGGCATAAGCCTTCACCGCAATGCTTCCCCACGACAAGAAGATATCGCCATTCTCATAGTAAGGAAAAGGAAACTGATATTCTTTGCCTTCATCTGTTTTATAAGGAAACATGCTGATAGGCCAGAAAAATAATTTCTCTTTTTGCATTTCAGCTTCCACCTTTTCCAGGATGGAATTGCGACGAATTGTATCATCACAAATACCGTAAGCAATGGCCATAAAATTGACAGGTGTTACAAGATTATCGCCATGAATAGACTCATCTTTATCACGCCAGTAATCATAATACCCCTTGTCTTCATCCCAAAATCCGCCATGGTGAACGCTTTTATTGAAACTTATTTTTAGTTGATCCGCAAAATTGGAATAATACGATGCTTTTTCTTTGTCGCCCAATTGCTGCTCAATATCAGACCATAGCCGTAAAGCGTGATACAATTTGGCATTTACGAAAGCATTTTCATAAGATGCCCATATAATATCTATCCAGTCGCTGCTTCTTTTTTGCAGGTGGCTATCATTCATCATTTCTACCAGGTGGTTCCCATTGAAATCCCTTTTCAGTAAATAATCTAATGCCTTTTCGCAAGCTTGTTGCTGGCTTTTTACCCAACTAATATCGCCGGTTTGATTGTACAAATCAGAGACATTGCTTACAAAATCAGGGTTAGAATCCATGAGGTATCCCCATTGCGCTTCGTAAAATCCTTTATCAGTGAACTGACCGGGCATCGCATCTTCATTGGTATAAGCCCATCGTGGCCAAACTCTTCCATCTGGCTTAATAGCATTGTCTCGGTAAAAATCAAGACAGTCTTTATAGCCATTGAGATAATGAGCATCATTGATTCCAAGGCCAAGTTGCGCAATGTATTGCTCATGCAGGCAGATAGGGCCATACGGCGTGTGCCAGCTATTGCCGCCAAAATGTTTAGCGTCGATCACGCCCATCCGTGCGATCGTGTTTAACACGGAAGTTACCTGTCTTCCATTCACACCTTTGAACTCACCACGGTCATATTCTTTTGCATAATTAAAAGCTGAAAAATCAATGGTTTGTGTGGTAGTACCGGCCGTTATTCCAAAAGGCGCCCACACGTCGGTCTTCTTCCGGATAAACCTACGGCGATGCGTACCCGAATCATAACGTGGTAACATTTCTTTTTGCGAGACAGCGATACTGTATGCCAATTTATCATCTCCGGTGCGGGAATATTTCATAGCTACTTGCCCGCCTGGCGCATTTACGAGAATATGCAAACCGTTATTATTAGTACTGTTCCAGAAAGAAGCTTCGTTGGTATGTACACCATAGGTCATTAATTTTTCATTAAACAAATAAAACCAGGCTATACCACCAAAACCCTGGAAAGCGCCTTCCCAGGTATTGATATTATTGAATTCCATCGCAGGAAATGAAACAGATTCAGCTTCGAATGATCCAGGAAAAGTCCTGGTAATGGAAAATTTAATATTGGAATCACTTACAATGAAATTCCAGTTTTCGTGTATCGCCACTTCATCGTTTCCATAAACGATGTCATTTATTTCCGCTGTTGTTTCAGTTGTTTTCACCTTCGGTGAATTATGCAATTGCAGGGTAGAAAATGCATTATCTTTTGTTTGAACCTCTGAATATATTCCGGTGTTTCCTTCGATTACGTTTTGCCCATTGACATCCATTGAGGATACCCTGCATTGATGATCATAATTCAGCACCAGCTTTATTGCTGAATTGCCAATATTGATAGTGTGAAGCTCGGGGTTATTCTTTATTGAAAAGGATTGCGCGGCACAAATACCAGGAAATAAAACAAAAGCAACAATCAAAATGAGTACATAGTTTCTGACAATCATTAGTAAGAGCATTATTTTAAAAGTGCCCGTTCAAATATAAAACATAAACTATAACGCCGGCGAAAAAGTTGCCTGAGCAGCGGCCGAATCGTGAAAGCAGTAAACGAAGAAATAAGATGAATTCCTCACAAATTATTCTTCAATATACAAAAAGAATCCTAAGGCACGGGTTAAGGTTAATTATATATTTTATAGTAAAGCAACTTTTACCAGCTATTTCTGTTTATAGCAAATCAACGTTTTATTCTTTTGTGAAATAAAAAACTTCTTTCCCAAAATTCGTGTCTCACGAATTACTTTATCCAGCTTACCAAAAGCGAATTGTAATAAATAATTACATTAGCAAATAAAATATATTTTTTTATGCGTCGAAATTTTCTCCTCTCCTCCACCCTTCTGTTTTTTTATAATGTCAATTGTTTCTCCCAGCAATCCATCTCTTTTAAAGACAAACACATTTCTTATGAAGGAAGAATTCTTTATACGCCTGATGCTGCAGAGCTGATGTGGCCGGGCACTTCTGTCACTATTAATTTTATTGGTACCGGTATTTCAGGAATATTTAAAGACCAGGATACCTCTAATTATTATAATGTAATTATAGATAAAGACAGTATTTATAAAATCCAGTTTGATACTTTAAAGAAGTCTGTTCCGCTTGTTGAAGGATTGTCTTATGGGAAACATTCTTTACAATTATTCAAGCGTACAGAATGGGATAAGGGTAAAACCTGGTTTTATGGTTTTGTAGAAAATTCAAAAACAAAACTTTTAAAACCAGTTAAACTTCCGAAGAGAAAAATTGAATTCTTTGGGAATTCCATTACCTGCGGCTATGCTATTTATGATTCCTTAAAAGATTTTCCTTACGGCTTTTATGAAAATAATTATGATGCTTATGCCGCCATTACTGCCAGGCATTTTAAAGCGCAATATCACTGTACCGCTAAAAGCGGAATCGGTATCATGGTTAGTTGGTTCCCGCTTATTATGCCAGAAATGTACAACAGGCTTGATCCCACAGATTCAACGAGTAAATGGGATTTTTCAAAATACACGCCCGACCTTGTTGTGATCAATTTATTACAAAATGATTCATGGATACTAACTATGCCGAATAATGAACAGTTCAAAAAAAGGTTTGGAAGCAAACCGCCTGATGAAGCTGAAATTGTGGAAGCGTATAAAAAATTTGTACAAACGATAAGATCCACTTATCCGAAAGCGGCAATAATCTGTATGCTGGGAAATATGGATATTACTAAAGAAGGTTCGCCGTGGCCGGGTTATGTTCAAAAAGCAGTTAGCCAATTGCACGACAAAAAGATATTTACTTATTTCGCTCCTTACAAAAACACATACGGACATCCTAAGATAAAAGAGCAAGAAGCTTTAGCGAATGGATTGATAAAATTTATTGACGAACATGTAAAGTGGTAGGAAACTATTTTAAGATAAGTTGGTAAAGCAAACGATGCGATAAATCAACCTTATATTTTACCTGATTCCAAACATTGACGATTGTACAAAGTCATTATTAAGCCCGCGCCTCCATGTGTGGGCTCAACATTTTTGAAAACATCGTACACCAATATTCAGCTTTGGCTTTCAGAAAGTCAAATTCTCTTTTGGAATTATTTATTCCGTTGCTAAAAATAATCGAAATCGGTTGAGTATGATTATTAAAATCGAACTGGAGTTCTAAAGTATCGGAATGGTTTGTAGATCCTAATTTTTTTAGGTGACTGCTGTTTATCGATCCAGATTTGCTTACCAGTTGGCATTCATGTACCTCATCAAGCGATATAATAGAAGAATAATACCCATCCTTCCTTTTTTCAAGAATCATTATTTTTCTGTGTATTCCGTCAATGCCAATTACTTTATTATGAAGAATTTCCTGGCTGCAGAACGTCAGTTGGTTGGCGGCGCCTTCCTTGTTCAATTTTCTTATAAGGTTTTGTATTGTTCTTTTTGATTTTGAGGCAAAAAAAGGTATTACAACATAAAAAAGCGAAACTACGGCGAGTAGGATGAGTATAACGGGGATGAAATTCATATTGGATTTTTTATTTTGTCAAAAAAAGATATTTGAAACGTGTATGAAACATTACAACGAATGATTTTAACAATAATTGCATGATGGCAATTTATTTTTAGAATTTTTTATATTCCAATACTAACGCAGGTTAAATTAA
>Ga0134126_10000124_pt1 | contig 99498 bp, 104 predicted proteins | sample KB31752_FD_96881 | JGI IMG/M metagenome (GOLD analysis project Ga0134126, IMG submission 96881) | Terrestrial soil microbial communities with excess Nitrogen fertilizer from Kellogg Biological Station, Michigan, USA - KB3-175-2 | ecosystem: Environmental > Terrestrial > Soil > Unclassified ...
AGAGGACCGGGATGAACGCACCTCTGGTGTATCTGTTGTCCTGCCAAGGGCATAGCAGGCTAGCTACGTGTGGATCGGATAACCGCTGAAAGCATCTAAGCGGGAAGCCGGCCTCAAGATGAGTTCTCCCATCCCCTAGAGGGAGTAAGAGTCCTGGTAGACCACCAGGTTGATAGGCCGGATCTGGAAGGACGGTAACGTTCGAAGGAGACCGGTACTAATCACTCGAGGGCTTGACGGATTTTTTTGATTACCCCTATTGGGGTAGTGGTACCCGCTGTGGCGCTGTGCAGTTTTGAAGGACCCCGAGACGCGTGGTCTCTCACGTTTTTCCGGTGGCCTTGGCGAGGGGGAAACACCTCTTCCCATTCCGAACAGAGAAGTTAAGCCCCTCAGCGCCGATGGTACTTGGCTCGCAAGGGCCTGGGAGAGTAGGACGCCGCCGGTTCTTACAACGCACACGAGCCGCCCCTAGGGGCGGCTCGTCGCGTTGGGTTGGTTGTCCCATTCGGTGCTACTGGTCCGTGAAGGACCCCGATTGCGCTTCATCGATCGCGCAAGATCTCCCAGGCAGGAAAGAGCCGCGCGACACTCCGGCGCGAGCTCGCCCACCCACAGGACACAAACACACCTGCTCACGAGCGGCGACCACACCCGGACGCCGGCTCTTCAATCGGCTTTGCAGCACCCTTCGGTGCGGATGGGCACCACTGGTCGAGCCTTCTCGACCAGGCGCGAAGCCGTACGCGGGCAGCTCGGCAAGCTCGTCCCGATCGACCTCCCAGTCGACCTCGTAGTCGTCCTCGAGCAACAGGAACGAGCGAACCAGGCGTGCCCCCCGCAGAAGCTGCTGCGCGAGCGCCGGCGTGTTCGATGAACAGAACATGTGTTCGTACAGTAAGCAGGCTTCCGGACGGAACGAGTACGAACACGTGTACGCATCGGTTCGACCGCTCCTCGTCCGGCCAAATATGGCTTATCTATGCGGGTTATGGGCTGCTGGAGATTGCAACGAGAGTTGCAGATCCTCGCCCTCGGGAGGTGGCACGTGACGTTCTCGCCGACTCCTCGCCGACTTGTTTGGGGTCTCACTGGATGGAGTCTTCCTGAGCTCGCCCTATGCCCGCGCGATCTTGCTCTTTGAGAGATCCTTGTCCAAGGCTGCTCCGAGCCGGATGCATGCGTGTGCGGTGGTGTCCGCTCGCCCCGCTGGGCCCCACGCGTGCGTGGGAACCCCAGTTGGAGGGTCTTCAGCTCGATGCGCGAACTACGGGAGGGATGGCTGTTACGCTAGCCAAGCGCTCAATCCAGGAACCGGCCCAGGCTCCTCGCCGGCGCATTCAGCTCATGGAGAAGTTCGTCATCGAAGGCGGCGCCCCGCTCTCCGGCACCATGGTGGCCGCCGGCAACAAGAACGGTGCCCTGCCGATCCTCGCCGCCTGCCTGCTCACCGACGAGGAGGTGCTCGTCCACAACGTGCCCCACATCCGCGACGTCGACGCGATGCTCGCGATCCTCAGGTCTTTGGGCGCCGCGGTCGAATGGCGCGGTCCCAACGAGGTCTCCGTCTGCGCGGCCGACGTCCGGGAGGTCGAGATCGACCCGGACTTGGCGGAGCAGATCAGGGCCTCCTTCCTGCTCGCGGGTCCCCTGCTCGCGCGCTTCGGTCGCGCCGTGATGCCCCCGCCGGGAGGCGATGTGATCGGTCGCAGGCGCCTTGACCCCCACCTCGACGCATTCCGGGCGATGGGGGCCTCGGTCGAGTGCAACCGCGAGATCGTGCTCGACGCTCCCCGTGGACTACGTCCAACCGACGTCTTCATGGACGAGCCATCGGTGATGGCCACCGAGAACGCCCTGCTCGCCGCCGCGCTCACCCCCGGGACCACAGTGATCGGCAACGCCGCCTGCGAGCCCCACGTCCAGGACCTGGCACGGATGCTCGTCAAGATGGGGGCCGACATCCAGGGGATCGGCTCCAACCTGCTCGCGGTCGGAGGGGCCAAGCGCTTGCACGGCTGTCAGCACCGGGTCGCTCCCGACCACATCGAGATCGGCAGCTTCATGGCTTTGGCCGGTGTGACCGGAGGGGAGTTGTGCATCAAGGACACGGTCCCCGGCGACCTGCGCATGATCCGCCTCGTGTTCGAGCGCCTCGGGTTGTGCACCGTGCTCGATGGCAACGACGTCCACGTACCGGGATCCCAAAAATTGCTGGTCCAGTCCGATGTGGGCGACTACAAGGGCAAGATCCAGGACGGCCCGTGGCCCGCGTTCCCGGCCGATCTCACCTCGATCGCCGTTGCCCTCGCAACCCAGGCCGAGGGTTCGATCCTCGTGCACGAGTGGATGTTCGAGAACCGCCTGATCTTCACCGACAAGCTGATCCTGATGGGCGCCGACATCGTCATGTGCGATCCCCACCGGGCGATCGTCACCGGCCCCCGCCGCCTGCGCGGAGAGCGAGTCGAGTCGCCCGACATCAGGGCCGGCATGGCGATGCTGCTGGCGGCCCTCTGCGCGGACGGCCGCTCGGAGATCGGCAACATTCGCCAGATCGATCGCGGCTACGAGCGCATCGACGAGCGCCTGCGCGAGCTCGGCGCCCGCATCGAGCGGGTGGCGACCGAGCCAGTCCACGCCTGAGGGCCCTCGGGCGCGCGGCGTGCGCGCACCCCGCGTTCCAGTCCGATTGAATGGCGAGAAGATGATCCACCCCATCCCCAGCGGCACGCGCGACGTGCTCCCCGACGAGACGCGCGAGGTGCGCGCCATCACCGATGCCTTGCGCAAAGTGTTCGAGGGACACGGCTATGGCGAGGTGTACACGCCCGCGCTCGAGTACGAGTCGGTCCTGGCCCGTGCCGACATGGCCGACGCCCAGCCCGCCTACCGGGTGTTCGACGAGACCGGGGCGGTGCTCGTCCTGCGCTCGGACATGACCGTGCCGATCGCCCGGGTGGTGGCCACCCGCTATCCGACCGTCCCGCCACCCCTGCGCTTCTGCTATTTGGCCCACTGCTATCGCGGCGTGCGGCCCCAGCGCGGCCAGCCGCGCGAGCTGCTCCAAGCCGGGATCGAGCTGATCGGCGCCTCGGCCCCCCAGGGGACCGCCGAGGCCTTGGGCGTGCTGTGCGCGGCGCTCGACGCGGTCGGCCTCGAGGGCTATCGGATCGGTCTCGGCGACGCCTCCCTTTTCCCCTCCCTGATGGCGAGCCTCGGCGTGCCCGAGCGGGCTCGCCCAGGGCTGCTCGACGCTTTGGTCCAACGCGACTTCGTGGCGCTCGAGCAGGCCCTCTTGGAGCTCGAGCTCTCCGCACAAGCCAGGGAGCTGTTGCTGGAGGTGCCCCAGCGGCGCGGCGGGCCCGAGGTGCTCGATGGCTCCGCGACCGCCGTGACCGACGCGGCCGCCAACATGCGCCAGGTCCATGCCTTGCTCGAGCCGGACGTGGCCGCGCGGGTGATCTTCGATCTCGGCCTGGTGCGCTCCATCGGCTACTACACGGGCGCCGTGTTCGAGGTCTACGACCCGGCACTGGGCGCTCCCATCGGCTGCGGGGGGCGCTATGACGACTTGCTCGGGCGCTACGGGCGCTCCCTGCCGGCCGTGGGCTTCGCGCTTGGTGTGGAACGCCTTCACATAGCCCTCGCGGGCGAGGAGCGCGGCGAGCCCGGGCAAGCGCACGCGGGGGCGCCATGACAACCCGCACGGCCATCGGGACCACGAGCAGGCGCAATAACGGGCACAGGGACGCCATGACTTGCGTGGAGACCCCATGAGCACGATCAACGGACTCACGATCGCGGTACCCCGAGGGGCATTGTTCGGCGAGACCGTGGACCTCTTGGAGGGCCTCGGGCTCGACACCGCCGAGCTGCGCTCCAACGACCGCAAGCTCCTGTTCGAGCACATCGGCGTGATCACGATGCGCCCCTCGGACGTGCCCACCTATGTGGAGTCGGGTTCCGCCGACATCGGCATCACCGGCAAGGACGTCTTGCTCGAGCAGGCCGCCCACGGCTCCGGCGATCCCGCCAGGCGCGAGGTCTACGAGCTGCTCGACCTCGGCTATGGGCGCTGCACGATGGTCCTGGCCTCCAAGGCCGGTCCCGATCCGGCCGCCGAGGCCCTGCGGCGCCTGGGGGTGATGAGGGTCGCAACCAAGTATCCCCGCATCGCCGCGCGCTACCTGGAGGAGACTGGCAGGCAGGCCGAGATCGTGGAGGTCAAGGGCTCGGTCGAGCTGGCCCCGCTCACCGGCATGGTCGAGGCGATCGTCGACCTCACCGCCACGGGCACCACCTTGCGCGAACACGACCTGATCGTGCGCGAGGAGATCGTCGAGTGCACAGCCCGCCTGATCGCCAACCCGGTGGCCCACAAGCTGCGTGCCGGGCCGATCGACGACCTGCTGGGGCGCCTTCGTGCTGGTTGAGCGGGTTACGCTCGGCGAGGGAGAATCGGGTGCCCCGGCGCTCGTGGCGGCCAATCTGCGCCGCCTGGTCGGCGGGGTGGAAGGGGTCGAAGAGGCGGTCGCCACGATCGTCTCCCACGTGCGTGCGGAGGGCGACGAGGCAGTCAACGAGTACACGCGCCGCTTCGACACCGACGGTCGGGAGCCGCGCGAGCTGTGTGTTGCGCCCCAAGAGCTCGACGAGGCGCTCGAAGCGATGTCCCTGGAGGTCGTGGCAGGGCTGCAGGTGGCGATCGCCAACGTGGCGCGCGTGGCGGACGCCTCGATCGGCTCAGAGCGGGTGACCGTCGAGCTGCCCCAAGGCCACACGGTGGAGTTGCGCGAATTGCCGGTCGCGGCGGCCGCTATATACGCCCCGGGCGGGCGGGCCGCCTATCCGAGCACGGTCGTGATGGGTGTCGTGACCGCACGCGCCGCGGGTGTCATGGACGTGGCGGTGTGCACCCCGCCCGGTCCCGACGGCCAAGCCCACCCGGCGATCCTCGCCGCGTGCAGGCTGTGCGGAGTCGAGCGCGTCTACCGCATGGGGGGCGCCCAGGCGGTCGCGGCGCTCGCCTTCGGCACAGAGTCGATAGCACGCGTCGATGTGATCGTGGGTCCCGGCAACCTCTATGTCCAAGAGGCCAAGCGCCGCCTCTCCCATGTGGTGGGGATCGACGGGTTCGCCGGTCCGAGCGACCTGATGGTGGTGTTCGGCCCCGACGCCGATCCCCGCCTGGTGGCCTTGGACCTCATGGCCCAGGCCGAGCACGGCGCCGGCAGCCTCGTCGCGGGTGTCTCCAGCTCGCGCACCGCACTCGACGCCGTCGCCGCCGCGATCGAGCACGAGCAGGCTGGAGGACCCGAGCTCGAACCGGACGCGTGCGTCTTGATCGAGACTGCCACCCCGCTGGCGGCGGTGGAGCTCGCCAACGAGTTCGCCCCCGAGCACCTACAGCTCGTGGGAGCGGCCGAGCAGGTCCTGGCCGGCAGGGTACGGGCCGCCGGCTGCCTCCTGCTGGGGCGCAACGGGGCAACCGCCTTCGGGGACTACACGGCCGGCTCCAACCATGTCCTTCCGACCGGGGGCGCCGCCCGCTTTGCCTCGGCGCTCTCCCCGAGGCACTTCCGCAGGCGCATGTCGGTCGTGGAGGTCGGCGATGCCGCGGCAGCCAAGCTGGCCCGGGCCGGAGCGCCGATCGCCGAGGCTGAGGGCTTTCCCCTGCACGCCCGCTCGATGAGGGCCCGCAGCCCCGAGGCGCCCTCGCCGGCGCCGGTGAGCGAGAATGGCTGACATGAGCTCCCCGCCCCCAGGCCCGACCCGCTCGGCCACGGTCGAGCGGACCACCGGCGAGACAGACGTGCGCCTGTCGCTCACGCTCGACGGGACCGGCAAGGGCACCCGCGAGACCGGGGTGGGCTTCCTCGATCACATGCTCGACCTGCTCGCTCGCCACGCCCGCATGGACTTGGAGGTGAAGGTGAGCGGCGACCTGCAGACCGGCGCCCACCACACCGCCGAGGACACCGCGATCGTGCTCGGGCAAGCCTTCGACCAGGCGCTCGGCGAGAGAGCGGGGATCTATAGATATGGATCTGCGCTCGTGCCCATGGACGAGGCCCGGGCGAGCTGCACGATCGACATATCGGGACGCCCTTTCACCGCCTTCGAGGCAGAGCTGCCACCCGGTGCCACGGGCGGCTTCGATCACGAGCTGACCGAGGAGTTCTTCAGGGCCTTCGCCAACGCGGCCAAGCTGACCCTCCACCTGGAGGTGCAGGCGGGGAGCAACGCCCACCACATGATCGAGGCCGCCTTCAAGGCCTTCGCCCGTGCCCTGCGCGCAGCCGTCGCGATCGACCCGACCGAGGCGGGCGTGCCGAGCACGAAGGGTACGCTGACTGGATGACACTCGAGGATCCAGTCGAGATCGCCGTGGTGGACTACGGCATGGGCAACCGCCGCTCGGTGGAGAAGGCTTTCGAGCACATCGGCGCAAGCGTTACCGTTACGAGCGATCACGAGAAGCTGCGCGCGTCCGCGGGCCTGGTGGTCCCAGGTGTGGGCGCATTCCCACGGGGAATGGACAGTCTGCGCAAGCTCGGCCTCGACGAGCTGTTGCGCGAGCGGGTGGCCCACGGCACGCCTGTGCTCGGCATCTGCCTGGGCATGCAGCTCGCCTTCGAGAGCTCCACCGAGCAGGGCGGCACGCCGGGTCTCGGCCTGATCGCGGGCGAAGTGAGAGAGCTCCCCCGTGCGGGGACACCCTCTGAGGGGCACCCTGAAGGGCACACCCTGAAGGGCACGAGCACGCAGGCGAGCGACAACGGCGCCTTGAAGCTGCCCCACATCGGTTGGAACGAGGTCGGCTTCGCGGCCGACTCTCCCCTGATCGAGGGCCTGGGGCGGCGCTGTGCCTTCTACCACGTCCACTCTTTCGCACCCGTGCCCAGCGTGCGCGAGGACGTCCTGGGCACGGCGGTATACGGAGCCCCGTTTGCCAGCGTGGTGGCGCACGAGGGCTTCTACGGTGTGCAGTTCCACCCCGAGAAGTCATCGGCCGCCGGCCTGCGCCTGCTGGCGAACTTCGCCGGCATCTGCGTTCGCTCCTCGGTGGCTGTCGGCTCGTGAATCGATCCCTGGCCTCGCGAAGGCGTACATAGCCGCTTGACCCCACACGCAGCACCGTGAAGCTCTATCCGGCGATCGACATGCTCGGCGGCAAGGCCGTGCGCCTGGTCAAGGGGGACTTCGAGGCCAAGAAGGTCTACGAGGAGGATCCCTTCTCGGCGGCCGAGAGCTGGGTGGCGCAAGGGGCGCGCCACCTGCATGTCGTCGACCTCGACGGCGCCCGCGCGGGTGCCCCCGCCAACGTCGAGCATCTGCGCCGCATCGCCGGAGAGCTTGGGGTGCCGGTTCAGTTCGGCGGCGGCCTGCGCTCGCTGGGTGCGATCGAGACGGTCTTGCAAGCGGGCGCCGAGCGGGTGATCTTGGGCACAGCGGCATTCACCGATCAAAGCCTGCTCGAGCAAGCCCTGGCGCGCTGGCCCGGCCAGGTGCTCGTGTCGGTGGACGTGCGCGGTGGACGGGTGGCAACGGCCGGATGGACCGAGACGATCGACGGCGGCCCACGCGAGATCATCCGCGAGCTGGCCGCGCGTGGCGCGCGTGAGCTGGTCTACACCAACGTCGATCGCGACGGGATGCTGCAAGGCCCCGACCTGGAGGAAGTCGGGCGCGTCGCCGAGGCCGTGCCCGGTAGCTTCGTCTACTCCGGCGGCATCGGCTCGCTCGCGGACCTCGAAGGCCTGGCGAGCCTGGACGCGCCCGCGCTCAGCGGCGTGATCGTCGGCAAGGCGCTGTACGAGCGGCGCTTCACGCTCGCCCAAGCCCAGGTCGCACTGAGGGAGTAGGGGTGTTGTTCGCGCGGCGCATGCGCCGCGCGCCTGTGGGCGCATGCGCCCACAGGGGGACCGCACATGTGCGGTCCCCAGACAGAGCCGCATGCGGCTCTGTTGGTCGTGCCACACGTGGCAGGACCCCCAACCATCTACCCTAGGCACGTGCACTACAAGCGTGTGATCCCCTGTCTGGACGTGGACGGCGGCCGTGTCGTCAAGGGCGTCGAATTCCTCGATATCCGCGATGCGGGCGACCCTGTCGAGCTGGCTGCCCACTACGACCGCGAGGGAGCCGACGAGCTCGTGTTCCTTGACATCACAGCCACACACGAGCGTCGCGAGACGATCGTCAAACTGGCTCGCTCCACAGCCGACGACGTATTCGTGCCGTTCACGATCGGCGGCGGCATCCGCTCGGTGCAAGACGCCCAGGCGGTGCTCGACTCCGGCGCCGACAAGGTGTCGGTCAACTCCGCGGCGCTCGCGCGCCCCGAGCTGATCAACGAGCTCGCGGAGGTGTTTGGCGCCCAGTGCGTGGTGCTCGCGATCGACGCCAAGGCCGTGCCCTCAGGGGAGGACTCCGAGGTCATGCCCTCAGGGGAGGACTCCAAGGCCGTGTCCTCAGGGGAGGACGCCAAGGCTGTGCCCTCGGAGGAGGGTCGGCGCTGGGAGGCCTATGTGGCAGGGGGCCGCACCCCCACGGGTCGCGACGCGGTGGAGTGGGCGCGCGAGGGAGCCGCGCGCGGAGCGGGGGAGATCCTGCTCACGAGCATGGACCGCGACGGCACCAGCGACGGATATGACCTGCCGCTCGTCGCGGCAGTGTCCTCCGCGGTGGACGTGCCCGTGATCGCCTCGGGTGGGGCGGGCGAGCTGCAACATCTGGTCGATGCCCTGCAAGCTGGCGCCGACGCGGTCCTGTGTGCTTCGATCTTTCATTACAACCGGCACACCGTGGCGCAGGCAAAGAGTCATCTCGCGGCGGCGGGAATTCCAGTCCGTCTCGACTGAGCGTGAAAGAAACGGGTCCGGCGGGAGTCAACACAAAAGAGCGGGACGCGACGATGACCGACGACCACACTGGAGCGCAACTGGACGGCACGGCCGGCTTGCCCGATCGCGACGGGGCAGCCGTGATCGAGCGCGTGCGCGGCTTGCCCGGCGGCGAGCAGCTGCTCGCGGCCGCCGAGCGGCACGGCGGCAGGGTCGAGCTCGTGGGCGGTGCGGTCAGGGATCTCATGCTCGGCGCCTCTCCACGCGAGCTCGACGTGATCGTGGATTCGGGCGCTGAGCAGCTCGCGAGCGCACTCGCCGAGGCGCTGCAGGGCAAGCTGACCCTGCACGAGCGCTTCGGCACCGCGGTGGTGCTCGGTGAGAGCGTGAGCGTCGATCTCGCGACGATCCGTGCGGAGAGCTATCGCGCCCCTGGAGCCCTACCGGACGTGGAGCCGGGCACGCCCGAGCAGGACTTGCAGCGGCGCGACTTCGCCGTCAACGCCATCGCGGTCGCGCTGGCCGGCGAGCAGGCAGGGCAGGTGCGCGCGGTTGCGGGCGCACTCGAGGATCTCGCCGCGCGTCGCCTGAGGGTCTTGCACGACGGGAGCTTCCGCGACGATCCCACGCGAATCCTGCGCCTCGCTCGCTATGCCGCGCGCCTGGGCTTTGGGATCGAGCCGCACACCGCCGCTCTGGCACAGGAGGCGCTGAGCGCCGGCGCCCTGCAAACGCTCTCCGGCCAGCGGCTCGGCGCGGAGCTGCGCCTCGCGCTGGGCGAACCAGACCCGGTGAGCCCGCTGGCCGAGCTCGATCGCATGGGGGTGTTCGCCGCCTGGGAGCCGGGAGTCAGCTTCGACGAGCACGTGGCGCGCATGGCACTCGAGCTCATGCCCGAGGATGGCTCCCCCCAGGTGCTGCTCGCCGCCTCGCTGTTGCTCGAGCTGTGCGACAGCCTCGACCAGGAAGAGACCGAGCCGGCGATGCGCGGCTTCCTCCACGATCTGGCGCTGCCGGCGGGGGAGGGCGAGCGGACCTTCGGCGTCGCCGTGACCGCGTCCTTTGCGATCGACCACCTCGCCGGCACCGACACGACCGTCGACCTGCTCGAGCTCACGATCGGCTCCTCCGTCGAGTCGCTCGCGCTTGCGGCCGCCGTATGCGAGCTGGACGAAGGTCCGGAATCCTATGGAAGGCGACTCGTCGAGGAATGGCTGGGCGAGCGCAGGCACGTCACCCTGGAGGTGACGGGAGACGACCTGATCGCCGCAGGGATACCGGAGGGCCCGGAGGTGGGGGTGCGCTTGGAAGAGTCCTACAAGCTCCTGCTCGAAGAACGCATCGAGCCGGGGCGCGAGAGCGAGCTGCGCGCGGCGCTCGAAGCGCGGATATGAGCGGCGAGGCCGAGGTCCTCGAGCTACCTGGAGGCGGCCGGGCTCTGTTCACCGGACGCGCCCAAGGCAACCTTTCCAGCGTGGGCGGCGCCGGCGCCGCCCACGGCCTGCGCGCGCGCGAGCGCCTGCGCGCGCAACTCGGCGTGGACCATCTCATCCGCGGCTACCAAGTGCATGGGACCGTCGTCGGGCGCGTCTTCGACGCGAGTGGGCGCCCAAGCCCATCCGGGGGGCTGCGGCCAGAGGATGACCCGGGCTCCATCTGTCGCGGCGCGCTTGGGCCCGACGGCGAGCGCCGGCCAAGCTTCGAGGCGGACGGTCACGCGGTGGCGGCGAAGGGTGTCGCGGCGATGGTCCTCACCGCCGACTGCATCCCGGTGGTGCTCGGCGCCGACGGCGCCGTGGCGGCTCTGCACGCCGGCTGGCGCGGGCTTGCCGCCGGGGTCCTGGAGGAGGGCGTGCGTGCTCTGCGCGAGGTTGGCGGCGGAGGCGAGGCGAGGGCGATCGTGGGTCCCTGCGCGGGTGCCTGTTGCTATGAGGTCGGCGAGGAGGTCCACGCGGCCCTCGGAGATGCCCACCGCGCGGGCCGCCTGATCGACCTTCGCGCGATCGCCCACGAGCGCCTGCTGGCCGCCGGGGTGGTCCAGGTGCGCCACCTGAAGGCTTGCACCATCTGCGACGAGCACTATTTCTCCTATCGCCGCGAAGGCACCGAGGCTGGGCGCCAAGCGGGACTGGCATGGTTGAGCTGATCGCGGGTCTGGAGGCGGAGCGGGTGCGTGCCAACCTCGAGGAGGTACGCGCGGAGGTGGCGCAGGCCGCGGAGGTCGCTGGGCGCGACGGTGACCAGGTGGAGATCCTCGCCGCGGGCAAGTATGTTCGCAGCGAGGATTTGTCCGTGCTGGCGGCCGCCGGGATCGCCACGGTCGGGGAGAATCGCGCGCAGGACCTCCAGCACAAGGTGGCTGCCCACGGAGATATGTTCACGTGGGACTTCATCGGGGCGCTACAGAGCAAACACGTACGCGCGATCGTCCCGCACGTGCGGCTCATCCACTCGTTGGCGAGCGAGTCCGCGCTGGCGGCGCTCGAGCGCCACGCGGACCGGGCACGTCCCGGGCTGCAAGTGCTCGTGGAGGTGAACCTGGCCGGGGATCCCGCCAAGGCGGGCATCGCCCCGGAGCAGCTCGACGGCTTCATCGCGCGCTCGCCGGTCCCCGTGGCCGGCCTCATGACGATGCCACCGCTCGCCTCCGATCCCGAGCAGAGCCGCCCTTGGTTTCGGCGGCTGAGCGAGCTCGCGCGAGCTCGCGGCCTGAAGGAGCTCTCGATGGGCACCACCCAGGACTTCGCCGTGGCGGTCCAGGAGGGCGCCACGATCGTGCGAATCGGCACGCGGTTGTACGCTTAGAGCAGCCTTCCCTCCTGGACGAGCGGCCTGGAATGGCCGGCCGTCCGGTTGACGGATGGCTAGCATGAGCAGGGAAACGCTCGCTTTCACCGAAAACGCCCTTTGGAAATGGCATTTCGCGACTCTTGGCACCGCGCTCTCGTGTACTTCGGCTTGGCCGAGGACTATCACGACGACTACGACGAGCCTCCCCACGAGGAGGAGATCGCCGACCGCTACCGCGAGCGCCCCAACGTGCGCCGGCTGTCCCCGCGGCGCAGGCGTGACGAGTTCGACGAGATATTCCCCGAGGAGGAACCCCGCGGGCGCTCCGCCACGGCACTGCGCTCCGTGGGCCGCGGCAACGGCGATGTGCGCGTGCACCTGGTGATCCCGAAGTCCTTCAACGACGCGCAGCAGATCGCCGACAAGTTCAAGGACTCGATCCCCGTGATCCTCAACCTGCAGGGTGCCGACACCGACCTGTCGAAGCGCCTGATCGACTTCGCAAGCGGCCTGACCTATGCCCTCGACGGGGGCATGCAGCGGATCGCCGACAAGGTGTTCATGCTGACGCCCCGCAACGTCGAGATCTCAGCCGAGGAGCGGGCGCGGTTGATCGAAAAGGGCTTCTTCAATCAGTCCTGAGGCGCGATAGCCTTCGCCTGGCGGCGTCCTCGGTCGCTCATGTGCAAAAGCACACTTCGCTCCCTGCGTCCTTGCCAGGCTCGACTCTCGCACCTCAGGACAACTTTGTGAACCGCTATCGCTCAGCGCTATGCATGTAGGTCTAATCGGTTGCGGCAACATGGCGCGTGCGATGGCACGCGGCTGGGCAAGGCCCGTGCTCTGCTACGACCCGCTCGCCGAGCGCGCCCAAGAGCTTGCAGTGGAGACCGGTGGCGAGGCGCTCACCTCCGCTGCCGCGGTCGCCAAGCAGGCCGATCTGGTGGTGCTCTGCCACAAGCCCGCTCAGCTCCAGGGTGTCGCGCGTGAATTGGCGCCTCACGCCAAGGCGGTCGCTTCGATCCTTGCGGCGACCCCGCTGGCGGCGCTCGAGGCGGCTTATGTGGGAATTCCCGTATACCGCTTCCTTCCCTCGCTGCCCGTCGAAGTGCGCCGCGGGGCGGTCGTCCAGGCTTTGGGCGCCGAGCGCGAGGCAACGCTCGGCAGGAGCGACACGCTCGACGGCGAGGTTCGGGAGCTGTTCGGCGAGCTGGGCACGCTGGTCACGCTCGAGGACTCGCTCGTGGACGTCGCGATGGGCTTGATGTCGTGTGCTCCGGCCTATGTCGCATTGGTGGCCGAGGCCCAGGTGGACGCGGGCGTGCGCCGCGGCATCCCGCCCGCGCAAGCCTCCGCGCTCGTGACCGAGACGCTCGCCGGCACCGCCGAGCTGTTGCGGGCGCGCGGCTACGACACGCTGGCGGTGCGCCGTGAGGTCGCCTCTCCCGGGGGAACCACGGCACGCGGCCTGGACGCCTTGGAGAGGGGTGGCGTGCGAGCCGCGTTCAGCGACGCCCTCGACGCGGTGCTCCAGCCGCAAAGCCGATGATGCTCGCCAGCACCCGCACCGAAGTCGCCGGCTACCTGTCGACGCTCATCTACGTGTACACGCTGCTGATCGTCCTCTACATCGTGATCCAGCTGTTGTTCACGTTCGGTGTGCGCCCGCCCTACTCGCGCGCGAGCGATGCTGTCCTGTCGTTCCTGCGTGACGTGTGCGAGCCCTATTTGCGCATCTTCCGGCGCATCATCCCTATGGTGGGCGCATTCGACTTCTCTCCGATCGTCGCGATAATCGTGCTCTCGCTGGTGGGCAACCTGATCGTCAGCTTGATTCACGGTTGAGCGCCATGCCCGCTTCAGGCGCTCGGCGGTCCTCCTCCGCGCTGGCCTGGCTGTGGGCCGCGCTCGTGGCCGTGGCTGTGGTGGGAATGGACCAGCTCGCCAAGGCTGCCGTGCGCAAATCGATCGTGCCCGGCGAAACACGCTCGCTGTTGCCGGGCGTCCAACTCGTCAACACGCGCAACCAGGGCGTCGCGTTCGGCTTCCTGCCCGGTAGCCATTTTGCCGTGACCCTGCTCGTGGGGGTGGCCCTGCTCGTCCTGCTCGTCTACTTCGCGCGGCATCTCGACAAGCCCCTGATCTGGCTGCCGACAGGAATGCTGCTCGGAGGAGCATTCGGCAACATCCTCGATCGCCTGCGCGCCGGGTCGGTCACGGACTTCGTCAAGCTCCCGCTCGGCTGGCCACCATTCAACCTTGCCGATGCCTGCATCACACTCGGTGTGCTTCTCCTGTTCTTCGTGATCGAGGGCCCGCTTAGCCACTCTGAGCCCTCAGACGGCTGAACCCCGATGGCTGACTCCTTGAGGATCGTGTGGCGCGATGAGAGCCTGCTCGTCGTGGACAAGCCGGCCGGGCTGGTCGTCCATCCCGCCCGCGGCCACCAGGAGGGCACGCTCTCGCAGCTGCTTGCCGATGAAGGCGCCGGTGGCGTGGGGGGAGGAGATCCCGACCGGCCCGGGATCGTGCACCGGCTCGACCGTGACACCTCCGGCCTGCTCGTGGTGGCACGAGGAGAGGAGGCCCACCGTTTGCTGCAGGCCGCCTTGCGCAAGCGCTTGATCGAGCGCGAGTACCTGGCGCTCGTAGAGGGCCGCCCACCCTCGCGCACGGGCACGATCGAGGCGCCGATCGGGCGCCACCCGCGGATTCGCACGCGCATGGCCGTGGGCGGCACGGGCTCGCGCGAGGCGCGTACCCACTTCACGCTCGAGTGCTCCCTCGGGCGGGTATCCCTGTTGCGCTTGCGCCTGGACACCGGACGCACCCATCAGATTCGCGTGCACCTGCAGGCGATCGGCTATCCGGTGTGTGGCGATCCCGAGTACGGCACTGCTGGCATGCTGGGCTTGGAGCGCCAGTTCCTGCACGCGACTCGCCTCGCCTTTCCTCACCCGCTCACGGGTGCTCCGGTCGAGGTCCACTCGCCCTTGCCGAGCGATTTGCGCGAGGCGCTGGAGCGCGCCGAAGCCGAGTCCAGGCGATAGACTGGGCGCTCACACCCAATCCAAGACGCCGTGCGACTGCGCACCGCGGCCCTGCCCGGGAGACAGCTCGAGAATCGCTCGGGTCCGCGGACGCAACGCCCGGATCAATCAGACCACACCAAGGGAGTACCCGTGAGCCAAGTAGGAATCGCGGACTTGCTGGAGGCCGGAGTTCACTTCGGCCATCAGACGCGCCGCTGGAACCCGAAGATGCGCCGCTTCATCCACGGCGAGCGCAACGGCATCTACATCATCGACCTCCTGAAGACCGCTGCCCTGCTGCAGCAGGCCCAGGAATTCGCCGCCCAAGTAGCCCATCGCGGCGGCACGGTGCTGTTCGTGGGCACCAAGAAGCAGGCGCGCGACGCCGTCAAGGAGGTGGCCGAGGCAGCGGACATGCCTTATGTCAACCACCGCTGGCTGGGCGGCCTGCTCACCAACTTCCAGACGATCAACCAGCGCATCCGCCGGCTGCACGATCTCGAACGCTATGAGACCGAGGGTCAGCTGGCCCTGCTGCCCACACGCGAGCGCATGGCCGCCCAGGCTGACTTGGCCAAGCTGAGGGCCAACCTGGGGGGGGTGAAGAACATGCAGCGCACCCCCAATGCCCTGTTCGTGATCGATCTGAAGACCGAGGCGATCGCCGTGCGCGAAGCCCAGCGCCTGCGCATCCCGATAATCGGCCTCGTCGACACCAACTGCGATCCGGATGGCATCGACTATGTCGTCCCGGGCAACGACGACGCGATGCGCTCGTGTGCACTGATCACCAAGGCGATCGGCGACGTGGTGGCCCAGGGCCACGCCGTATTCCGCGCCGAGGAGGAGAAGGCCCGCGCAGAACGCGCCGAGCAGGCCAGGCGCGAGGCCGAGGAGCGTGCTCGTCGCGAGGCCGAGGAGCAGGTCAAGCGCGAGGCGGAGGCACAGGCGGCCAAGGAGGCCGCCGAGAAGCAGGCAGCCGCAGCCGCGGCCCAGGCCGCCGCCGCGGCACCACCTACGCCCTCAGCCCCACCAGCTGACCAAGCCGCCCCGTCGACGTCCCCGTCCGCGGCGCCCGCGAAGGCAGCGCCGCCACCACCGGCCGCGGCACCACCGGCCGCGCCACCCCGGCCCGCGGCGCCTGCGGAGGCAGCGCCGCCACCACCGGCCGCGCCACCCCCGGCCGCGCCCGCGGCCCCTGCGGAGGCAGCGCCGCCACCACCGGCCGCGCCACCCCCGCCCCCGGCTGCCGAGACACCGGCACCCGCAACACCAGAGGCGCCCGCGAGCGAGCCCGCGACCGTAGCCGCCGGCTCGCCGCCCGATGCACCCGCCGAGCAGGCCCAGGAGGCAACCTCAGAGGAGACCTCCTCATGAGCGCCACCGACATCTCCGCCAAGGACGTGAAGGCCCTGCGCGACCGAACTGGCGCGGGCATGATGGATTGCAAGAAGGCGCTTGCCGAAAGCGAGAACGACATCGAGAAGGCGATCGAGATCCTGCGCCTGAAGCAAGGCAAGAAGATCCAGGATCTCGGGGAGCGCACCGCCACCGAGGGCACCGTCCAGGCCTATATCCACGCGGGCGCCAAGGTGGGGGTCCTGATCGAGGTCGATTGCAATACCGACTTCGTCGCCACCAACGAGGACTTCGTCGGCTTCGCCCGCGATGTGGCCATGCAGATCGCCGCAACGCCGACCGTGGCCTATGTCTCCCGCGAGGACGTCCCCAGCGAGGCACGCGATGCCGAGGCACGCATCTACGAGCAGGAAGCCGCCGAGAAGCCCGAGAACGTGCGTGAGAAGATCGTGGCCGGCAAGCTCGACGCCTGGTATCGCACGATCGTGCTGCTCGAGCTGGAGATGCACAACCCCAAGTTCGAGGGCAAGACCGTGCAGCAATTGCGCGACGACCTCACCGTAAAGACCGGCGAGAACGTGGCAATTCGCCGCTTCGTCCGTTTCGCCATAGGCCAGTAGGCCGTGGACGCGGCGCATTCCTGCGTCCTCGCTCGCTTACGTGCATAAGCACGCTACGCTCGCTACGTCCTTGGACTGCTTGGTCCACGACCTACTGGTATCGGTGAGTGGATAGGCTCTGGCGCTGATGGGCGCCCCTGCCTTCAAACGCATCTTGCTCAAGCTCTCCGGCGAGGCCCTCATGGGCTCCCTGGACTACGGCACCGACCCCGAGCGCGTGGCGGCCGTCGCACGGCAGGTCTCCGAGGTGCGCGACCAAGGGGTGGAGGTGGCGATCGTGGTCGGAGCGGGCAACATCTTCCGGGGCATGAAGGGAGCAGCGGAGGGAATGGACCGCTCGACCGCGGACTACATGGGCATGCTCGCCACCGTGCTCAACGCGCTGCCCCTGCAGGATGCCTTGGAGAAGGCGGGCACCAACACGCGCGTGCAATCGGCCTTGGGCATCTCCGAGGTGGCCGAGCCCTACATCCGTCGCCGTGCGATGCGCCACCTCGAGAAGGGGCGCGTGGTGATCTTCGCGGCGGGCACGGGCAACCCCTTCTTCACGACCGACACGGCGGCTGCGCTGCGCGCCGCGGAGATCCATGCCGAGATGATCCTGATGGCCAAGAACGGGGTGGAAGGTGTCTACAGCGCCGATCCCGCGCTCGACTCCAGCGCGGAGTTCCTGCCGGAGATCACCCACATGCAAGCGATCGAGCGGCGCTTGCGTGTGATGGACTCCACAGCTCTGGCCTTGTGCATGGAGAACGGCATGCCCATCAACGTATTCAACATGGAAGATCCCACCAACATTGCCCGCATCATCGCGGGTGCTCGCGTCGGGACCCTTGTGAGCACATGACCGCGACCGAGAGGAGCCACGATGGCAGCTGAGATGATCGACGCCCTGCTCGAGGACGCCCGCGAGCGGATGACCAAGTCCTTGGAGTCCACCCAGCACGAGTTCTCAACCGTCCGGACCGGCCGCGCCAGCCCGGCGCTGCTGGAGCGAGTGGTCGTCGACTACTACGGCGCCCAGACTCCCCTGAACCAGCTCGCCACGATCTCCGCCCCGGAGGCGCGCCTGATCACGGTCCAGCCCTATGACAAGTCCTCGATCAAGAACATCGAGAAGGCCATCAACGAGTCCGACGTGGGCCTGAATCCCTCCAACGACGGCAACCTGATCCGCCTCGCCGTGCCTGAGCTCACCGAGGAGCGCCGCCGCGAGCTCGTCAAGGTGGTTCGCAACCTCGCCGAGGACGGGCGCGTGGCGATTCGCAACGTGCGTCGCGACACGATGCAGCACCTGCGCGATCTTAAGTCAGAAGGCGAGACCGGCTCCGATGACGAGCACCGCGCAGAGGTCGAGCTGCAGAAGCTCACCGACGTGCGCATATCCGACCTCGACGCCATTCTGAAGGCGAAGGAGGAGGAGATCCTCGAGGTGTGATGGTGGCGACCGCCGCACCTAGCGCCCGAGCGATAATGGAGAGCGCCACGGCCTGATGGATGTCTCCACCCGCAGAGAGACGGACGGCGCGCCTGGCGAGGACTCCTCACGGGCCCGCTACCTGGCGATCATCACCGACGGCAACGGTCGCTGGGCGCAAGCACGCGGCCTGCCCGTCAGCGAGGGCCATAGCGCCGGTGCCGACACGGTCAAGGCGCGCCTGCGCGACGCCGCCGAGCTCGGGGTCCGCGAGCTCACCGTGTACTCGTTCTCAACCGAGAACTGGTCGCGTCCCGCCGAGGAGGTCCAGGGGCTGATGAGGATGTTCGCGAAGCGCATCTCCGACGAGACGCCAGAGCTGCACGAGGAGGGCGTGCGCATGCGCTTCATCGGACGGCGCGAGGGCGTCCCGGCGGACCTGCAGGAGCGCATGAGCTGGGCTGAAGCCCGCACCGACGCCAACTCGCGCATCACCCTGTTCGTGGCCTTCAACTACGGGGGACGAGCCGAGATCGTCGACGCCGCGCGCAGGTTTGAAGGGGGCACCGACGAGGACTTCCGCAAGCTGCTGTACGCACCGGAGATGCACGATCCCGACCTCATCATCCGCACCAGCGGGGAGCGGCGTCTCTCCAATTACCTGCTCTGGCAGTCCGCCTATTCGGAGCTGGTGTTCCGCGACGAGCTGTGGCCCGACTTCTCGCGTGCGGCGCTCGAGCAGTCCCTGGCCGAGTTCGCGGAGCGCCGCCGCCGGTTCGGTGGGCGGTAGTGGCCCGGCTCGGACGGCCCACTGAGCGGACATCGGATCCTCGCGGGCTTGCTCGCGAGGATGCGGGGGATCGCTCTGCTCCAGGCGCGGGCGCTCGCGCCTCTGGCTCGGGTGAGAGGCGGCCCGGCGGCTCGGATTTGGGCGCTCGCGCTCTCGTGGCGCTGCCCCTGATCGCACTTGCACTGTTCCTGGTGATCTCGGGCGGTGCGATCTTCGCGGTGGGCGTGTTCGTGCTCGGGTGTCTCTGTATGCACGAGCTCTACTCGATGTACGAGCGTGTCCATCCGGTGCGACTCGCGGGCTTTCTCGCGCTGGCGGGGATGCTCGTGGCCGCTTCCTACGGAAGCCAGGCTCAAGTGCTCCTGGCGGCCAGCGCCGCGCTGCCTGTGCTGTTCGCCCTGACGCTTCTCCAGCGGCGCCCGAGCGTGAGCGGGATGGCGCTCACGCTGCTCGGGATCTATTGGATCGGGTTTGCCCTGGCCCATGCTGTACTGCTGCGCGAACTGCCCCATGGCGAGGGCATCGTGATCGACGTGCTCGTGGGCACGTTCCTGGGGGACTCCGGCGCCTACCTCGGTGGAAGGCTGTTCGGCAGGCGCCCCCTCGCGCCAGCCATCTCACCCAACAAGACGGTCGAGGGACTCGTGATCGGCATGGCCTGCACGGTCCTTGCGGTGTGGTTCGCGGGGCGCTACCAGGACTGGCTACCCGGCTCCCATGCGCTCGTCCTGGGGCTCGGCGTGGCCGTGTTCGCGCCGATCGGCGACCTGTTCGAGTCTTTCGTCAAGCGCCAAGCCGGCACCAAGGACACGGGTACCCTGCTCGGAGCCCACGGCGGCGTGCTCGACCGGCTGGACGCGGTCCTGTTCACCGCCGTGGTCGGCTACTACATATGGTTGGCCTATGTCTAAGCCTGGAGAGTCGTGGACGCTTCGCGGAGCGGCGTCCTCGGCCGCTCGCGTGCTGGCCGATCGGCGATCCCGTCGATCGTCGATCGGTACGCCACGCGGCCTGCGTCCTGGCTCCACTCGGTCCACGACCCTCCAGGTCTGTGGGTCACTATGGAGATCTATATGTCTAAGCGCTTGCTGATCCTTGGCTCCACCGGGTCGATCGGCACGCAGGCACTCGATGTGCTCGCGCGTAGCGAGGAGCTCGAACTGGTGGGCCTCTCCGCGGAGAGCTCCTGGGAGGCCGTCGTCGAGCAGGCCCGCGCCCACGGGGTGGGACGGATCGCGCTCGCGGATGAGCACGCGGCGCGGCAGGCCGCACGAGCATGGCCCGAGGGCGAGGTCTGGGGTGGCGCTGAGGGACTCGTGCGGCTCGTGGTGGAGTCCGATGCGGATCTGGTCCTCAACGCACTCGTTGGCTCGGCAGGGCTCGGGCCGACGGTGGCCACGCTCGGCGAGGGCATCGACCTGGCGCTCGCCAACAAGGAGTCGCTCGTGGTGGGCGGCGAGCTGGTGGTCGCGCTCGCCGAAGCGACGGCTGCGCAGATCGTGCCGGTGGACTCCGAGCACACGGCGCTTCACCAGCTGCTCTCCGGGCAACCGCCCGGTTCTGTCGAGCGTCTCACGATCACGGCTAGCGGTGGCCCGTTTCGAGGCCGCTCGCGCGGGGAGCTCGCCGATGTGAGCGTCGAGCAGGCGCTCGCCCATCCGACTTGGGCGATGGGAGGCAAGATCACGATCGACTCCGCCACGCTCATGAACAAGGGATTGGAGTTGATGGAGGCCCATCACCTGTTCGGCACCGCTTACGAGCGCATGGACGTGGTGGTGCACCCACAATCGCTGATCCACGGTCTCGTCCAGCTGGCCGACGGAGCGATGCTTGCCCACATCGGCCCGAAGGACATGCGCATCGCGATCTCCTACGCCCTGCATGGCGCCACGAGCATCGAGCTGCCCATCGCGCCCTTGGATCTCGTCCAGGCGGGCTCGCTCACGTTCGAGGCGGTCGACATGGATGCCTTCCCGTGCCTGCGCTTGGCACGCGAGGCGGCGCGGGCAGGTGGCACCGCGCCGTGTGTGCTCAACGCGGCGAACGAGATCGCGGTGCACGCGTTCCTTGGCGGAAGGCTTCCCTTCCTGGGCATTGCCGAGGTGATCGAGCGCACGCTGGACACGCTGGGCGCTGCGCCGGTGAGGGCGTTCGAGTCGTTGTATGAGGCCGATCGCGCGGCCAGGGCCTACGCGGAAAGCGCCTTGCGCCTGCCAAACTGAGCGCATGGATTGGCTGATAACGATCCTCGGGATCATGGCCCTGATCGTGCTGCACGAGCTCGGGCACTTCGCGGTGGCCAAGGCCGTGGGCATGAGGGTGGAGCGCTTCTCGCTGTTCTTCCCACCGAAGATCGTGGGGGTCAAGCGAGGGGAGACCGAGTACATGATCGGTGCGCTGCCGCTCGGTGGGTATGTGAAGATCACGGGCATGAACCCCGAGGAGATCGAGGGGTTGCCACCGGAGGTGGCCCGTCGTGCCTACTATGCGCAGGCAGCTTGGAAGCGCATAGTGGTGATCCTCGCGGGTCCAGGTGTGAACTTGGTGATCGCATTCGCCTTGTTCTGGCTGGTGCTGTTCGCGGGCAGCATGAACGGGGCGCTGACGCTCGAAGGCGTCAACCCGGGCATTCAGACGCTGAAACCGGCAACGACGGTCGTGGGCGCCGTCGAGCACGGGATGCCGGCGGCCGCTGCGCTGCGCCCCGGCGATCGGATCGTGGCGGTGGACGGTCACCCGGTGAGCGAGCGCACCGCTGTGGAAGCGATCTCCTCGCACCGCTGCGCGGGGGCCGCCGTGGCGGGCTGTCCCGGGCGCACACCAGTGGCAGTGACGGTGCGCAGGTCGGGAGAGCTCGTGAAGCTCTCGATCGTCCCTCGCTACAGCAGCGAGGCAAAGCGCATGCTGCTCGGCTTCGAGTTCGCCCCGCCCAGCGCGAAGTCGTTCGGCGTGCTCTCCGCCGCCGGGGCTTCGGCGAAAGAGATGTGGGCGATGACGACCCAGACCTTCAGCGGCCTGGCCAAGGCTCTGACGAGCTCCAAACAGCGCGAGCAGATCTCGAGCATCGTGGGTATCAGCCAGGTGACCGAGCAGGCCGTTGCCTCCGGCGCCGGGAGGGCGTTCGTGGTGATCGGCTACGTGTCGCTGGTCTTGGCGGTTCTCAACCTGCTGCCGTTCCTACCGCTCGACGGCGGCCACGTGCTGTGGGCCGTGGCGGAGAAGCTGCGCGGGCGGCGCGTGTCCTTGACCGCCATGTGGCGCTTCAGCTCTGTCGGGATCGCTTTGCTGCTGTTTTTGGTGATAAACGGCTTCAGCAACGACATCGGGCGGCTTGGGGGCTGAGTTGTACATTCTTTTTTGTGAGATCCTTTACGGCTGTAACTATTAAGACTTGGAAGGATTAGGGAATTTCGAGTACAATCCTCCGCTCCTCGAGTACTTTCGGCTCCCCGGGTACAACCCTCGGCACCTCAGCACCCTCGGCTCCCCGGGTACCACCTTCGGGTACCACCTTCGGGTACCACCTTCGGGTACCACCCTCGGGTACCACCTTCGGGTACCACCCTCGGGTACCACCCTTGAGCTCCTCTAAGTACAACCTTCGGCTCCTCTGGCCATGGACGGCGTGAGGCTTGCAATTACTACGGCCGGCCTATGCACACCCAGCTCTTGACAAAGGGTCCCAAGCGCTCGGGCGAGGCCGCGCCGAACAGATCTTCCAGCTCGCGGCGGGAGAGCAAGGAGATGTCCTCCCAAGAGCCCGCCGCACCCAGGCGCCAGTACGAGCGGCGCAAGCGGGCAGGCAGCCAGTGCGCAAAAGGAAGGAGCGAGTGCGGCTCGATCGGGAAGCCGCGGGCAGGCGTTTGCACGAACCAAGCGCGCCCCACGCGGCGTGCTTCGGCGGCGAACGCGGCGCGTCGCGCAGGAGGGACGTGCTCGATCACGCTCGAGCAGTACACGAGGTCGAACTCGTGGTCGGCGAACGGGAGCCCGGCGGCGGCATCGGCGCACACGAAGGGACCGGGGTAGGAGGGTCGCCCGGCCAAGTCCACCCCGGTGATGTCGAGGTCCGGCTCCAAGGCGCGCAGACCGAGCGCGCCGCAGCCGAGGTCGAGCACGCGCGCCCCCGGCTCGAGCCCGCACATCGCGAAAAATCGCTCGTGGCGTCGCGCGCGCGCCCCCGCGGCCAGGGGCGAGGCCAGCCTCGCCAGCGGGCCGCGGGCGGTGGCGTACACCTCGCCGGAAGGATGCTCGTCGGCTGCCATGTGTTGCAGCTTACGAGCGCCCGCGCAAGCGCAACGCGAGCTTCACAGATCGCCGAGCCGCTCGCACCTACAATGTGCCGATGGCCTCGGAGCGTCAGATCCATGTCGGGTCCGTGCCCGTCGGGGGAGGGGCGCCCGTCGCTGTGCAGACGATGACCAAGACCGAGACCGCCAACCTGGCGGCCACGATGGAGCAGATCCGCAAGGTGGCCGACGCCGGCGCGGACATCGTGCGGGTGGCGGTGCCGCGCGAACCGGACGCCGAGGCCTTGAAGCAGATCGTCAAGGACTCGCCGATCCCGGTGATCGCCGACATCCATTTCAACCACACGCTCGCGCTGAAGGCGATCGAAGCGGGCGCCCACTGCGTGCGCCTGAACCCCGGCAACATCGGCGGCCCGGAGAAGGTGGCCGAGGTGATCGCACTGGCCAAGCAGCGCGGCACTCCGCTGAGGGTGGGCGTCAACAGCGGCTCCTTGCCCAAGCACCTGAGGGAGCTCGAGTACGAGAACCCCGTCGAAGCGCTCGTGACGGCGGCGCTCGAGACCGTGGAGCTGATGGAGCGCCTGGAGTTCGAGAACTTCAAGGTCTCGATGAAGTCCACCTCGGTGCCCAACACGATCGCCTCCAACAGGATGCTGGCCGCAAGGATTCCCTATCCATTGCACCTGGGTGTCACCGAGGCCGGCACCAAGTGGTCGGGCTCGCTGAAGTCGGCTGTCGGCTTGGGGACGCTGTTGGCCGATGGGATCGGCGATACGATCAGGATCTCCCTGTCCACCTTCCATGCCGAGGAGGAGGTCAAGGTCGCCTGGGAGATCCTCAAGGCCTTGAAGCTGCGCGAGAGAGGCCCGGTCCTGATCGCGTGTCCGACCTGCGGGCGCTTGCAGTTCGACATGGACACGGTCGTCGCAGAAGTGGAGCGTCGCCTGGAAGCCTACGAGGATCCGATCGAGGTGTCGGTGCTGGGCTGTGCGGTCAACGGGATCGGCGAGGCCAGACACGCGGACTTTGGCATCACGGGAGCCAAGGACATGGGCATGATCTACTCCAAGGGCGAGCCTCTCAAGAAGGTGCCCACCGAGCAGCTAGTGGACGAGCTGTTCAAGGAGATCGACCGCTACTACGCCGCCGGCAAGACGGTGGAGCGCGACGAGCGCGAGGTGGCCGAGGCGAGAGAGTGGCTTGCCGCCAACGAGGATGCGACCGCGATGACGCCGGAGAAACTGGCGGCGCTCGAGGCGGCGGCGGCCGAGCAGGAAAGCGAGGCCGACGCGGTGCTCGAGTCCATGCTCGCCAGCGTCCCGGAGGGCGAGCTGGCGGCGACACCGGGCGGCGGGAGCGTAGCGCTCGACGAAGACGCTTCGCCCGTCGCTGGCCGGCGTTTCAGCCGGGGTTGAATCGACGTTGTTCCATGCGCCGCCTAGGCGGAAGGCAGGAACAACGCGCGGCTCACAGAACTACAGCCCGTGCCGCCTCGCCCGTCTCGCGCGTCAGGTCTCGCCCTCCTGCTCGGCGGCCTGCTCGCGCTCGCGCCGGCGCCGCCGGCGCAGGCTCAGCCGGGATGGGTCTTGCCCGCGAGCCTGTTGACCGCCCCGGTCTCCCCGCCCACGTATTTCGGCCAACCGGCGGTCGAGAGCGACGCGCTCGGCGATGCCACCGTGCTGTTCGCCGAAGAAGACGGTGGCGTCAAGCAGCTGTTCTACGAGGACCACCAGCCCGGCGGCCAGTGGAGCGCGCCGGTCGCGCTCCCCACAGGCGAACGTCCCGAATGGCCGGCGATCGCAATCTCCCCACAAGGAGACGCCACGGCGGCCTGGCTGGACCGAAGCGGCCCCTCCTCGCCGGTGCGGGTGTGGGTCTCCGAGCGCCCGGCCGGCGGCTCCTGGTCGGCGCCACTGGCGCTCGAGCAGTCCGGCGAAGCGAGTGACGTGGTGGAAGCCGGTCCGGTGCTTGCAGAGGACGAAGCGGGCGACGCCGTCGTGGCGTGGGTCGAGGCCAGCTCGGGCTACACCCCGCAATGGGTGGTGGGCGCCTACCGGTACGACGGGAGCTGGAGCAGTCCGGCGCGCATCTCCGAACCGGCGCGCTACGTGGACGGCTCGTGGGGACCGTCGACGCTCCTCGCCAACGCGGCCGGCGACTTCGTGCTCGTGTGGGACCAGGAAGACGAAGCGAGCACCAGCTCAGTCGAGGCGGAGGAGCTGCAAGACGGTGCTTTCACAGGCGAGCAGACGATCGAATCGACGCCGGACAGGCTCAACGGGGCGGCGGCCGGCGAGAACGCGGCGGGCGAAGCCAGCGCGATCTGGGCCGACGAGAGCACCGGCCAGGCCCACGCGGCGAGCTTCCGCGGCGGAGCGTGGAGCCTCGCCGACCCGCCGGGCGCGAACATCCGCACGATCTGCTACCAGGGGCCGCCCAAGATCGCCGTGGACGGCTCCGGCAGCAGCCTCGCGCTGTGGCTCGAAGAATCGGGCCAGCTGGTCTCCGCTTGGATGTCCCCCGGCGGCGCGTGGGGCGCCCACGAACCGGTTACCACACTGGGCGGCTTCGTCAACAACCTGGAGCTGGCGGTCGATCCCGCCGGCGACGCGCTCGCCGACTGGACCAACGCCGAATACGACAGCGCGCTGTCTCGCTTCCAGTTCCGGGTCCAGGCCGCCTCGCGGCTCGCCGCGGCGGCGTGGAGCCAGCCCGTCGCGCTCGCAGGCGAACCGGGCGAAGACGGCAGCTCGGCATATCTGAGCATGGACCCGAAGGGCAACGGCGTGAGCGCCTTCTCGCAAACCGAAGGCGCGGGATCCACAGTGCTCGCGGCGGGCTTCGAGATGGCTCCGCTCATACGCTCCGTGACGGTGCCCGGTGAGCTGGCGCCCGCGGCGGCGGGCAGCTTCGCGGCCGACGCGGTGGCGCCGTGGGCCAGCGTTGCCTCCGAGCAGTGGCTGTTCGGCGACGGTGCGAGCGCCCAAGGCGCCTCGGTCGCGCACGCCTACGCCAAGCCTGGCGTCTACACCGTGACGCTGACGGTGACCGACTCGCTCGGCAACACGACCAGCGCCACGCGTCAGATCACGGTGAGCCAAGCGACCGCTGCACCCGGAACCCAAGCAGCCTCTCCACCCGCGACGCCGACTAGGGCCGCTCCCCGCGTCCAGCTCGGCCCGGTCTACCTGATTGTCTCCAAACAGCGCTTCTGGCTCCCTGCTCACGGCCGCGTCGTGCGCGCCCGCATCCGCAACACCAACCCGTTCCCTGTCAGCGGGACGGCCACGATGACCGCCCACTTCCTGGCGCCGGGCGGTCGCGGCGCGGCGGCCTCGCTGAAGCCGGTCGCGACCGTGACCCACTTCTCGCTACCCGCCAAAGGCACCGGCGTCGTGCGCTTCCGCATATCCGCTGCGGCGCTTCACCGCCTGCACGCCAACGTGCCGGACAGGGGCCACAACCTCGTCAGCGTCCACCTGGCGATCCACGGCGGCGGCAGCTCCGCCTCTAGCCTCGGCGTCTATGTGCTCGACCAGCGCGTGCCCCCGCGCCGCGGCCCGCGCCCGCACGCCGGCCCGGGCTACCGCGCGCCCGCCGACCCCTGGGCGCACAGCTCCTGTTGAGGGATCGTCGTGCTGTTCCGGGCGGCGCATGCGCCGCCCGGCGGAGCCGCACATGTGCGGCTCCGATGACGGGCCGCATGCGGCCCGTCACGCGCCGGCACATGTGCCGGCGCGCCCCTCGCGTATGCGCGAGGGGAACAGCAGAATCAAGCGACGGCGAACCGCTCCGCGACCTTGCCCCAGTCGACCGTGTTCCACCAAGCGTCGATGTAGTCAGGGCGCTTGTTCTGGTACTTCAGGTAGTAGGCGTGCTCCCACACGTCCACCCCGAGCAGAGGCGTCTTGCCGTCGGAGATTGGGTTGTCCTGGTTGGGGGTGCCCACGACCGCAAGGCCCGAGCCGTCGTGCACCAGCCAAGACCAGCCTGAGCCGAACTGGTTGACGCCCGCTTCCTTCATCTTGGCTTGGAAATCGGCGAAGGAACCGAACGTGGAGGCGATCGCCTCGCCGAGCGCGCCGTCGGGTGAGTCACCGCCATTGGCCGACATGGATTCCCAGAACAGCGTGTGGTTGTAGTGGCCGCCGCCGTTGTTGCGCACGGCGGTGCGCTTGTCCTCGGGCACCTGGGAGAGGTCGCGCAGCACGTCCTCGATGGCCGCGTCGGCCAAGGACGTTCCGTCAAGCGCCGCGTTGACCTTGTCCACGTAGGCCTGGTGGTGCTTGTCGTGATGGATTTCCATCGTCAGCTTGTCGATGTGGGGCTCGAGCGCGTCGTATGCGTAGGGAAGCGGCGGTACGGAGTAGGCCATCGGGGCTCCTTCGGTGGGTGGACGGTTACTGGCTGTAATTCATAGCGCGCGAACGCGCCCGGGGCGTGAACGCTGCGAATTTGGGTTGGGCGGGATTGATTTGGGCTACCCCGCCCGTGGCCGGCTCAACACCCACGGGAGCGGAAGCCCGCATAGGATGTCCAGCGCGCCCATGACCAGACTGACCGAGTATCTACTCCCCACCGAGAAGCAAGCCCCGGCCGACGCCGAGGCGATCTCGCACAAGCTGATGGTGAGGGCCGGCTTGATCAGGCAGATGGGCACAGGCATCTGGACGTGGCTGCCGGCCGGCTGGAAGGTGCACCAGCGTGTGGTGGCGATCGTCCGCGAGGAGATCGACGCGATCGGCGGGCGGGAGATGCTGATGCCCCTGTTGCAGCCGGCCGAGCTTTGGCGCAAGACGGGCCGCTTGGAGATCGATGAGCTGTTCAAGCTCCAAGATCGCAAAGGCGCTGAGCTGGTCCTGGCGATGACCCACGAGGAGGCGGTCACCTTTCACGCCGCCCAGACGATCGACTCCTACCGCGACCTGCCCCTGATCCTCTACCACTTCCAGGTCAAGGAGCGCGACGAGCCGCGTCCGCGCGCCGGCGTGCTGAGGACGAGGGAGTTCGTGATGAAGGACTCCTACAGCTTCGACCGCGATCAGGCAGGTCTGGAGGAGCGCTATGCCCTGCACGTGGGCGCCTATGACTGCATCATGGGGCGTACCGGCTTGCGCTTCTACCGGGTCGAGTCCGACGTGGGCATGATGGGCGGCCTCGGTGCGCACGAGTACATGGCGCCTTGTCCCGCCGGTGAGGACGAGGTCGTCCTGGGCGAGGGCTACGCGGCCAACGTCGACGTGGCCCGGGTCAGTCCCGAGGTGAAGCAGACGGCCGACGGTGGGTATATGCGCGGCGGTGAGGTCTTGACTGTCGAGTCGGCGATCGAGATCGGCAACATCTTCAAGCTGGGCACCCGCTACTCCGAGCCCCTCGGCGCCACCTACCTGGACGAGAAAGGTGAGGAGCTGCCGATCTGGATGGGCTCCTACGGGATCGGCCCAGCGCGCGTGGTGGCGGCCGCCGTGGAGCAGTTCGCCGACGAGTACGGCATCTCATGGCCGAAAGCGCTCGCTCCGTTTGCCGTGCACCTGGTGGCCGTGGGCCGGCCCGGCACGCCAGAGCGCGACGCGGCCGAGAGCCTCTACGAGACGCTCCTGGGAGCAGGCGTGGAGGTCCTCTACGACGACCGCGAGGCTGGCCCCGGTGAGAAGTTCGCCGACGCCGAGCTGCTCGGCTGCCCGCTGCGTCTGACGGTGGGGCGGCGCAGCTTGGAGTCGGGCGAGGCCGAGGTGCAGATACGGCGTGGGCGCCAAGAAGCCGCGGGGCTACCATTGGGCGGGGACCAGCCGGCGCTCCTTCGGGCGCTGGACGAGCTGTGCCGAAGCGCTCCCTAGAGCAGCCGGGCTGGCTAGTGCCATCTGCACGGCGCCGTGGTAGGACTCACTCTTTTGAGAATTTCCTATGGTCTTTACAAAAAGTAAATACAATTGTGAATTTCATAAATAGAATGTCCTATCGCCTCCTCTCGTGCACGGACGCGACCGGATAACTTTCAGCCGCTTGCTCGGCCTCGACCGCTCCGGCCCGCCGCCGCCGCAAACCTTGGCCGGGGAGCCGCTGCGGCCGTTGACCATCCCCAACGCGATCGGTTTCGCCAGGCTCCTGCTGATCCCTGTGTTCCTGGTGGTGGCCTTCTCGAGCGCTGACGGAGTGGATGCGCTCGCGGCGACTCTGTTCGCGGTGATCGGCTGGGGCGACTATGCCGACGGGATCGCGGCGCGGGTGACGCGCCAGTACAGCCGCCTGGGGGCGCTGATGGATCCTGTGACCGACCGCCTGCTGGTCGTCAGCGGGGTGGTGGTGTGCTGGCGCTTCGATCTCCTGCCCCGCTGGGCGCTGGGGGTGCTCGTGGCGCGCGAGCTCCTGATGATCGTGCTCGGCCGCTACGGCCTCAAGCGCGGTGTGGAGCTGCGCATCAACTGGCCGGGGCGCATCTCCGTGGCGCCATTGATGGGGGCCCTGTTCTTCGCCATGGTCGGCCTCGGCGGTTTGGCCGAAGTGCTGTTGTATGTAGGCCTGGTGCTCGCCCTGGTGGCCAGCGCGCTGTACGTGCGCGCGGGACGCGAGCAGATGCGTGGGCGCACAGGCGGCTGACGCGGGACGACCCGGAATCGACGTCGCTGGGTGTGCGGTGCCGATCCGGGCTGACGTCTAATGCGCGGATGGGCTCGGCTCGCCCGGCGCGCGGGTGGCCGCCCGCGCGCGCCACAGCGCCAGTAGCCGCTCGCCCCCCAGCCACGCCCCGATCGTGCCCGAGCACAGCAGGAGCGCCATCAGGCTGACGTTGTAGCGCGGCTGGTCTTTGAACAAGGTGGACAGCGTCGCCACCGAGAGCAGCACTCCGGTGCTCACCACGAGCACGAAGCGGCGAGTCAGGATCAGGCCCCCGAGCAGGCCGATCCAGGCGAGCCACAGGTAGATCGTGTGCTGTGTTTGGCTCGTGCTGGGATGGTAGGTGCCGTTGCCCCCGCTCCACACGTTGTCCAACATCTTCCAGAACTTGCCCCACAGCATCGCCGTGAACGCCGCCGGTTTTCCCAGTGCGTACTTTTCGATGTTGGCGAGGTTTTCCTTGTTGACCGCGGCCTCCTCGGACAGGCCGGGATGGCGTGCTTCGATCAAGCGGAACACGGGCGCTGAGCTCTGCTGCCAGTAGCGCCCGCAATCCTTGGGGAAGTGGCGGCAGACTTCGGGGGCGAGCTGCTCCTCGGTGGGTACGAGCAACCCTTTGCCCGGCAGGTAGGAGCCGATGAAGAACGCATCGGGCCCGGCGGTCGTGATCGGCACGAACCGTCCCTCCTTATCCGATGCGTAGGCGAGCCAGGGCGAGAGCGTGAGCAGCAGCGCGCCCAGATACACGGCGCCGCGCAATAGGCCCGTGCGCCACCCCGGGCGCCCAACCAGCGCCAGGGCGAGCGCTATGAAGCCCATGCCGACCGCCAGATCGCTGCGGGTGAGGCAGGCCAGGCCGCCCACGAAGCCCGCAACGAGCAGCCACATCAGCTCATTGCGCGTGCCCAGCCGTCGCCGCGCGAGGACCGCGGCGACGACCGCCCCGAGCAGCACGATTGCGCCGAGCGGCTCGCTCAGGAAGGTGCGCGTGGCCTCGATCAGGGGCTCGTAGGCGGCGACCAAGGCGGTGGCGAGCACCGCGGCCCACGGTCCGGCCAAAAGCCAGGTCAGCGCTGCCACCAGGATCAGCGTGAGCACGCCGATCGCGAGCTGGGTGTACTGCGCGGGGCCTTTGGCGTGGGTGGCGAGCCGCAGCGAGTGGTGGCCCGACAGGCGCGTGGCGAGCGCGAACGCCACCGAGGTGCCCGGCGGCCACTTGAAGGTCGCATAGCGTTCGCCTGCGAGGATCCTGTTCGCGTTGCCCACATAGCCGTTCTCGTCCGCGGACAGGTGGGTGTTCGTTCCAATCGCCCCCGCCCGCGCGATCCCGCCGGCGATCACGATCGCCAAGATCAGCCCCGCGGCGAGTGCCTGAGGGCGCGACAAACTAAGTTTTGAGAGTCTCAAGCTCAACTTCACCTTTTGGTATACTCGCGCTCGCAGCATTGCAGTACCGGCAGTCAAGCCGATCCGCATCCGCCCTGCATCCTTGCGCAAGAGGAGATCGCCTGCGATGGACACGTTTCCCGACCTCGGCTCGATGACCGACAGTGAGCTCAAGGATGTGATCCGCCAGCTCACCGAGGAGGAGATGGAGATCTCCTACAAACGGCGCATCCTGCACGGCAAGATCGACATCCTCCGTGCCGAGCTCGTGAGCCGTCTGCGCGAGCAGCACCGCGACGGCGAGACGGCGATCTCCGGCGAGGACGTCAAGCGCCTGTCCGACATCCTCGCCAATCGCGCCGGCGGAGTCTCGACCGACGAGCTGTAGCCGTGTCTCGCGCGGCCACAGCCCCCCGGGTGACCTTGCCGGCGCCGTCCTCTGCCCGCGCAACGCGCCGAGCGAGAGCCTCCTGATGGCCGTGCACTGCCCCGAGTGCGGTTTCGTCAACGACGAGGGCGCCAACTACTGCCAGCGCTGCGGTGCCCTGCTGGCGCGCGGCGAGGGTACCTCCAGCGAGCCCGTGACCGCCACCTACCGCATCGACGACGAGGGGGACTTGGTGCCGGTGGAGCTGGGCGAGGTCACGGCACACGGCCCGGCTTTGGTCATTCGCACGGGCGGCGGACGCGCCGGGGAGAGCTTTCCCGTCGACCGCGAGCGCATGTCGATCGGCAGGCGCCCCGACTCCGACGTGTTCCTCGATGACGTCACGGTCTCGCGCGATCACGCCTTGCTCGTTCGTCGTGGAGACCACTGGTACCTCGATGACTGCGGGTCTTTGAACGGCACCTATGTGAACCGCTCGCGGATCGACTCCCATCGCCTGGAAGAGGGCGACGAGCTGCAGATCGGCAAGTACAAGCTCACCTACCACGCACGCTGACGATGGCCACCTCCACGCAGATCGAGATCCCCGAGGCCGAGACGCCCAATGGGGCGAGCGCCTCCGGCGCCCCGCAGAAGGCGCTCACCATCGGCGCCGTCTGCAAGGCGCTCGTGCAGGAGTTCCCCGACATCTCCATCTCCAAGATCCGCTATCTCGAGGACCAGAAGCTGCTCACGCCCCGGCGCACTCCCGGCGGCTACCGGCTCTACTCCCAGAGCGACGTTCAGCGCCTGCGCACGATCCTGCGCATGCAGCGCGACGAGTTCCTGCCCTTGCGGGTGATCCGCCAGGAGCTGGCGGCGGGACGGGCGGGGGAGATGCAGGTGCCGCGCCCCGGCCGCGAGGGCGGCAAGCGCGCCTGGCACACGAGCGTCAGCGTGCGCGAGCACGAGGGTGCGCTCTACTCCTTGGAGGAGGTTCTCGAGGAGACGAGCGCCGACGCCAAGCTCGTGCGCGAGCTCGAAGAGTACGGCGTCGTCAAGGGCGAGATGCGCGGAGGGGTGAGCTACTTCGACGAGACCGAGCGCGAGATCATCAGCGCCGTCTCCGAGCTGGCCCGCTACGGCGTCGGCGGGCGCAATCTGCGCGTGTTCCGCTCCTCGGCCGACCGTGAGGCCAACCTACTGCAGCAGATCCTCGCGCCGGCCTTGCGCTCACGCAACGCGCAGCGGCGCAAGGACGCGGTCGACGCGCTCGAGAACCTGGCGGCGGTGACGACTCACCTAAAGCATCTCTTGTTGGTACGAGACCTGCGCAAGATAGTCAGGTGAGCGCGGACCTGCGCGCGCTGATTCGCGACATCCCCGACTTCCCCAAGCCGGGCATCCTCTTCAAGGACATCACTCCTCTGCTGGCCGATGCCGCCGCACTCGAGCAGGCGGTGCGAGGGCTCGCCGACTATGCGCGTCCTCTGGGGGTGGAATGCGTGCTCGCGGCCGAGGCGCGCGGATTTCTGCTCGGACCCGCGCTTGCGCTGGCGCTCGGTACCGGATTCGCGCTCGCGCGCAAGCCCGGCAAGCTGCCCTATGAGACGGTCAGCGCCGAGTACGAGCTCGAGTATGGCCTCGACCGCCTGGAGCTCCACAGCGACGCCATTCGGCCCGGCACACGCGTGCTCGTGCACGACGACCTGCTCGCCACGGGCGGCACCGCGCGGGCGTTGTGCGAGCTGGTCGAGCAGCTCGGTGGAGTGGTCGTGGGGTGTGGTTTTCTGGTCGAGCTCGCGTTCCTGGGCGGCCGCGAGCGCTTGATTCCGCATGAAGCTCATGCGCTCCTCACATACGCTGCATAGTTGTGCCGACCGCCCAGCGCACCCGCACGATCCATGCTTCCCCCAGCGAGCTGTGGGAGGTTCTCGGCGATCCCCACCACCTGCCGCGCTGGTGGCCGCGCGTGAGCCGGGTGGAGGCGGTCGAACAGGATGCTTTCACCGAGGTCCTGACGAGCGCCAAAGGAAAAATCGTGCGCGCTGACTTTCGCCTGGTCGACGCAGTCAGTCAGCAGCGCATCGTGTGGTCCCAACAGATCGAGAACACGCCGTTTGCGAAGGTGCTCAAGAGCGCGGAGACCGAGGTCAGCTTGGCGGAGGTCGGCAACGGACCCCTGACGGAGGTCACGATCGAGCTGCGCCAGAGCTTGCAGGGCTTTCTTGCCCGTCTCGGGGGACATCTGGTGCGCCGCGCCGCCGACTCCACAATCGACGAGGCGTTGGATGGCTTGGAGCGGATCGTGGGGAGGACTGCTTGATGGCCCGCCCGTGCACACTCCACGTGGCCGATGCCCCAACAGCAAGCACCCCAGCAGCAAGCCTGTCTGTCTTCGGGACGCATGTCGCCAGGCCAGGGCGCACACGTGGCTGAGCCACGGCAGATGCGTTGGTGGGGCTGGGGTGACCCGCTTCATCCTCAAGGACTGCCTCTGCACGCCCTTGAGTTCCTACGCGACACGATCGGCCTGGCGCCCAAGCCCCGTCCACCAGTAGCACTCGAACACGTGAAGATCGACCCTCAAGCGATTCCCGCCGCGACGCTTGACCAGTTGCGCGGGGCGCTTGGATCCGAGCACGTCCGCGAGGATCACTCAGACCGTGTCGTACACGCCGCCGGCAAGAGCTACCCCGATCTCGTGCGGTTGCGGGCGGGGGCGCCCGAGGGCGCCCCCGATGCGGTGCTCTATCCCACATCACGCGAGCAGCTTCGCTCCGTGCTTGCCCTATGCGCGCGCGACTCGCTCGCCGTGGTGGCTTTCGGTGGCGGCACGAGCGTCGTCGGGGGCGTCCAGCCCCTGCGCGGCGCCCACCGCGGTGTGGTCGCGCTCGACACGAGCCGTATGGCAAGCGTGGTCGATTTCGACGAGCGTTCCTTGGTCCTCACCGTGCAGGCCGGCGCCCGGGCGCGCGATGTCGAGGGCTGGTTGGCGAGCCGGGGATTCACGCTCGGCCACTTCCCCCAGTCCTACGAGTACGTGTCGCTCGGCGGCTGTGCCGCCACCCGCTCCGCGGGCCAGGCATCCACAGGCTACGGGCGCTTCGAGCGCATGGTCCAAGGCCTGCGCATGACTGCCCCGGCGGGCGACATCGACTTGGCGGCGCTCCCCGCGAGCGCGGCCGGTCCCGGCATGCGCGAACTGCTGGTTGGCTCGGAGGGCACCCTCGGCGTGATCGACGAGCTCTCCCTGCGTGTTCGCCGCGCCCCAGCCGAGCGCATCTACGAAGGGGTTTTCTTCGAGAGCTTCCAGGCCGGGGTGGACGCGTTCCGGGAGCTGTCTCAAGGCCATTGCGCCCCTGATGTGGCACGCCTCTCGGACACCCAAGAGACGCGCATGTCCCTTGCGCTGGCCGGCTCCGGCGGAGCCAAGGGCCGTCTCGGGCGCGCCTACCTGGGCGCGCGTGGCTACGGCGGTGGCTGCCTCGCGATCCTCGGCTTCGAGGGCCCACCCGAGGAGGTCGGCGCGCGCCGGGCGCGGGCAACCCAGGTAGTGCGGAGCGCAGGTGGGCTGCGCGTGGGGCGCTCGCCCGGCAGGGCTTGGCTCGCCTCGCGCTTCTCGGCGCCCTATCTGCGCGACGAGCTGCTCACCCACGGCGTCATGGTCGAGACGCTCGAGACGGCAACGCGTTGGTCGAACGTGCCGGCCTTGCACGCCCGCGTGCTCCAGGCAATCGACCGTGCCCTGCGCGCGGCCGGCACGCCCGGACTCGTCATGTGCCACGTCTCACACCTCTATGAGACCGGCGCCTCGCTCTATTTCACTTTCCTGGCCCGCCAGCTCGAGGGAGAGGAGATTGCCCAGTGGCATTCCGTCAAGCAGGCCGCGAGCACCGCGATTGTGGAGGGAGGTGGCACGATCACCCACCACCACGCCGTTGGGCACGATCACGCACCCTGGATGGAGCGGGAGATCGGCGATGAGGGAGTACGCGCCCTGCGCGCGCTCAAGGCCGAGCTGGACCCGGCCGGCATCATGAACCCCGGGAAGCTCTTGCCGGCCCAGCTTGGTCCGTGAACGCCCAGGACGCGCCGCCTATTTGAAACAGGTTTCTAATGCAACGCGAACGTGCCCCTCAGCACGATCGGGCCCGGATGCGAGGGATGCGTGCTCGTCTCGCGCGTCACGACCAGCTGGTGGTAGAGGCTCGCGTTAGTCGGCAGGGGGTTGCCACCCTGCATGCGCCCGTCCGAGCCCACACTCGAGGCGCGTCCCAGCGGAGTGGAGCTCGACGGCGAGTTGTACAGCCACACGGCATAGAAGAAACCGGAGGAGGGCGGCAACCCCTGCGCCGTTATGTAGAAAGCGCTGCGACCGCTCTCCGAGAGCACGTATGCGGTCCCGGAGGCTTTCAGTTCAGGGTCGGGCGAGGTGAGCGAGATCGTCTTGTTGAGGCTCGGCTTGCCGGCGCTCGCGGTTGTGTTCGCGGTGCCCGACGACGCGGTCGTGCCCGGGGTCGAGCCTTTCCCACCGCTGGTCGATATGAGGACCACCGCCACGACGATCACCACGACGATCGCGCCCAACAGCAACGCGCCGGCTCGCCTGGAGCCGGCCGTGCCCCTCGGAGTACGTGGATCGCGCGAGCGTGTAGGGGGAGCCGAGCTGCCCGCGGCCCCCGGGCTCGCCGCCGTCATCCCCGTGGGCGTGCCCGCGGCCACCGGCCGGGTTGAGGCGGATCGGACCGACTCCCGGCCCCCTGCGGTGTCCTCGGCGAGCGCGTCGAGCGCCGCGTGCGCACGGTCGCGTACCGCGCTCTCGGGGATCGCAAGCATCTCGGCGACCTCGCCGTAGCTGCGGCCGCGCTCGAGCACGAGCGACAGCACGGCGCGCTGGTCGGGTGGCAGTCGGTCGAGGTCGGTCATCTCAGCATCCCGTCGCCTCACGCGCGCGGGGCCCACTAGGCTATCGTGGCGGCCCGATGGCCATGCCACCCGCAGCCCAGGTCAACGAGTTCCTGATGGGCTTCGACCGCCTGTACGGGCTCGAGCTATTGGATTACACCGAGAGCGAAGTGCGCGCCCAGGTGATCGTTCGCGACGAGCACAAGCAGCCGGCCGGGCTCGTCCATGGAGGCTTGTACGCATCGGTGGCCGAGGCGATCGCCTCCCTGGCCACCGGCCTGAGCGTGCTCGAGGAAGGCAACGCCGCGATGGGGATGTCCAACAACACGAGCTTCCTGCGCCCCATCACCGCGGGCACGGTGCACGCGCACGCCAAGCGTCTCCACCGTGGGCGAACCACCTGGGTGTGGGACGTCACGTTCAGCGACGACAGCGGCCGCACGTGCGCGCTCACGCGCATGACGATCGCGGTGCGTCCGCTGCCCAGCTGAGCGCTCAGGCTCCGCGCGGCGCCGGAACGCTCACGCCGGTGGGCACCTGGCCCGGCAGTGGCACGCGATCGAAGCCGGTGTCCGGCAGCGCCGCCGGCAGCGGTGCCCGCGGCAGGCCGACTTCGTTGATCGGAGCCATCGTGCTCGCGGCTGTGCGGGCGAGCGCTGGGTCGTGAGCGTAAACGCTCACCACGACCGGACCGGTGGGAATCGCAAGCGTGGCGCCTCCCTGGGCAACGCTCGCCGTCGCTCCCCGCAGAGACAGCCTCGGGGTGCCAGGTGTCGCGCCCGGGACGAAGCTGTTGTCGGGCGAGCTCACGATTGACACCGGCGTCACGCACGTGTACTGCCCTCCGAGCAGGCAATCGCCGTAGCGGATCGTCACAGCTTCGCCCGGGTCGATCGACACGCTGGTGATCCTCATGCCCCGGAATTCGAGCCCGAGCCAGTACACGGGGAAGTGGCTCTTCACCATCACCGTCTCCAGCGGCGCCGCGCCGATCGGCTGGTCCTGCAGCGTGTTCGCGCCGCAGGCCCCAAGCGTCAGCGCACACACCGCACCCACAACCACCAAGCCGATCTTTCGCACGTCAGCCTCGATACCCATTGGTGATCGGCATGCGCCGGTCGCGGCCGAATGCGCGCTCGGTGATCTTGATGCCCGGAGGAGCCTGGCGGCGCTTGTACTCGGCCAGGTCGACCAGCCGCGTGGCCCGCTCCACATCCTGTGCGGGCAGCCCTTCCGCGATCAGCTGCTCGCGGCTGCGGTCGAGCTCGACGTACCCGTGCAGGATCCGATCCAGCACGTCATAGGGCGGCAGCGAGTCCTGGTCTGTCTGCCCGGTGCGCAACTCGGCCGAGGGGGCACGTTCGACGATCGTGGCCGGAATCGGCGCCGAGATCCACCCGCGGATCTCTCCGCGCGCGCTCGCTGCCGCGGTCGCGCGCCAGCGCGCAAGCCGATAGACGAGCGTCTTGGGGACATCCTTGATGACCGCGAAGCCGCCGGCCAGATCGCCATAGAGGGTGGTGTAGCCGACCGACATCTCCGACTTGTTGCCGGTCGTGAGCACCAGCCAGCCAAACTTGTTCGAGAGCGCCATCAGGAGGTTGCCGCGGATGCGCGCCTGCAGGTTCTCCTCGGTCAGGTCCGGCTCCCTACCGGCGAAGTCCCGCTGGAGGGTCCGCTCATAGGCCTCCATCGCCGGCTGGATCGCCAGCTCGTGCACGCGCACCCCGAGCGCCAGCGCCAGCTCGCGCGCGTCTTGCTGGGTCGCGGCCGAGGAGTAGGGCGAGGGCATGATCGCCACGTTCACGCGCTCCGCCCCCAGGGCGTCCACCGCCAAGCACGCCACGAGCGCCGAATCGATCCCGCCGGAGAGGCCAAGTACGACGGCGCCGAAGCCGTTCTTCTCGACGTAATCGTGCAAGCCGAGCAGCAGCGCCTCATAGACCTCCTCTTCCACTGTGGCGATTGGCTCGCGCACGGGCGCCGAGATCTCGGGTTGTGCGACGTCCTGAATCGGGTGCCCCGCGCGCGCGCGCGCGCCAGACCCGCCGGAGATGTCTCCAGCAGGCATGTCCACGAGGGAGAGGTCCACGTCGCAAAGGACCAGATCCTCCTCGAACTGGGCTCCGCGCGCGATTGTGTCCCCGTGAGTGTTCAACACGAACGAGTGGCCGTCGAACACGAGCTCGTCCTGGCCGCCGACCATCGCGCAAAAGGCGATGTGGGCGCCCGTTTCGCGGGCACGTAGGGCGAACAGCCGCTCGCGCTCCAGGCCCTTGCCGGCATGGTAGGGCGAGGCCGAGATGTTCACGATCAAACTCGCGCCGGCACCAGCCTCCGTGGTCGCCGGCGCGCCGGCGACCCACAGGTCCTCGCACACGGTCACGCCGACTCCGTGCCCCGCGAGCTCGATGACCGTGCCACCGGGCTCGCCGGCCTTGAAGTAGCGCTGCTCGTCGAACACGCCGTAGTTGGGCAGGTGGACCTTGCGGTAGACCTGCGCGATCGCGCCATCGGCGAGCACAGCCGCCGAGTTGTAGACGACTGTGGCCACCGGTCCCGGCGAGCCCGGCGCGGGACCGCGCACAGCGCCCGGGATGCGCTCGGGAAAGCCCACGATCGCCACTATGCCCTCGACCTCCGTCGCGAGTTGCTCCAGCTGGACGCTCGTATCTGCCAGGAAGTGCTCGCGCATGAGCAAGTCCTCGGGCGGATAGCCGGTGAGCGCAAGCTCCGGCAACAGCACCAGCTCAGCGCCGGCTTGCTGGGCGGCTTGGATACCCGTTCGGATGAGCTGCGCGTTGCCCGCCAGGTCGCCGACGGTGGGGTTGATCTGGCAGAGGGCCAGGCGCAAGCCGGCCCTCATCGCGGCGCCGCTTGCGCCACTAGCGGACTGCCGCCGCTCGCGGGCGGCGTGGACGCTTGGGAGTCCCGCCTGTCCTCGCCACGCCGGCGGCCTTCGCCAGCGCCGCGATCGACCGTTCGAGCTCGCGTGCGAGCGTCTCGAGCTCGGGGAGGGCGTCGTAGTCGGCGAGCAAACCGAAGCCAAGGTGGCCGTCGTAGCTCATCACGGCGATCCCAAGCGCCTGGCGGCGTGCGATCGGCACCACCGGGTAGAGCGCCTTCAGGCGACGTCCGAGCAGATACAGCGGGAACTGAGGCCCGGGTACATTGGTGACCACCAGGTTGAAGAAGCGCTGGCGGGCCTGTAGGCGCGCGGCCTGGCTGAGGATCGTCGGGGGAGCGAAGCCCGCGAGGTTGGTCAGCACCTCCGCGCCCACTGCTTGGCTTGACTGCTTCAGGTCGTCCATCTCCAGGCGCACCTCGGCGAGGCACTCGACTGGATCCACGACGCCCACCGGCAAGGGCGCCCACATCGCCGCGACACGGTTGCCCAGAGCGGGTGGGTGGGCATCTCTATCAATGTCCGCGCGTACCGACACCGGCACCATCGCCTTCAGCACGAGGCCCTCGGTGTCGAAGCCCTGTATACGCATGTGGCGCCCAAGCGTGAGGCTCACCGCCGCCAGGACGACATCGTTGAGAGTACCCCCGAGGGAGTTCTTGATCGCCTTGAACTGGGCCAGATCGGCGTCGATCCAGGTGTAGCGCCTGTGCGAGCCGATCTCCACGTTGAGCGGGCTCGGCGGCGCCGGTGCGTTGATGCCGGCGAAGGTCGTGGCGCTCACGCCCACCAAAGCATCCTTGACGCGCCCGAGAGCGCGGCGAGGGCGGCGCATCATCGCGCGCGCACCGCGCACCATCTCCGCGGGAGCGGTGGAGCGCTCCACGAGCGCGTCCGCCAGGAGCTTGGCCGGTCCCGGCAGGGGGCGCGCCACCCACGGCACCGGCGGCCGCGGCGTGCCCGCCGGCTCGGGCGAGGCGTCGAACAGGACAGTTGTTATGTCCACTCCGGAGATCCCGTCCACAAGCGCGTGGTGGGTCTTCGCGATCACAGCGAAGCGCTCGCCCGCCATGTGGGCCACGAGCCACATCTCCCACAGCGGCTTGGAGCGGTCCAGGCGCTGGGAGAAGATGCGCCCGGCAAGCTGCTTGAGCTCCGCCTCGTCTTCGGGGCGAGGCAGGCCCGTGTGGCGGATGTGGTATTTCGGATTGAAGTGGGGGTCGTCGGTCCACACCGGCCGGCCTTGGTCGAGCGGCACGAACGCCAAGCGCTGGCGGTAGCGCGGCACGAGATGCAGGCGCGAGAGGATGTGCTCGACCAGCTCCTCATAGGAGGGGGCCGGGCCCTCGAAGACCATCACCGAGGCGACGTGCATGTGCGCGGTGCCGTGATCCTCGAGATGCAGAAAGGCCGAGTCAAGGCCAGTCAGGCGGTCAGGGTTTGACATCGACTTCGATTGTCGCGGGTCTCGGACCGGGCGTCAACGCCGCATCGCGATCGCGGTCCATCATCCGGTCGCGGTCGGTCATCCGCTCAGCGCGAGCCGGCAGAGGGATGCGCGAGCAGCGTATGAGCACCGACCTCGTCGATGCTCGCGTGACCGGACAACGCCATGTTGAGGTCCAGGTCGGCCAGGAATGCGCGCAACACGTCGATCACTCCCTGCTCGCCTCCGAGCGCAAGTCCCCACACGTATGGGCGTCCAAGGCACACGGCGCGCGCGCCGAGCGCCAAGGCCTTCAAGGCATCTGAGCCCGAGCGGATGCCGCTGTCGAACAGGATCTCGCAACGCTCGCCCACGGCCTCCACCACTCCCGGCAGGGCCTGCAGGGAGCCGATCGCGCCGTCCACCTGACGCCCGCCGTGGTTGGAGACGATGATGCCCTCGATACCGTGCTCCACGGCCAGCTGGGCGTCCTCGACGCTCTGGATCCCCTTCAGGACGATCGGCAGTTTCGTGCACTCCCGCAGAAACGCCAGGTCCTCCCAGGTGACTGAGGGGTTGGAGAACTGCCATGCCCAGTAGGCCACGGCCGTCGCCAGGTCCTCCTCGGGAGGCTTGGGCAGGGCCGCTCGGAAGACTGGATCCTGTAGGTAGCTGGCGTTGCCCTCCCCCCGCAGGAACGGCAGGAAGCCGTCGCTCAGATCGGCCGGGCGCCAGCCGAGCAGCCACGTGTCGAGCGTCACCACGACAGCCTCATACCCCGACCGCTCAGCTCGCTCGATGAAGCTGCGCGCCAGCTCGCGGTCGCGAGGCCAGTAGAGCTGATACCAGCACGCTTGCTCCCCGGCGGCCTCGGCGATCTGCTCGATCGTGTGCGAGGCGGCGGTGCTCGCGATCAGGGGCACTCCCACGTGCGCGCACGCGCGCGCGCTGGCGAGCTCGCCGTCGGGATGGGCGACCGTCTGCACCCCGATCGGGGCGAGCAGGATCGGCGCCGAGAGCTTGGTGCCGAGCACCGTGCGCTCGAGTGTGCGCTCGGACACGTCGCGCAGCATCCGCGGCACGATTCGCCACTCGTCGAAAGCCTCGCGATTGGCGCGGATCGTGTGCCCGCGCCCGGCGCCACCCTGGATGTACCCGCGTGGCCCGCGCGAGAGCATCGCGTAGGCATCGCGCTCCAGCTCGCGCCAATCCACCGGTCGGGCGGGCTTGCGCGCACTGAGCATGCCGGCGGCATAGATCTCGTGCTCGTAGTTTGAGAAGGGAGGCTCGAGCGCCATCGCGGAGTGGATGCTATTCGGCGATGAGATTTGTCGTCTCCGCGATTTGCTGTATTCGTAGTGGTGGGCTCGTCGCGACGACGACGCAAAACCCGAAACCAACCCCTCAGGAGGCGATGAGATGACATTCGACCAATCCAAGATCGGGCAGGTCGTGGCTGCCCAGATGGAGGCCTTGGAAGGACGCTACGGCGACGATTGCGAGATCGGGAACGTCTGCACGATCGTCGAGGTGCTGGGGCCGCACGGCTCGGACGTCTCGGTGCGCTCGAGCGAAGCGCGACCGCACACGACGATCGGACTGCTGAGGATGGCCGAGGCGATGATGCTCAACCGGCTCGGCGGGGTGAGCCGCGGGGAGGGGGAGGAGGAGTAGAGCCTTCTCCAGTCAAGGGGAGGGGAGGAGCACAGCCTTCTCCAGTCAGAAAGACCGGATTTGCATGAAATGCGGACCATTGACGCGGATTGATGAGTGTGCGCACTGTCACACTCTGCGCACAGAGCCCTCCTCTAGCGTTTCCCCGATTGCTTGATCTGCCGAGTCGTCTCCGCAATTGGAGGCGAGCGGGGGACCCACTGCCGGGCTCGAGGAGAGGGCCCGGATGGGGCGAATCGGCCGCTGATGCGGCTGTAACGCCCGACTGGCGCACGTATGGACGCGTGTCGCCGGCGGGCTGTGAGCCCGACAGCTAACCCCGTAGGCGGCTAACAAGGAGGACACTCTTTGCTACCCCTGCTTGCGGGAATTCCCGCAACTCCGGTCGGCGGCCCCGTTGCGCAGCTGATCGACCCCGCTCCGTTGTCTGTGCCGCTCGTGCGCGTCAAGGTGCAGATTCGCAAGGTCGAGCTGAACGTGCTCGATGGCCGCTCGGCGAGCGTCGCCGGCACATTGCGTCCAGAGCTAGGGGGACGCAAGGTCGAGCTCCAGCGCCTCGGGCGCCACGGCTGGCAAACGCTTACCCACACCATCACGGGTGCGCGCGGCCGCTTCGTTCTGCGTTACACACCACGTCGTCTGCTCAGCGAGCGCGTGCGGGTGCTGTTCACCGGCGATTCCCATGACCTGAGGGCGCGACGCAGAGTCGGGCACCTGCGCTCCTACCGGCTCGCTGGCGCCTCCTGGTACGGCGGTGGCGGCAGTCTCGCCTGCGGCGGTCAGCTCACAGGCGCCACGATGGGGGTCGCCAACAAGACGCTTCCTTGTGGCACGCTCGTGACGCTGCGCTATGGCGGTCACGAAGTGAGCGTCCCCGTGGTGGATCGCGGACCCTACGTCGCAGGTCGCGAATTCGACCTGACCGAAGCCACCAAGCGTGCGCTCGGGTTTGAAGGGGTGGGCGAGGTCTGGAGTACGCGCTAGCCTTGGAGCATGGGCAAGCCCACAAGCCAGAGAGACCGCAAGCGCCCCAGCCGGCGCGCGCGGCGCAAAGCGGCTACCGCCGCGATGCTCGCCTGGCGCCTCATGAAGGTCACGCGCAGGGTGCGCGCGGAGAAGAGCAAGCGCGCCAAGCGAAGCTCTCGGCGCGGCTCGAAGTGCAAGGGCCGCGCCGGGCACGGCCCGCTCTCGGTCGGCTCGATCGCCGTTGGATCGTTTGCGTTGGGAGCGAGCGCCTTCGGAGCTGTTGCCGTCGGCGTGGTTGCGATTCGCAGGCTTGCGATCAAGCGCGCCGCGGTCGGCAAGCTCGAGGTGAACAGCGTGAAGGTTGGTCGGCTGGAGGTCGACGAGCTGGTGGTGCACAGTCGTAGTTGAATGCAGGGTCGTGACCGACCCCGCATCGGCAGATGGAGACCCCCGATGGACCTGACCTTCAACGAGCGCGAGAGCGCATTTCGCGAGGAGCTGCGCAGCTGGCTTGCTGAGAACAGGCCTGCCCAGGAGCCGAGGCAAGGCGGGGAAGACGCCCGCTATGCCTGGCGGCGCGATTGGCAAAGGCGGTTGTATGACGCCGGCTGGGCCGCGCCGGCGTGGCCGGCCGAGTACGGGGGCCGGGGCGCGTCGCTGAGCGAGTCGGCGATCTACTTCGAGGAGCTGGGCCGGGCGCGCGTGCCGCTGCCCGCCAATGTGCTCGGTCTCCTGCTCGGTGGGCCCACCCTGATGGTGTGGGGGACCGAGGCGCAGAAGGAGCGCTACCTCACGCCGATCCTCTCGGCCGAGGAGATCTGGTGCCAGGGCTTCTCCGAGCCCGATGCCGGCTCGGATCTCGCCTCGCTGAAGACGCGCGCTGTCAAGCACGGCGACGAGTGGGTCGTGACGGGCCAGAAGGTGTGGACGAGCGGGGCGCAATACTCCAAGTGGTGCATGCTCGTCGCGCGCAGCGACGGCGATGTGCCCAAGCACAAGGGCCTCACCTATTTCCTGATGGACATGGAGCAGGAGGCCGTGCAGATCCGTCCCCTGCGCCAGATCACCGGCGAGGCCGAGTTCAACGAGCTGTTCATCGAGGAGGCCCGCATCCCCGAGGAGAACGTCGTCGGTGGCGTGGGCAACGGTTGGAAGGTCGCGCTCACAACGCTCATGAACGAGCGTGCCGGGCTCGGCTTCCTGCTTCAAGTTCGCCTGCGCCAGCTGCTCGACGACACTATCTCCGCCGCGCGCGAGCGTGGCCTGCTCGAAGACCCGCTCTACGCGGACGCGCTCGCCGAGATGCACATTCGCTGCGAGTCGATTCGTCTGCTCGCCTGGAAGGGACTCACCGACATCGAGCGCTATGGCCAGCCTGGGCCTGAGGGCTCGCTCGTGAAGTGGCTCTGGTCGGACACAAACCAGCGCCTCACGCATCTTGCCGCGGAGATCGTCGGACCCAGTGCCCTTACCGAGGGTACGGGCTGGAGCTATGAGCTGTTGCGTGCGCGTGGCAACACGATCGAGGGTGGCACGACCGAGGTTCTGAAGAACATCGTGGCCGAGCGCGTCCTTGGGCTCCCGCGGCTGAAGGTGGCCGGGTAGCCAGATGGACTTCGGCCTCAGCGACGACCAGCGCGAGATTCAGCGCACCGCTCGCGAGCTGCTAACCGAGCGGGCCCGTCCTGAGCGCGTGCGCGAGCACGCGGAGAGTGGTCGCTTGGACGGGGATCTCTGGCGCGAACTGTGCGAGTTGGGCTGGCCGGGGATCGCCATCGCCGAGGCCCACGGCGGCCAGGGCCTCGGTCTTGTCGAGCTCTCGATCCTGTGCGAGGAGCTCGGACGGACCGTTGCGCCGGTGTCTTTCTTGCCTACAGTGATGGCTGCCGCGGCAATCGAGCAGGCTGGATCTGAGGAGCAGTGTGCCCGCTGGCTGCCGGGCCTGGCTCGCGGGGAGTCCGTTGCGGCACTGGGGACGGAGCGCGATGGTATTGCCGAGCTGGTCGTGGGAGCGCCCGGCGCGCAGGTACTGGTGCTTGTGCAAGAGGGGGACTTGCGCGCTCGCGTATGCGCTCGCGAGGAGGTCCAGGTCGAGCCCGTCGAGTCGATCGATCCGACGCGCCCTGCCGCTCGCGTAAGCGCCGCTTCAGATGCAGGTGAGTCGCTGGAGGGCGACGTGGGGGGCGGCTTGGACCGCGCGCTGGTGGCGATCGCCTCAGAGCTCGTCGGGGTGTGTGAGCGAGCGCTCGCGATGACGGTCGCCTATGTCAAGGAGCGCAAGCAGTTCGGCGTGCCCGTCGGCTCCTATCAGGCTGTCTCACACCGCTGTGCCCAGATGCTCTTGGACACCGAGAAGGCGCGCTCGACCACGGCATTCGCCGCGTGGGCTGCCGATGCCGATCCCCAGCGGCTGGGGGAGTCTGCGGCGATGGCCAAGGCCGCGGCCTCGGATGCCGGAGTCGAGGTCACGGCCTCGGCGATCCAGGCCCACGGTGGGATCGGCTTTACCTGGGAGGCCGACGTTCACTGGCTCTACAAGCGCGCCTTGCTTGACGCCTCGCTGCTTGGCGGGGCGAAGCGTCAGCGAGCGCGGCTGGCGGGAATCATCGCCCAGAGCTGACCCGGGAGCGCCCAGAGCTGACCCGAAGCGCATGCCTGTTGTGCGCAATGCCTCGACCGCAGCGCCGGCCGGCCAGTCGGCCCATTCATACGTGATAGCGTACACATGTATGTCGAACGTACGCGATTGGGACGGGGCGACGTATGACCGCATCTCCGGTCCGATGGAGGGGCTGGGACGCGAGGTGCTCGCACGGTTGGAGCTACACGGCGATGAGCTCGTGCTGGATGCAGGTTGCGGTTCGGGGCGGATCACCCAGGCGCTGATCGAGCGGCTGCCCCGTGGTCGCGTGATTGCGGTGGATCAGTCAGCTTCGATGGTGGACGCGGCCAAGCAGCGGCTCGGCCCGGCAGCGGACATTCGCGTGGTGGATCTGCTGGAGCTCGAGCTGGAGGAGCCCGTCGACGCAATTCTCTCGACGGCCACGTTCCACTGGATCGCCGACCACGCCAGCCTCTTTGGTCGTCTGCGCGCTGCACTGCGGCCCGGCGGCAGGCTCGTGGCACAATGTGGGGGGGAGGGCAACATCACCGTCCTGCGTGGCAAGGTCACCCCGCTGCTCTCACGCGAGCCGTATGCCGAGTACTTTCGAGACTGGCGGCCGCCATGGAACTACGCGGCGCCAGGCCAGACCCGCGAACGTCTACTCTCCGCCGGCTTCACCTCGGCCGAGTGCTGGCTTGCGCCCGCACCCCGCGAGCCCGAGCACCCGCGCGAGTTTCTCTCCACGATCGTGCTCGGTCCCCACGTGCAGCAGTTGCCGCGGGAGCTGCAAGAGAAGTTCATGGACGAGGTGCTCGAAATGCTCGGAGAGCCGGTCGTAGTCGACTACGTGCGCCTGAACATCGACGCCCTGGCTTAGGTAAAGCGAGCCGATCGAGCCCCCTGTGGCTTAGGCAATCGAGCCGATCGAGCCCTCGGTGGCTTAGCCAAGTTTGAGTCGATCGGGCCCGCCGTGGCTCGCGCTAGATTCGGTTCGAGGTGCCAACCACGATCGAAGCATCCAGCGAGCCGGCGGTACCGGCGTGTGTCGAGCAGGACGAGCGGTGCGTCGCTCATCTAGACGCCGACGCCTTCTACGTATCGGTCGAGCTGAACCGCCGACCCGAGCTGCGCGGGCTGCCGGTCGTCGTGTCCGGTACGGGGCCGCGCGCTGTCGTGACAACCGCAAGCTACGAGGCACGTCGCTTTGGCGTCGGCTCGGCGATGCCGGCCGCGCGAGCGCGCAGGCTGTGTCCGCAGGCCGTGTTCATTCCGCCCGACGGTGCCCATTATCGTGAAGTGTCGCGACGCCTGATGGGCATCGTGCGCTCTCAAGTCGAGCGCGTAGAGGTGGTTGGGCTTGACGAGGCCTATCTCGACCTGAGCGGCATGTACTCGCCGAGGGCGGCCATGCGCCGTGTCCTGGCCGACATCAAGGCCGCCACCGACTTGGTGTGCTCGGTCGGGATCGGGCCGAACAAGCTCGTCGCAAAGGTCGCCTCCGACGCGGAGAAGCCGGCCGGCTTCGTCGTGCTCACGCGCGAGCAGGCGTGCGAGCGCTTTGCGGGTGCGCCCCCGGGGCTGATCCCCGGGATAGGCCCAAAGACAGTCGCACGACTGGAGGCGATGGGTCTGCGCACGCTTGGAGACCTGGCACGAGCTCCCGAGCAGCTGATGATCGAGCGCTTTGGGCCTAACCACGGTCGCGAGCTGTGCCGGCGGGCGCGCTTCGAACACGACGGGCAGGTGAGCGAGGAGCGAAAGGTCGTCTCGGAGTCACGCGAGCGGACCTTCGACTACGACATCCATGACACCGCGCGCCTGCGCGAGGCGCTGGTCCAGATGGCAGGCGAACTGTGCAAGAGCCTCTCCGCACACGACAATCGCGGGCGCACGATCGGCATCAAGGTTCGCCTCGACGACTTCTCGACGGTCACGCGTGCCCGTACCCTGGCGGAGCCCACGTGCGACGTCGAGCAGGTCACACGTGTGGCGCTCGCGTTGCTCGAGCAGTACGCGCCCCCGCGGCCCGTCCGGCTACTGGGCGTGCGGGTGGCCGGGTTGGCTTCGCGCGAGGCCTCCACCCGGGGATCCGCGCGAGACGTCGTCGCCGGTCAGCTGGCCCTGCCCATGTAGCGCGCGCTTTTGGAGCTTCGCCGCGCGTGCGCGCTGTAGGCTTCCCACGATGCCACTCGCGAAAGCAGGACAGATCGAGTTGAGCTATGACCGTGTGGGTGACGGTCCGCCGCTGCTCTTGATCATGGGCATGAGCGGCACAAAGCACCATTGGGGCGATGCGGTGCTGGAGCAGTTGCAGGGGGACTTCGAGACGATCGTCTATGACCATCGCGACGCCGGCGACTCGACCAAGACGGGCCAGCCGTTCACGATCGCCGACCTGGCCGCCGACGCAGCCGGCCTGTTGGAGGCGCTCGAGCTGGACTCGGCTCACGTGATGGGCATCTCGATGGGCGGCATGATCGCGCAGGAGCTCGCCCTGGCGCACCCCGAGCGGATTGCATCGCTGACGCTCGGTTGCACCTACTGCGGCGGCGAGGGCAGCACGCTCACAAGCGAAGCGGTCATGCGCCGGTTGGCCGAAGCGATGTCCTCTGGCGACCGCGAACGGGCGATCCGCACAGCTTGGGAGGTCAACGTGTCGGCGAGCTTTGCGGCCAACGAGGATGCCTATGCGAGGTTCCTGAAGACAGGCTTGAGCCATGGCCTGCCGGTACAGGTGATCATGGAGCAGATGCGGGCCATCGCTGGCCACGACACGAGCGCGCGTCTCCCCGGACTGAAGCCTCCGACACTGGTCGTGCACGGCACCCTCGACGAACTGCTCCCTGTCCAGAACGGCCACATGATCGCCGGCCTCGTTCCCGGGTCGCATTTGGAGATTCTCGAGGGGATCGGGCACATGTTCTTCCTGGAGGTCCCAGAGCGTACGGCGGAGCTAGTGCGCGAGCACGCCGCCGTCAGTGCCTAGGGGGCCGCTGGGCGGCGTGATACTGCGTCCTCGCTCGTTCGTGTGCAAAGCACACTTCACTCGCTGCGTCCTTACCGATCGGAGATCGACGGGATCTCCGATCGGCCAACATGCCCAGCGGCCCTCTAGGAGCTGGTGAGGGTCCTTGCGGTTCGAGGCCGGGCGTGGCGTGCGACTCGTCGGGGAGCAGAGCGGCGAAGGAACGCCGATCGTCTTGCTGCATGGCCTGACGGCTACGCGTCGCTACGTGGTGATGGGCTCGCGGACGCTGGAGCGCTCAGGTCATCGTGTGATCTCATACGACGCGCGCGGGCATGGTCACTCTGGGCCGGCATCGGATCCAAGCGCCTATACCTATGAGCTGCTGGCCGGCGATCTGGGCGCCGTGCTCGACGAGCTGGAGGTCGAACTTGCGGTCCTCTCGGGCGCCTCGATGGGTGCTCAGACCGCATTGCGCTTCGCTTTGGATCATCCCGAGCGGGTGCAGGCGCTTGGCCTGATCACGCCCGCGTTCGATCCGGGCGCGATTGGTGACTACCAAGGTTGGGATCGTCTCGCGAAAGGTCTGCGAGAAGGTGGGGTGGAGGGCTTCGTGGAAGCCTACGACCTCGATCCGGTTCCCCCTGATTGGCGCGAGACGGTCGTGAAGGTCCTCCGTCAGAGGCTCTCCGGCCACGACCATCCGCTCGCGGTCGCCGATGCCCTGGAAATGGTGCCGCGCTCGAGGCCGTTTGAGAGCTGGCAAGAGCTGGGACGGATCGCGGTTCCCACGACGATCGTCGCAAGCCGCGACGAGGCCGATCCCGGCCATCCGTTGTCGGTCGGCGAACGCTACGCGGCCGCGATCCCGGGAGCGCGGCTCGTGGTCGAGGAGCGGGGCAAGTCGCCGATCGCATGGCAAGGGGGACAGCTCTCCAAGCTGCTTGGTGAACTGGTGTCCTAGTGCTCAGGCGAGCGCCGCGGGTGCATCCGTGGCGGGATCGTCCTCGCCGACGCTGGCTCCATCGATCGGAGATCGACGGGATCTCCGATCGGCTAGCAATGCTGCATAGCGTCCTCCCAGCTCCAGTAGTTCCTCGTGCGTGCCCCGCTCCACGATCTGACCGGCGTCGAGAACGAGGATCTGGTCGGCGTCGCGGATCGTGGAGAGCCGGTGGGCGATCGCGATCGTGGTGCGCCCGCGCGAGAGATCGTCGAGGGCGCGCTGGACGGCTCGCTCGGTTTCGGTATCCAGCGCGGAGGTCGCCTCGTCGAGGATCAAGACGGGCGGGTTGCGCAGCACCGTGCGCGCGATCGCCATCCGCTGCTTCTCACCGCCCGAGAAACGGTAGCCGCGCTCGCCCACGGGCGTGTCATAGCCGTCGGGCAAGCTCGAGATCAAGTCGTGGATCTGGGCGGCGCGAGCCGCGTCTTCGATCTGCTCGTCGGTGGCCTCGGGACAGGCGAAGCGCAGGTTCTCGCGGATCGAGGCGTGGAACAGGTAGGTCTCCTGAGAGACCAGTCCGACCGTCGCTGCGAGCGAAGCAAGCGTCATATCGCGAATGTCCACCCCGTCGATCTCCACCCGTCCGCCCTGGGGCTCGTATAGGCGCGCCACGAGATAGGCGAGCGTAGTCTTGCCCGACCCGGTCTCGCCGACCAGCGCCGTGCGCGTTCCGGCGGGGATCTCGGCCGAGATATCCCTCAGCGTCCACTTCTGCTCCGCTGCGGGAGCGCTCTCCACCGTGGTGTGGGGGCCTCCCTGTGGGAGGCTCGATCCGTTTCGCTCAGGGCCTGCTCCAGTCCCGGTGAGATCGGGCACGCTCTCCGACGCGTAGGTGAACCACACGTCCTCTAGTCGCACGTCTCCCTGTATCCCGCTCAAGGTGCGCGCATCGGCGCGCTCCTCGATGTCCACGGGCAGGTCGAGGTACTCGAAGATGCGCCCGAACAGGGCGAGCGAGGTCTGCACTTCGAGGCCCACCGACAGCAAGGACTGAATCGGGAACAGGACTCGCGTCTGCAGGGTTGTGAAGGCGATCACCGTGCCGATCGAGATGGCGGCGCTGCCTTGGGCGATCGAATAGCCGGCAAACCAGTACACGGCAGCCGGCATGATCGCGAAGCTCATCTGCACGGAGGCCATCCGCCAGCGTCCGGCCATGCGCGCGCGCACCTCGAGGTCCGCCAGTTCGCCGGACTCGTCGCTGAAGCGCCGCACGAGCTCGGGGGAGCGTCCCATCGTCTTACCAAGCAAGATCCCCGACACCGACAGGGACTCCTCCACGAGCGTGGACATGTCCGCGAGACGCCCTTGGCGCACCGACTGGATGCGCCGGCGCTCCTCGCCCACGCGCCGCGTGAGCCACACGAAGAACGGGAGCAGGAACAAAGAGAACGCAGCCAGGCGCCAGTCGAGCAAGATCATCGCCACGACGACCGCCACGACCGTGGTCACGTTCTGAACGATCGAGGTCGCGGTGGAGGTGACCACGGAATCGATCCCGCCGATGTCGTTGGCGATGCGCGACTGCACCTCGCCGGTGCGCGTGTGCGTGAAGAAGGCCAAGGACATGCGCTGCAGGTGCGCGTACACCGAGGCCCTCAGATCGTGCATCACGCGCTGGCCGACCTGATTTGAGATCCAGGTTTGCGCCACACCGATGACTCCGCCGAGGATCGACAGGGCGATCATCCCGCCCACCAAGAGACTCAGAAGCTTCGTGTCGTGCTCGGGGATCGCCTTGTCGATCACTTCTCGCAACAGGAAGGGACTGACCACCCCGAGACCGGCGGAGACGAAGATCAAGGCCAGCAGGCCGCTCAGACGTGCGCGGTAGGGCCGGAAGAGGGCGCTGATGCGCCTCAGCGAGACGTGCCCGGCGGCGCGGTCCTCGGGCGCTGCCGATGGCTTTGCTCGGCTGGCAGAACCACCATGGCGACCTGCTCCTCCGTGCCCGTCGCCGAAGGGTTGACTACTCATCGCAGAGAGCCTCCCTCGCAGACGAACGATTCGATCACTTCTCGATCTTACCGTCGCTCTCATCGGCTCTGAGCGTGAAGATCCCGGGCACCCCGCCACTGGGTGGCGATGCCCGGCCACGCCCGGTGGCGAATCTTTGCGGACGGGATCGTAGGATTGGGGGCATGGACCTCTCCGACTCCGAGATCCGCGTGCTCGGGTGCCTGCTCGAGAAGCAGCGCACCACGCCCGACCACTATCCGCTCTCTCTCAACTCATTGCGCTTGGCGTGCAATCAGGCAACCAACCGTGAGCCCGTCGTCGACTACGACGAGGCGACGATCCGCGACGCGCTGCATCGCCTCGAGCGCCGCGGCTATACGCGCCTGGCGGGAGCGAGCAGGGCGGCGAAGTATCGCCACCTGCTCGCCGATGCCCTGCCGATGTCGAGCGCCGAGCAGGCCGTCATGTGCGTACTGATGCTGCGCGGCGCCCAAACGCCGGGCGAGCTCAAGCAGCGCGGCGAGCGCATCCATGGTTTTGGAGGTTTGGAGGAAGTGCATGCAACGCTCTCCGCCTTGATCGAGCGCGCCCTGGTGGCGCGCCTCGAACGCCGCCCCGGCCAGAAGGAGGAGCGCTACAAGCAATTGCTTGGCGAGGATGCCGAGTCAGATGGCGCCGTCGGTGGCTTCGAAACGTCTCGCCCGGCAGATCGCGACAGCGACATTCACTCCAGTCCAGCCGCAACGCCCAGCTCAGGTCTGGCTGAGCGCGTGGCGCGGTTGGAGCAAGAGGTCGCCGAGCTGCGCGCCGCCTTGGCGGAATTGCAGCGCGATAGGCCTGGAGCGGTCGCCTCACCGGTTGGGCACAATCAGGATGGGCTCCCAGGCGAGGCCGCCGGCACGCAGGACGCCTCTGTGCCCGAGCCTCCCGCTCTTCGCAGCGAGTTGAGCGAGCAGATCGCTCAACCCATCCAATGAGCGCCATGCCCCTAATCCTCGCGAGCGCCGGAGCCTCAGACACAGCGAGCGGAGTTGGAATCCCGGTAGCGATCGCTGCCGGCTTGGTGTCGTTTCTCTCGCCGTGCGTACTGCCGCTCGTGCCCGGCTATCTCTCGACGGTTATCGGGGTCGCTCCGGCGGACATCAAGCACGCCGGCACGCGGCGGGTGCTCGTACCGAGCCTCCTGTTCATCGCGAGCTTCTCCTCGATCTTCATCCTGCTTGGCCTGACTGCTACTCAGATCGGCTCGCTGCTCACCACCAATATCGAAACGCTACGCACAGCCGGCGGGGTGCTGATTGTGCTCATGGGCATCGCGTTTCTAGCCACCCCATTCGTAGACGCGCTCAACTTCCAATGGCACTCGGAGTCGCTGATGCGCCTGGCTGGTCGTGGCGGGCCGCTGCTGGCGGGGGCTGCCTTCGCGATCGCCTGGACTCCATGCACGAGCATCACGCTTGGGGCGATCATCACCCAGGCCGCGGTCTCCGAATCTGCCCTCCATGGCGCCATTCTGCTCGCCTTCTACTCGGCCGGCCTTGCGATCCCGTTCCTGTTGATCGCACTCGCCTTCGAGCGCATGAGCGGTGCGCTCGACGTCGTCAAACGTCACTACGCCGTGATCGTGGGCGTCGGCGGTGTCGTGATGATCGCGCTCGGGCTGCTCATCCTCACCGGCGAGTTCACGATCCTCAACGCCCAAACGAATAATTGGCTTCACGGCACCGGCCTCGACGTGTCGAAAGTCTGAGCACGACTCTTCGTCCTCTTGGTCCCGGGCGCGGGCTCAAGGATCTATCCCGGTAGGGCGGTGCCGTCGACAGGTAGCGGCGGACGGTCCGGTGCGGTGGTGGGGCCGACCAATGGCGGCAAGGTACCGTCCGGCGAGGGGTTCGCGGCCTTGTGCGCGCGGAAGCGCTCTTCCCAAGCTTCCTGGTTGCGCTTGGCGTCGAGCACGAAGGGCGAGTAGCCGATCGCCTTGACGATCAGCCGGTTGATCTGAGCCCAGGGCGAGGGGAGAGGGCGCAGGACGTCCACGAAGAGGACCACGCGCGTCTCCTCGGTGTCGTTCCACACCTCGTGATTGAAGGTGTCATCGAATATCAAGCTCTTGCCCTCCTGCCAGTGGCGGATGTCCTCGCCCACCCTGATGCGGCACTGCTCTGCGTCGCGGGGCACGATCAGGCCGAGGTGGTAGCGCAGGACGCCCTTGTAGGGCCCGCGGTGGTCGAGGATGTGCTTGCGGGGGGAGAGGATCGAGAACATCGCGGTGGTCATCCCGGGGATCTGGCGCATCAACGCCGCCGTCTTCGGGCACGTTTCCACGCCGTGCTTCGCCGCGAAGCCATAGCCGTAGAGGAAGTAGGTCTTCCAATTGTCATCGTCGGTGATCTCAATCTGATCCTTGGAGATGTCCTGGAAGTTGGGCAAGGCCTCGCGGTCGGCGAGCACCCTTTGGAGCTCCTCGCGGATCGTCTGCCAGTTGGCCTCGACGTGGCTGATCCAGGGGAAGCGCTCGATGGGGAAGAAAGTTGCGTCGCCCACGAGCGAGCGCCTTCCGATGAACCGCTCTATTGGTGCCAAGATGCGTTCGCCCACCGCGATGGTTAGTTCCACGGTGCGCTCCCACAGCGACTTCTGGCCGGAATTCATAGCCATGTGCTCCTTTCGTGATCGCCGTTTACGCGAAGCTCCCAGAGTAGAACGACGCCGCGACGTATTTCGCGGCGAGCCGCGAAGCCTCCCGATTAGCGAGTTGATCAATACATTGGGATCGCAAGTGACGCCGATTCGGCGGCTCTTCGCGCAGGCAGATGGATAGGAAGTGTAGGGGGCAGGCCAGAAGGGAAGGATCAACGCCGCAGGACGTCTTAAGGTGAAGCTCAGCCCCGCACCCCTAACGATGGAGGACCAGCCGTGAAGCTCCATACAGCAGACCATGCAAAGCCCTGGCGTATTTCGATGCTCCCGCTGGCGGCGCTGCTCGCCGGAGCACTCGTGCTGGGGGGCTGCGGAGGCTCGAAAAACACAAGCCCTTCGGCGTCCACGCCGGCCGCCCCAGCAGAATCCACGGGCTCGACTGCCACAACGGAATCGACTACTACCGCCGCGCCCACGCCGGCGAGTGCTCTGAGCCTTGAAGCCAACCCCGAAGGTCAGCTGAAATACAACACGACCTCGCTCACGGCCAAAGCTGGCAATGTGACGATCGACTTCAAGAACATGTCCCCCCTGGCCCACAATGTGACTGTCGAATCGGCCGCTGGTGCGTCGGTGGGCGCCACGGAAACCTTCCAGAGTGGGAGCAAGACACTCAAGCTCAACCTCAAGCCGGGCACCTACAAGTTCTTCTGCTCGGTACCGGGTCACCGTCAGGGCGGGATGGAAGGCACGCTTGTCGTGAAGTGATGGCGCCATGCGCGTGCTTGCGCGCGTAGGCCCGCTTTGGAGATTTGGCGCCCCGACGCCTCGGCGCGCCGGCCCGGCGGTGCACCACCAACATCCAAGGCGCGTCGAGTGCCCCCCGTCGGTACGCCCCCGTCGGAGCGCCCCCGTCGGTCACGATAGGCGACCGGCGGGGGCGCACCTCGATTCTTTAGGCGGCCTCGCGCAAGGCGGCGAGCTCAGGCGACTCGGCCAGCTTCTTTAGAGCGCGCTGCTCGAGCTGGGATGCACGCTCGGCGGAGAACCCGAGGCGCTTGCCGATGGCTGTCAGCGTTTGCGGCTCCTCGCGCCCGGTACCGAAGCGCAACGTGAGCACGGTGCGCTCGGTGTCCGGGAGCTTGGCAATAGCTGAGTGCACGATCCGCTCGCGCTCGTTGTCCCAGGCGGTGTCCTCGGGTGCCTCGGCGTCGGAGGGAAGCAGATCGCCCAGGGCGGTGTCGCCATCGTCGCCGACTTGCTGGTCGAGCGATACAAGGGCGGCACGCTGGTGGCGTACCTCTTCGACCTGCTCGATCGGCAAGCCGGTCTCCTCGGCGAGCTCCTCCAAGGTGGGCTCGCGGCCGAGCCTGACAGACAGCTCGCGCTCGACGCGCCCAACCTTGCGTGAGCGCTGAGCTACGTGCACCGGTAGGCGAATCGTGCGTCCGGAGTTCTCCAGGCCTCGTTGGATGGCCTGGCGAATCCACAGGGTCGCGTAGGTGGAGAACCTGAATCCCTTGCGCCAATCGAACTTCTCCGAGGCCCTGATCAGGCCGAGCATGCCCTCTTGGACGAGGTCGGCCAGAGGTAGGCCTTGGTTCTGGTAGCGCCTCGCGTTGGAGGCGACCAGCCTGAGGTTCGAGTTGATCAGCTTTTCCTTGGCGGTGAGGTCGCCGCGCTCGATTTCCTGAGCCAGCTCGATCTCCTGTTCGGGGGTGAGCAGGGGATAGCGCCGCGAGTGCGCGAGCAGCTGGTCGACCGACTCCGGGATAAACGAATCGGCGGTCATATCTATGGTGGTGGGGGGCTTCGTGATGGGATCTGGCATGGGCGTCTCTCTAACTGGAAATATCGAGGGATCCGGCTCGTCGGCCTGCGGCTGACTGTGCCACCCTCAACTGGGAATCTTGAGGGGCCTCGGCTCGCCGACCTACGCCATCCTCATAATCCGATGCTTGGAGTCGGAATTATACGCCTCGATAGTTGCGTTGTCAATCATTCCTGGTCGACTCCTATGTTCGAGGTGGTTCGACGTCACCGGTACGCCACCTGCACCCGCAGCAGATAACCCACGAGAAGGGCAAAAGGTCCGCAAAACAGCCTGAAGGACGGGGAATGGGCATACGAAGCTCTACCCGTTCGCAGGCCTCCTATACCAAGCATCGGTGGATTGGCCGCTGTTCGTGAGCGATCGCGTGCCCGTGGCGGTGAGCGGGCTTGCCGGTTGTCCACCTCGTAAGCTCACAAGCATGGACGACAAGGATGTGGCGGGTGCCGCCGGCCAAATGGAGCCGGGGCAGTCCCAGGACGGGGACTTGCGGGTAGTGCGCTCGCGTCTGTTCTCGGCTTCGCTGCTCGAGGGCCAGGTAGCGATCGTGACGGGCGGCGGCAGCGGCCTGGGGCGTGAGACGGCGTTGGAGTTGGCCCGCTGTGGGGCACACGTGGCGATTTGCGGTCGGCGTGAGGAGCCCTTGCTCGAGACGGCCGGCCTCGACCCGCATGGGCTGATTGCGGTGCACGTGTGCGACATCCGCGAGGAGGACCAAGTCGATCGAATGGTCGAGCAGGTGCTTGCCGCGCACGGTCGAGTGGACCTGCTCGTAAACAATGCCGGTGGCCAGTTCCTGGCGCCCGCCGAGTCGATTACGCCGAAGGGCTTCAGGACGGTCATAAAGCTCAATGTGGAGGGCACATGGCTGGTTACCCATGCGGTGGCGACCAAGGCCATGATCCCGTCTGGGCGTGGGGGAAAGGTGTTCAGCGTGACCCTCTCCCCCCACAACGGCATGCCCGGAATGGCCCATAGCGGCGCGGCCAGGGCTGCCGTGGAGAATCTGATGCGGACTCTCTCGGTTGAGTGGGCGCGTTTTGGCATTCGCCTGCTCGCGCTCGCCGCGGGACAGTTCGAGACGCAGACTCTGCTGACGAAGTACCCCCAGGCGATCGTGGAGCGCATCGAGCACACGATCCCGCTTGGGCGGATGGGCACCGAGCAAGAGTTCGCGTGGCTGGTTGCCTACCTCGCCTCGCCCGCCGGGGACTTCTTCTCCGGTGCAGTCATTACGATGGACGGTGCGCGCGACGATTGGTTGGGGCCATGGCCCCCCGCGCAGGCTGCCGACGAGCAGGGCACCCCGCTTAGCGAGCAGCGGGGCGGCTGAGTTGAGGCCTAAACGCGGCACAAACAATCGCTCATCCCAGTCCAACATTGAGACGGTTAGCGTTGACGGCGCGAAGAAGCTCCGAATCTGGACATGGAGTCCGCGGCTTTTGACGGGCGCCGGGGCGCCCGCGAGAATAGGACCCGTCAAAGACACCGATGTCAGAGCAAGATCGAGAACAGCCAGGTAGCGATCCCGATCGCGAACACGAGAGCCAGCCCCAGGGCCGGGTGATCGATCGGCGTACGCTGCTCAAGAGCGGCCTGCTTGCGGGCGGTGCCCTGGCGGGCGGCGGGGCGGCGCTTGCCGATCTCATCTCAAAGCCCGAGGACGTGCCCGGGGCGCGCAAGGTGGCCGCCATCCGCTCTAAGGCCGCGCGACACACCTCGGGAGCTCATGGAAGCGAGGCAAAGCCGCCGAAGCGACCCGGACCAGGCGGGAGCCGGAGACCGCCCAACATCCTCGTGATCATGGTGGACCAGCTGCGCACTCCGCAGTGGTTCTCAGCGACCCCGGCCGCGCTGGCGAGCATGCCCAATCTGGCGCGCCTGCGCAAAGGAGGTGTGTCATTCGAGAACCACTACACCGCCGCCAACGATTGCACTCCCGCGCGCGCGGCCATGCTCACAGGCCTGCATACCCATCAAACCGGGTGCATGATCACGGGCGGGAGCACGCTTGACCCGGGCTTTCCTACTTGGGGGACGATGCTACGCGAGCAGGGCTATCGCACCTATTGGTATGGGAAGTGGCATCTCACGCACGGTGACAACTTGTGGGACACCGCGGAAGACGCGGGTGCGCTCGAGCCCTGGGGCTTTTCGGGCGGGACCTTCCCCTCGCCCGACGGCGCCCCCGGGCAGGGATGGAGAGTGGACCCTCACATCGTTGCCCAGTTTGAAGAGTGGTTTGCGCATGCCGGGTTAGGTGGGACTGGTAAAGATCCTTGGTGCACGACGGTCTCGCTGGTCAACCCGCACGACATCGCATGGTGGTACCACTGGAGCCAGCGTTTTGCCGCCGAGGCGCAGGCACCGAGCATGGTGGGAGAACTGCCGCCCAACTTCGAGACTCCCGAAGAGATGATCGCTCGCGGCAAGCCCCAGTTGCAGCGCTCCTTGCAGGACACGGCCCAGGCCTCGTTCGGCTCCGTCCCCTACGAAGGGCCGGAGCTCGAAGCGACGTGGCTGCCGTTTCTCGATCTCTATCTGAAGCTGCTCGGGGAGGTGGACACCCATATCGGAGCGGTCTTGAACACGCTCGCGAGCAGACCCGACGTCGCCGCTAACACCGTGATCGTGTTCAGCTCAGATCACGGCGAGTATGGCGCCTCGCACGGGATGCGAGGCAAGGGCGGCGGCGCCTATGAGGAGGCGATCAGGGTGCCTCTGATCGTGCGCGATCTGCGCGAGCAGATCACGGCGGCACCGGCCCAGCCGCGTACGGGGCTCACCTCCAGCGTGGACGTGGCACCTCTACTCCTCGAGATCGCCACGGGATCGTCTTCCTGGCGCGAAGACAGCCACTACTCCCACATTGCCTCCCGCCACGATCTCACTTCGATGCTGGCCGACCCCAAGGCGCCAGGGCGCGAGTATGTGCTGCATGCCACCGATGAGACCGTGACTGAGTTCGCGATCGAACCGTACGCGGCCGCCGCACCGCTTCACGTTGTGGCGCTGCGCACGCCCGAAGCCAAGTACGCGACCTATTCGAACTTCGCCCCGGGGAGCCTGGATGCGATAATGGCTGGGCGCGAAGCCGAGCTCTATGACTACGGCACGCCCGAAGGACGCATGGAGTTGCGCAACGAGGCAGGAGAAAGCGCGCTGGAGGCCCACCTAAACGCGCAGATGCAGCGAGCGATCCGCGACGAGTTGCACGAGACGCTGCCCAAGCGCTTGCACAGTGCCCGTAGGCGCGGCTTGCATGACTACTTCAAGACGGCTGCCCGCGCTGCTGAAAAGGCTGTGGAACGACGTCGTGAACGGGCCGAAAGAGAAACCGAAGAGGAAGCGCCCTTTGGCGAAGACCCGGGCTTGGCCACGGGCGAAGACGACGCTACGGCGAGCGCTCGGCGGCGCGCAGACCGAAGAGGGCCCAGACGGTGAACAAAACGATGAGCGCGCCCGCGCATACGAACGCCAAGCCCGTGTGTTCTTGTGCTCCGGAGATCAGCCCGCGCCCGGCGCCGAGGAACGCTGTTGCAGGGTTGACGCTTGCCACGGCGTGAATCCACCCCTTCAGCAGCGCCAGCGGCACGTATACGGGCGCCAGGAACAGGATCAAGAAGACCGGCATCTGCATCAGTGGACCGGCCTGGATCGAGCGGAAGCGGAAGGCGACCCCTGCTGCCCAGCCGTAGCCGACTAGGACTAGGAGCGTGGCCAAGCCATAGAGGCCCACCAGGTCGATCCCGTCCCCCGTCATGCGCATGCCCGCGATCAAGGCGACAACGGTGACAAGGGTCAGCGTCATAGCCGCCCTGAAGATGGCCACGAGCGCATAGCCGAGGACGATTCCCCGACGATCCTCGGCTGCCAGCATCAGCCGGCGGGCGAAGCCGCTTTCGAAGTCAAAAGCCACCGTGAAGCCAGTGAACAGGCCCGAGAACATTGCCGCCTGGAGCATCACGAAGACGAACTGAAAGGCGGTGTAGCCGGCGGGGAAGTTGAAGCCGGGTATCGACCCGAGCGCAGACAGCCCGCCGGCGAAGCTCGCGAAGAATACGAGCGGAAACACGAGCGAGGGGATGAACAGGTCAGGCCGGCGCGTGTAGATGTGCATGCCACGCCTTGCGATCGCCCACGCCACCCCCCAGATGCTGGCGCGCGTGTCGTGCGTACCGGGCGAGGTCTTCCCGGTCATCTCTGGGCTCGGCTCGGTCATGTTCTTTGCAACCTCGCTCGAAGTGCGGCTGCCACGAGCGCCAATCCGATCGCCAAGAGGCCAAGCGCCACCGCGAATCCACGTGCGAGCGCGGTCGTGTCCCAGCCCAAGATGTAGAGGCTGCCAAAGCCCTCGATCAGATAGGAGATCGGATTCCAGGTCGCGACCGCGTGAAACCAACCGGTCCTGAGCAGGTTGCGCGGCAGGTTACTGGAGGAGAGGAAGATGAATACGAAGAACAGCGGGAACAGTCCCTGCACTGCCTCGCCCGAGCCGGTGCGCAACGCGGCCACGCAGCCGAGCGCGCCGAAGCCGGTCGCCGCGAGCGCGCCGAGTGCGATCAACACGGGCACCCCCCAAGCACCGGCCGCGATATGCGCGCCCGCGATCACACCGAGCAGCACATACACAGCCGACTGCAGAGCCCCGAGCGCCGCGACACCCACCAGCAGCCCTCCGATCAGCGATACGCGTCGCATCGGGGTGAGCGCGAGCCGGTTGAAGAAGCCGCTCTCGATGTCCTCGGCAAGGTTGGTGCCGGTGTTGATCAGCGAAAACATGCCGCCTTGGATGAAGGCCACGGCTATTGCGAAGGAGACGTAGGAACTCGAGGGAAAGCCCGGCAGGCGGGTCGCTGCCCGCAAACCGCTCGCGTTCACGGCGAGCAGCATCGCCGGGAAGAAGATGACCGGGAACATTTGAAAAGGTTGGCGCAGCGTCTTGAGCATCGAGCGACGCGCCAGAGCCCAGACCTGCGTGTTGAGCGTGGCACTCACTCGGTGCTCCGGTGGGGTGACGCGGCGCCTGCGCCAGGCCGGGAATGGGAGTGGCTGGGCCTCACGCGGCGACAGGCTCGACGGGGGCATCGTCGGAACCCCCGACCCCATGATCGGAGGCCCCCTCCAAGGAGCGCCCGGTCTTGGCGAGGAAGACATCGTCGAGCGTGGGTGAGTGCACGCGCAGGTCGGCCACCTTGATGCCCTCCGAATCGAGTACGCGCACGATCTCGGCGAGATCCCCGACACCCTCGGGGAGTTGCGCTGCGACGCCCCCGGCCGAGGCTGCCGTCTGCTCACCGAAGCGGTGGAGTACCCCTGCGAGCCGCTCCCGGTCTGCCTGGTCCTGGGGGACCGCCTCGACGGTCTGGCGGCCGATCTGTTCCTTCAGCGCGCTGGGCGTGCCCTCCGCGACGATCTTGCCGTGGTCGATGATCCCGACCCTGTCGGCCAACACGTCGGCCTCCTCGAGGTACTGGGTCGTCAGGAACACCGTCACCCCCTCCTGTGCCAGGCGTCTTACCTCGTCCCATAGGGCGGCCCTACTCTGGGGGTCAAGACCGGTGGTTGGCTCGTCGAGAAACAGCAGCCTCGGACGGTGCAGCAGTGCGAGTGCGAGATCCAAGCGGCGCTTCATCCCACCCGAGTAGCCGTTGACCTTGCGATCGGCGGCTTCGGTGAGGCCGACCCGCGCGAGCAGTTCGCTGCCGCGCGCCTCGCGCTCGCTCTTGGGCAAGCCGTGCAGGGCGCTCTGCAGGCGCATGTGCTCGCGCCCTGTCAGGAATGGGTCCAGCGCGGACTCCTGCAGGGAGGCGCCGATCGCGCGACGCACCTCAGGGCCCTGGCTGACGACGTCCAGTCCCGCCACGCGCGCGCTGCCGGAGGTTGGGGGCAGCAAAGTGGTGAGCACTAGCACGGTCGTCGACTTGCCCGCTCCATTGGGGCCGAGAAAGCCATAGATCTCGCCGGGCGCCACGCGCAGGTCGATCCCGTCGACAGCTCGCACACCGCCCTTGAACACCCGCACCAGTGACTCGACTTCGATTCCGTTGTGGAGATTGTCCATCGACACGACGTTATAGCCAGCCGGCGACGGAATCCGGCGAGAAGCGCGAGCAGCCTCGCCTTGGCCGCTACGAGGGCCGGTGCTAGACGAGCAGTTCGTCGGGCGAGCCGATGATGCGCAGATGTTCGTCCACCCCGGCGATCGTGAACAGGCGTTGCACCTGCTCGGAGCCGGGTGTCAACGCCAGCTCCTTGCCCTGCTGGCGCGAGCGCTCGTGGGCGGCGAGGATCACGCGCAAGCCGGCAGAGTCCACGAACTGAAGGTCTTGAAGGTCGAGCACCACGATTGCGGGGGCCTCTGTCTCGGCCTTCTCGATCTCCTCCTCGAGCAATGGCGCTCCAAGCAGGTCGAGTTCACCGTGCAGGCCCAGCACTACCCGGTCGGGCCCAAGACGAACGTCCACTCTCAGGTGCTCCCCTGCGATTGCCACACCTAAAGCTTACCGCCGTGGGGGCTCCAGGTGGGAGAGGCGTAGGCCGAGCAGCGCAAGGTCGTCGCGCAGGCTCCCCTGTGCATGATCGAGTGCCACGTGCTCGATGTGCTCGAGTAGCTCTCCGAGGCTCAGCGACGGTGCCCTGCGACACAGCTCGATCAGGCCATCCTCGCCGAGCTGTGTATTAGAGCGGCCCGCCTCCGGCACTCCGTCGGTGTAGAGCAGCAGTGTCTCATCGGGTCCAAGCTCTGCCCCTGTCTCGTTGAGCTCGAGCGAATCCAGCACGCCCAGGAGGGTGCCCGGCTGGCCGAGCGTACGGGCTCGCCCGTGTGCATCGATCAGCAACGGCGGAGGATGCCCTGCAAGCGTTACCTTCAGGCGCGTTCTCTGTGCGGTCCTTTCCATCGTCACCAGGCACACGGTGCACAGATCGGCTCCCGGGGGCTGGCGGCGCAATGCGCGGTGCAGCGTGTCGAGCATCTGCGTCGAGGTCTGGCCGCTGATCGCGGCCGCCCGCAGGGTGTGGCGCGCGAGTGCGGTCACCCCGGCGGCGCGGGGACCCTTGCCGCACACGTCCCCGATCATGAGCATCCATCGCTCGGCGCCGTAGTAGAGCACGTCGTAGAAATCGCCACCCACCTCGTTGAGCTCGCCGGCGGCGCAATAGCGCGCCTGGATCTCGGCGCCCGGAATCTCAGGCAGTGCCTCGGGAAGGAGTGCCTGCTGGAGGGTGTGAGCGATACGCGAGCGCTCCGTGTAAAGGTGCGCGTTTTCCACCGCGGTGCCCGCACGACGGGCAAGCCGCTCGGCGAGGGCCAGATCGGCTCGGGAGAGCTTGTGGCTGGACCCTGAGGAGACCAGCGTGATCGCGCCGATCGGGCCGGCTGCGCCGATCATCGGCACGATGATCACCGCGGTCGCGCCGATTGCGCTGAGCAACTCGAGGTGATGGCTATCGCGTGCATAGTCGGCAAGAGCCTCAGGTGGGATATCGGTGTAGATGCGCGCCGTGCCGGTGCGGATCACCTCCGGTACGCCCAAGGGCTCGTCGGGCTTGGGCCGGTAATCGCGGTCCAACCGGGCGGCCAGCTCGAGCTGCGCCGGATCGGAGTGATGGACCGCCACGCGCTCGATCTCTTCCTGTTCGTTGACCACGTCAATTGCGCACCAGTCGGCGATTCGGGGGACAACGAGGCGGGTGACGCGCGTGAGCGTGTCCGCATAGTCCATCGAGGAGGCGAGCACCCTGCTTGCCTCCGACATGAAGCTCTCGGCCAACTGGGTCCGCTGTAGCTCGGAGAACAAGCGAGCGTTGTCGATCGCCAAGGCAGCGCGTCGTGCCAGCTCCACGACCAAGTCCATATCCTCCTCGCCGTATGCTGCGCCGGCCTTTAGGCGTAGCGTCGAGAGAGCACCCAGCGTGCGCTCCCGCGCGAGCAAAGGCGCTACTACCGCAGAGCTGTAGCCGTTCTCGATCATGAACCGCGCGTGCTTGGAGCCCTGTGCGAAGGAGCTCAGCAAAGTACTCGACATCTCCGCGAGCAACACCGGCTCGCCTGTACGGATGACGCCCGCGACCGGGTGTCCGCCATCTGGGTCGAGCGGATAGTGGGCGCGCAGTTGCTCGAGCTCGCGCGCTAGTCCTTTCTCGGCGGAGGCGACCGCGACGTCCTTGATCGACCCCTCCTCGTCGACCAGGTCGATCACGCACAGGTCCGCCAACCGCGGTACCGTCAGCTGTGCCACTTGACCCATCGTGGTGCTCAGGTCCAAGGAGCTGGCAAGCACGGCGCCCGCCTCGATCAACAGGCCGATGGCGACATCGCTCACCGGATGAGCGTTGACGCTGACTGGCTCCTCCGGTGTCCGTGGCATGGGAGACGTCTGGCAGGCCCCGAGAGTTTGCTTACGACCCACAGCTCGCATGCCAGACCCCGGCCAGTATTACAGCACCCGGGAGAGGGTCAACGCTCTGGTTGATTTTCCTAGTGCTGGGTAGGTCCGAGACTAAGACAGTCGAGCGAATCTTGGAGGTATTGAGATGCCACCCCGTGGCGTAAGCAAAGGCAGCAAGCGCGAGCGTCAATACGAGCAGATCAAGGACAGCGAGCTCCGCCAAGGTGCTTCGGAGCGTCGTGCCGAGGAGATAGCTGCGCGCACCGTCAACAAGGAGCGCGCACGCAGCGGCGAGTCGAGCAGTCGTTCGCCCTCCTCCACCCAAGACATCTCATCTGGGCGGCGCGGTGGTCTGCGCTCGGGCAAGCCGGGACCGCGTGGGCGCACCCGCGAACAGCTCTACCAAGAGGCGCGCAAGCTGGGAATCGACGGGCGTTCACATATGAACAAGTCACAGTTGCAGCACGCGGTAGACGCCAAGAAGCACTGAGTCCCTCTGCGAGGGAAAGGTGGGCTCCTTGCTCACCCAGAATGCGGGACTCGTGCTCCTCCAGAAATGTGGCTCCGTGCTTCTCTTTGCAATCCAGCCCGTAGGGCCATGGCGGCATTGACAAGCACGGAGCCGCAGGATGTGTGGCTATCTATCGGCGTCAGCGCCCGTACCAGCGGCGGCCTCCGCCGCCGGCGGGAAGACCTCCGACGAAGAAACCGATCGCCCAAAGCAGCAGAGCCACGATCAGGACGTACCAGAGAACGTGCACGGCAAAGCCCAAGCCGCCGAGTAGGGCCAGGATGAGCACAAGAGCAACAAGAGCAACCATGTCAATCCTCCATTTGTAAACGTCGTCGCATCGCATGTCTGTTGCATCTCATTACCCAGTCGCGGTACCTCTAATCTCAGGAGGATTCGCAGGCAATTGCGGGAAAACTGCGAGAGCGCTCAGCGGCTGTCGACTAGGCCAAGCGTGAGCGTCTCATGTGCACCCACCTTGGTGACGCGGCGACGGTTGGTGAGCTTTTCGATGACCCTCCCCATCCCGTCGAGCTCAGAGTCGCCAATCAGCCGTCGTGCCCGACCGGCCATCAGCGGCGCGATGTGCAACTCGATCTCACGCGGCTCCACGTTCACGCAGACACTGAGATGGTCGCCGCTGAGTGCGCCGTCGGCGTGTGCCACCAGCGCGTCCGCGAGCAACTGAGTGTCGGATATACGGTCGGTCGAGAAGTGAGCGCGCGCGGCCAGAGCGCTCACGAGGCGAGGCAGGACAGTGCGGGCAAGGCCGACCGGGGAGATGCTCAATATCGCCGCGGGGGAGGGCTGCGAGGAGGCGAAGCTGCTCAGCGCCTGCTTGTCGGAGCAAGGCTCGAGTGCGCTAACCCCCGGCAACACGAACTCCATGCACACTTCGGTCCCTCCGCCCCCCACCGCTTGGAACTCGACATCGTGGGCAAGCGTTTGGATCACATGCAAACCAATCCCCGCAGAGCAGTCATCTGCGTCGATCTCTTGCTCCGCTCGCGCCCGAATCCCACGGCCGTGGTCGCGTACAAATATCTTCAGCGACTGCGAAGCCACGTGAACGTCCACTTCCATCGGCCCCGGACCGCCACTATAGGCATGGAGCACGATGTTGTTGCAAGCCTCGGTCACGGCCGTGCGAATGTCGTTCAGGTCGCTCTCACCAACCCCCAGCCCCTCTGCCAAACCAGAGAACATCTCCCGTACGAGCACCACATTCTCGGGGGTGTTGGCTAGTTGCAGGCGAACGTTCGGAAGTAGCTCAGGCATTGGATAGCGATCCTCCGTCGAGGATCGCCGGGATCTTATGGTTCGCCTCTCAAGCGTTGAAATGAGACGATACTGGCCGCAGGGCGGCGTCAACACACCTCGCTCGCGGTGTCTCGGGTCAGGGCACGGAGCTGATCGAGCGAACGGCGCAGCAAGCGCGATACCTGCATCTGGGAGATGCCCACGCGAGCCGCGATCTCGGTCTGCGTGAGCTCCTCCACGAAGCGCATGTGCAACATCGCACGCTCGCGCGCCGGAACGTGCTCGAGTGCTGAAACGATAGTGGCGTCCAGCTCGACGAGCTCGTAACGCTCGTCCTCCTGTCCCATCGAGTCGCCATAGGTGGTGGTCTCCCCGTCGCCCCTCGGGCGCGGAGCATCGAGCGACTTGGTTTCGTAAGCCTCGGTCGCCTGCAGCGCATCGATTACCTGCTCGATGCCGAGCTCCAAGTACACCGCAAGCTGGTTGACCGTGGGAGCACGGCCGTGTTCGTTGGTCAGCGTCTCCTGCGCATTGCGGACCTTTAGTGCCCGCTCCTGATCGCCGCGGGGCACGTGCACTGACCAGCCACAATCGCGGAAGTAGCGACGCATCTCGCCCAGGATCGTGGGTACGGCGAAGGAGGGGAACGAATGCCCGCGCTCGGCGTCGAACCGGTCCAGGGCCTTCAATAGCCCCATGGAGGCGACTTGCAGCAGATCCTCGAAGGGCTCCGACGAGCGGTCATAGCGGCGGGCCAGGCTGCGCGTGAGCGGCATGAACCGCCGCACAAGCTCCTCGCGCGCGGCAGGATCACCCTGATCCTGCCAGCGGGCAAACAGCTCGGTTACGTTCTCTGTGGCACCACGGTCAAAGCGCAGACTGGGCGTGGTTGTCGTGGCTGACACCATCTCAATCTCCTCTATCGACTCTTCCGGGGTATGGCAACCACCGGCTCGCCATAAAGCGCCGCCAGGCAGACTCTACCCAATCCGCTGGTCGTCTAACCGTAGATTTGCCGATTGGATGTCCGTTTGGCGGCGCGCTTGCAGCCGCCCAGATTGGTGCGTGTCCTGGCATACTGCGGGGTAGGTCGATATCAATGCCCCGTTCTTTGTGGAATGGCACGGTTGCCTTCGGGCTTGTGCGCGTGCCTGTGAAGCTGTATTCGGCCACCGAGTCCAAGCGGATTCCCCTGCGCGAGCGTCACGTGAGCGATGGCGCGGCGATCGAGCATCGCCGTTTGTGCGTGAAGGAGGGTCGCGAGGTGCCCTACAGCGAGCTCGTCAAGGGCTACGAAGTGAGCGCCGGCTCCTATGTGGTGCTCACCAAGGAGGAGATCGCGGTGGCCGACGGACCAGAGGCCCATGTCGTTGAGATCGAGCATTTCGTGAGCCGTGAGGAGATCGACCCGGCCTACTACGAGCGCGCATATTATTTGGGTCCCGGAAAGCTGGGGGAGGAGCCCTATCGCCTGCTACAGGCGGCCTTGAGACGCTCTGACCGAGTGGGGATCGGGCGGTTCGTCTTTCACAACAAGGCCCACTTGGTCGCAGTACGCGCGCTCGAGGAGGTAATCGCTCTGCACACGATGCGCTTTGCGGATGAGTTGGTGGCGGAGGAGGAGCTTGAGATCGTGAAGGCCGATAAGAAGCCGAGCAAGCTCGAGACGGACACAGCTCAGCTACTCGTCGACCAGCTCAATGCCGACTTCGAGCCTGAGAGCTACGAGAACAGCTATCGCGATGCAGTGCTGGAGATGATCGAGCGCAAGGCTCGCGGGGAGGCGATCGAGGCCCCCGAAACCCGACAGACAACTCCCGAGGGCGATCTGCTCAGCGCGCTCGAAGCAAGCCTCGATAACGGGGGGCGCCGGCGTTCCGCCGCAAGGAGGGACTCCCCACGACCCAAGAAGAGTGGCACGCTCAAGCGCGTTCGTACACGAGGCGACGACTGATGGCGCGCCCATTGTGGTCAGGTTCCCTGAGCTTTGGTTTGGTCAATGTCCCTGTCGCGCTCTACAGCGCGATTCGCGATCGAGACGTGCATTTCAACCAGTTGCACGGGCCGGACGGCTCGCCGGTCGAGACCCGCCGGGTATGCGCACATGAGCAGCGCGAGGTGCCTTGGGAGGAGATCGCAAAGGGCTACGAGCTCGAGGATGGGCGCTGGGTACTGCTCAGCGACGGTGATCTCGACTCCGCCGCGCCACGCAAGAGTCATACGATCGACATCGAATCGTTCGTCGAGCAGAGGGAGATCGATCCCCTCTATCTCGATCGTCCCTACATGCTCGTACCCGAGAACGAGAGCGCGGCTCGCGCCTACGCCCTGTTGGGTCAAGCGATGGACAGCTCGGGCAAGGTGGCCTTGGGTCGCTTTGTGATGCGCGCCAAGGAGCACTTGGTCAGCATCCGTCCGCGTGGGGACCTGCTCATGCTCACAACCATGCGCTTCCAAGACGAAGTGCGCTCCAGTGCAGAGGTTGCCCAGGAGCTTTCCGCCGCCGCTGCTCCGAGCGCCGAGGAGGTCGAGAACGCAATAGCAATCATCACCGAGCTCGAAGTCCCATTCGACCCGACGAGCTATCGCGACGAGCACCGCGCGCATCTGGAAGCAATCATCAAGCGCAAGCGCAAGGGACAGAAGATATCTGCCCCCAAGGCCCAACCTGCCAAGCCCACCCCAACCGCGCCCGACCTCATGGGAGCGTTGCAGGAGAGCCTTGCGCGGATCAGGGGGGAGGCTGCTGGGAAAGCCGGAACAGCTACCAAGAAGAAGGGCAAGAAGTCGCGCACGAGTACGTCGGCCAAGCCCCGAAGCGACTCGAGCGCTTCACGATCCTGAGTCTCCGGCGGACCTCCTCCACGAGGACGCCCGCGGATCTTCATAGCCACGGCAGAGCACGCCGCTGAGGACCGAGGGGAGCTCTCGTGACATGATCATCCGCTCTTCATGAAGAGCTTTGAGAGCTGGGATCACACGGAGATCGCCTACCAGGAATGGGGTGAGCGGACGCTCACCCCGCCGGTGGTGCTCCACCACGGCTTCGTCGTCGACGCCAACTCCAACTGGGTCGCCACGGGCGTGGTCGACGCGCTGGTGGCCGCGGGGCGCAGGGTGATCGCTCCTGATGCCCGCGGACATGGTAGCTCGGAGAAGCACCATGATCCTGGCCGCTATGGCGAGCAGCTAATGGCCCGCGATCTTGGGGCCCTGCTGGAGGTGTGCGGTGAGTCGCAGATCGACCTCGTCGGCTACTCGATGGGGGCGATCGTCTCCCTGATCTTCGCAAGCGGCGAGGAGCGGGTGCGAGGCCTTGTCGTGGGCGGTGTCGGATCGGGCGTGATCGAGTGCGGTGGCGTCGACCGGCGTGCCGTCTCCAATGACGCCATCATCGAAGCGTTGAGCGCTGAGGATCCGGGGACGGTCGGGATACCCGAGGCAGTGGCGTTTCGCATGCTGGCGGACGCTCTGGATGCGGATCGCAAGGCCCTGGCTGCGCAGGCTGCCTCGATCTACCGGGGCGATATTCCCCTGAATCGGATCTCTGCGCAAACGCTCGTCCTGGCCGGGGACACCGACCCGCTCGCGATCAGGCCGAAGGTTCTCAGCGACGCGATACCGGGGGCCAGGCTGCGGATCCTCTCGGGAGATCACATCGGGACGATCGCCGATCCTCGCTTCAAGCAATCCATCGTCGACTTCCTTGCCCTGACGCCTGAATGAGCGTCTGGGAGGTTCTCGCGATTGCCTTTGCGGGGCTCGCGGCGGGCACGATCAACACAGTGGTGGGTAGTGGGACGCTCATTACCTTTCCTGTGCTGTTGGCGTTCGGCTATGCGCCGGTCACTGCCAACGTGTCGAATACGATCGGGCTCGTCCCGGGCTCGATCTCGGGGGCTGTGGGCTACCGGCGCGAGCTTGCCGGCCAGCGTGACCGCGCGCTGCGATTGGGGACGGCGTCGGTGCTTGGCGGCATCACCGGCGCGGCCCTGTTGCTGGTATTGCCCGCGTCCGCATTCGAGGCAATCGTTCCGGCCTTCATCGCGATCGCGCTCGTCCTGATCGTGTTGCAGCCACGCTTGAATCGGATGCTCGCAGAGCACGTGGGTGAGCTGGGGCGCAGAGGCATGCTGCTCGTATTGCTAGCGATCTATGTGACGGGCGTCTACGGCGGCTACTTCGGTGCCGCCCAGGGGATTCTGCTGTTGGGGATGCTCGGGCTGGCTCTGGCACAGGACCTGCATCGCACCAATGCCTTGAAGAACGTGCTCGCCGGTCTCGTCAACGGCGTGGCGGGCCTCTTCTTTGCCATTGCCGCGCATGTCGAGTGGGGACCGGTCGCGATCATCGCGGTCAGCTCAATCCTGGGCGCTCAGATTGGAGCGCGCTATGGGAGGCGCTTGCCTCCTCTGGCTCTGAGGGGGCTGATCATCGTGGTGGGGGTCGCTGCGATCGTGCGCCTGCTGGCAGGGTGAGCTATCAGCCGTCGCCATAGGCATCCGTTAGCGTGCGGGGCGAGGGGGATACCAGCCTTCACAGGTCGGGCAGTACCCCTTCGGCTCGTTGCTTGGGGGTGGCCCCGGGACCGGGTCGCACCCTGAGCTCAGTGCTCTGGATGAGCTCGCCGCAGTGGCTGCAATGCAGCTCCGGCCGGGCGTCGTGACCACACACGGTGTGAACAGGCACCCGTGGCGGCCCGGCGGCTGGCGCAGCGTACTCATCGCCCCACTTCAGTAGCGCGAGGATGACGGGGTTGAGGTCGAGGCCCTTGTGCGTGGGTATGTACTCGTAGGACTCGGGGTGTTCGCTGTAGAGCTTGCGGCGCAGCAGGCCGTGATCGACCAGCATCTCCAAGCGGTCGGTGAGGATATTCGACGCAACGCCCGTGTTGCGCTTGATCTCAGCAAAGCGCCTGCGACCGAGCATGACCTCGCGCATGATGAGCAGCGTCCAACGCTCACCGACGATCGACAGTGCGCCGGCAATCGAGCAGTTCTGATCGGCGAAAGGACGATAGGGCACGATTCCGATCATACCTCACCTGGTTGCATTTTGAAAGTGCTACGTGCTAGCCTGGCGACACCTACTTGCGAAATGCAACCTGCTAAGGAGGCTTTAGATGCAGAGGCGATGGAAGGTCCTGACGTTGGTGTCGGTCGGGGTGTTCATGGTGAGTCTCGACCTGTTCATCGTCAACGTCGCGTTTCCAAAGATCGAGGCCAACTTTCACGGGTCGAGCATCTCCTCGGTGTCGTGGGTGCTGAACGCGTATGCGATCGTGCTCGCCGCCCTGATGGTCTCAGCGGGCCGCCTGGCCGACCGCCACGGACGCAGGCGCGCGTTTCTGGTGGGTCTGTTTGTGTTCGTCACCGGCTCGGCCCTGTGCGGAGTGGCTCCCTCCGTTGGTGCGCTGGTCGGCGCACGCGTCATCCAGGCGGTAGGTGCGGCTCTACTGCTGCCGACTTCCCTGGCGCTGTTGCTGCCCGAGTTCGAGCCGGCCGAGCGGCCTGCCGCGATCGGGGTGTGGGCCGCAATCGGCGGTCTTGCCGCGGCCGCCGGGCCACCGATCGGCGGTCTCTTGGTTCAAGTGAGCTGGCGACTGGTGTTCCTTGTCAACATTCCTGTCGGGCTCATCGCGATTGCCTACGGGCTACACCTGCTGCGCGAGAGCCGCGACGAGCAACAGGAGCGCCCTGACATGCTCGGCTCGGCGCTCATCGTCCTCGCCATCGGAGTGCTCTCGCTCGGACTGGTCAAGGCGCCCACCTGGGGCTGGGGGAGTGCGCGCACGATCACAGCATTCATCCTCTCCATCGTCGGGCTGGTGACGTTCTGGGGACGCTGTCTGACCCACCGCTCGCCGGTGATCGATCCAGCCATGCTGAGAGTGCGCTCATTCACCGCTGCAAATGTGGCCTCGTTGCTCTTCTCTGCCGGCTTTGCCGCGTTCCTGCTCGGCAATGTGCTGTTCATGACCACGATGTGGCACCGGTCGGTGCTGATCGCCGGTCTCTCGCTCGCACCGGGTCCCGCGACGGCCGCCATCTTTGCGGCGACGTCCGGGCGCTACATAAATCGCTTCGGGCAACGCACGCTCAGCGCACTTGGTATCGGACTGTTCGGCATGGGTTGCCTGTGGTGGCGCCTGCGCATCGGTGAGGTGCCTGATTACCTGGGGGAGATGCTGCCCGGGCTTCTCATAACAGGGCTCGGTGTGGGCTTGGTATTGCCGAGCCTTGCCAGCGCTGCATCCTCCTCGCTGCCGCCGGCGCGCTTTGCCACGGGCTCCGCGGTGTTCACCATGACACGCCAGGTCGGCTTCGTCCTCGGAGTGTCGATTCTTGTCGCCGTGCTCGGCAGCCAGACCGGCGTCGATCCAGTGGTCGCGTTTGACCGTGGCTGGGCTTTCATGATCGTCTCAAGCGTCCTCGGATTGCTCGCCGCACTCTCGATCGGAGGGGTCCGGCGAGCCACGGTCTCAGCCGATGCGGTGATGCTGGACTCGCCTGCCGCGCTTGGCAAATGAGATTGGGTGACGCTGTTCACGGTCCGCGGAAGTAAGACAATCGGCTGAGCAGATGTGACCGGGTCTCCCCGGATCGCCGTCGGTCAGTGGCGCTCGGCGTCGAACATCGCCAATGCATGCATACCGGCAGGATGGACGCGCAATTCGCGCACAACCTTGGCGGCGTAGACGGGCAACTCCGCTGGTTGCGGCAACGGCACGCCGTAGGTGGATGGCACCAGCATGGGGGCGGCCAATGCAGAGAAAGTCAAGTCCGCTGCCGTGAACTCCTCGCCGCATAGGTAGGGCCGGCCGTCTGCCAGCCGCTCGGCGACCGCGTCGAACGTAGCACGCACCGCAGTCTCGGACTCGACGGCCGTGGCTGGTGTGACGTCGAGGAGACGTGCGACGATCGTTATCAAGAGGGGATAACCCAGTCGCAAGGTCGTTCGCTCCCATACGGAGACGCCGGCGCAGCCGTAGGAGACAGCGAGATCGCGGCGCTCGCGCAGCTGTTGGTAGAGCCAGCGCCGTGAATGTGGACCTAGACCAGCGTTGAAGTCGGCCTCGAGCAGTCGCACCTCAGCCGCTCGGTCAGGATTCTCTGGGTACAGCCCGCGGCCCGGCTCTGCTTGCGCGTCGGCCCACGCAAGGATGTCGCCGGAATCAGCCAGAACGCCATCGCCACACACGAATACGGGCACTGTGAGACCACCGCCGGCGCGTAATGTCGCGACACGATGGAGCGCCTGTATGTGAGGCCGTTCGCGATAGCCCACGCCAACACGCTCCAGTGCCCACCGCGCCTTCTCGCAATAGTGGCTGATCGGAATCGTTAGGAGCACGTTCTCTGTCGTCGTTGCATGCATGGCTTAGGACCAGGCTACCCGTCGCACAGATTTCAGTGTTTGGAGAGCGAGGTTCCGGCGGCATTGGGCGTCCTTGGCGTGCCCGGCTCAGCCAGGACTCCTTCGTGGGGATGAGTGCGAGGAAGTTCAGAAGCAGGAGCCGCTGGCTCTCTGGGCCTCTCCGCTCTGACGGATACCTCATGATGGGAGTGTGGACGCTGGTGATGAGAAGCTCTTGATGGTGCCCACCACGCGCTATGCGCGCAGCGGGGAGGCGACCATCGCTTATCAAGTGGCGGGAGAGGGAGCGCTCGATCTGCTGTTTCTCCCCGGATGGATCTCCCAGATCGAGCAGTTGTGGGACGCCTCGGCTATGCGCCGCTTCCTCGAGCGCCTGGCCGTGTTCAACAGGTTGATCCTGTTCGACCGCCGTGGCAGTGGGCTGTCGGACAGCGCCGGCGACTCCCATACCCTCGAGCAGGAGGCGTGCGACGCGCTCGCTGTACTCGATGCCGTCGGCAGCGAGCGGGCCGCGCTGCTCACCTACGGGTTGGGTGGACCTGTAGGCGCACTGCTCGCGGCTGACCATCCTGAGCGGGTCGGTGCCCTGATCATGTATGCGTCGATTGCGCGCACCTCATGGGCACCCGACTACGACTGGGCGATGACGCTCGAGGATCGAGCCCACTGGACGGAGCAGACGATTGCCGCCTGGGGCGAGCCCGACGGCCCAGGGCTTGCGGTGATGGCGCCTTCGAGGGTCGAGGATCAGGCACTGGCCAGTTGGTTTGCACGCCTCCAGCGCCTGGCGGCAAGCCCAAGCCAGGCACGCATCTTGTTGAACGCGGCAGCCGGTCTGGATGTGCGGAACGCACTACCCAGAGTTCGTGTGCCCACGCTGGTCATGCACCGGACCGGCGATCAAGCATGGGATCCGCGTCACTCGCGCTACCTGGCCGAGCACATAGCGGGCGCGCGCCATGTTGAGTTGGAAGGGATCGATTCGCTCCCGTTCGTGGGTGACAGCGACGCGATCGTCGAGGAGATCGAGGAGGTCCTAACCGGCGCGCGCAGTCGCGGCGAGCTCACCCGCTGCTTGCTGACCGTGATGTTCACTGACATTGTCGACGCAACCGCGCGGGCCTCCAGGCTTGGAGACGGGCGCTGGCGTGACTTGTTGGCAGACCACGATGCGCGGGTACGCGCCCAGCTCACCCGCTTCGGTGGTCGTGAGGTCAAGACGGTGGGGGACGGCTTCCTCGTGACATTCGACGGCCCCCCGTCGCGAGCCTTGCGCTGCGCACTGGCGATCACCGGCGCGGTGCACGAGCTTGGGATCGAGGTCCGCGTCGGCGCGCACACGGGGGAGTGCGAGCTGATTGGCGAGGACGTGGCCGGCATGGCCGTTCATATCGCCTCGCGGGTGGAGGCGCTCGCCGAGCCCGGTGAGGTGCTCGTCTCCGGGACCGTGTTCGGAACGGTCGTGGGCGGCCCGTTCACGTTCGAGGACCGCGGCTTTCACGAGCTGAAGGGCGTCCCGGGCCGCTGGCCGCTGTTCGCGCTGCGCGGTTAGCCGATAGTTGGGCCATCTGGCACGCAATGGTCTGGCACGAGGTTGGCTAGGCTCGGGGCGTGAGTCTGAATCTATGCGTCCTGCTTTGGTCCAACCCGGGCACCGAGGCTGAGCTCATCGCTTACGAGAGCCAGGTCCTGGAGCTGTTGGAGGATCATGGTGCACGGGTCCTCCAGCGCGCGCGCACGGACGGCGCCGATGGCCGGCCCCTGGAGATCCAGGTCCTGGAGTTTGCCTCGCAGGCAGCGCTCGACGACTACATGGGAGACGAGCGTCGGACGGCGCTTGCCGCCGAGCGCGAGGCCGCTAGCGCACGTACTGAGGTACTTGGGGTCGAGCTGATCGACTGAGGCGCCGGCGAATGGCGCGGTGATGGTCAGGCAACCTTGGCCCCTGCATCGATCGTCTCCGTGCCCGATGCCCCAAGACGCGAGCGGAGCGTTTCGCGCCCGCGATGCAGGCGTGACTTCATTGCGGAGCGACTGAGCCCCAAAGCCTGAGCCGTGGCCTTTCCCGAAAGTCCCTGAATGTCGCGCAGAACGAGAACGGCGCGCTGCTCGTATGGAAGTGCTGCGATGGAGGCGACGATCCGCTCAGCTTCCATACGAGCGAGAGCAGCTTCCTCGACGGATGGTTGGGTTGGGGGGGAGGGGGCTGGTGCGCGAAACGCAAGGCGCGATCTGCGAATGCACTCATGGCGCACGATCTGGAACATCCAGGACGCAAGGGCGGCGGCAGCACGCAAAGTCCCGATCTTTTGGTAGAGGACGATCAGGGCCTCTTGTGCTGCGTCCTCCGCGTCCTCTGGTGTCGAGCAGAGGACGCGGGCAAACCGGTGCACGTGTGTGTGCGAACAGTCGATGAGAGTCGCGATCGCACGGAGATCGCCTTGCTGGGCCGCGGCTATGACTTGCTCGGTGGTCCACCCCTTGCTTGTATTGCTCACCAGAGCCAATCCCCGCCGATGAAAATGAGGCAGCCGCAAATCATGACCACGGCCACCGTGAGACAGGTGGCGATGTTCATTTCGACAGGCACAGCGGTAGCGTTGACCGTGACCGCGGTCGGGGTAGCTCCCGCGGCAGTTGGCAGGCCGAAGATCGGAATACCGAGCATGGTGAGACTGGCAGATACTCTACGCAACAGGTTTCCCAGTTCAGTCGCCGATCCGGCGTCGTATAGATGGCGATGGTCATGAAACATCTCCTGTTCGGGTCGATTTGAGCGCGACTCCTAGATGAGAGGTCCCATGACGTAAAAGGATTCAGCCAATAGGCCAAATCTCATCGCCAGGGCTGGGCGACAAGCCCATGCCGGGCGCCTATGCGCTCAGACCCTCAATTGCACCGCAGGTCTATCGACGCATCGTGTGCGCTAATGGGGCGCGTGTCCGCGCACGGTGTGCCAGCTCTCGCGGGTGATGCGCAGGATCACGACGGTCATGCCCAGGCCGATGAGGGGATCGAGGATCGGGGCCCCCGCCGCAATGGCGAGGGCGCTGGCAATGACGGCGAGCGAGACGTATGCGTCGACGCGGGCATGATCGCCGTCTGCGATCAGCGCGGGGCTGTTGAGCCGGCGTCCGGCGCGGCTGCGTACCAGCGCGGCAAGCCAGTTACCGGCGAAACCGATTGCTCCAGCGAGCGCGAGCGCGAGCAGGTGGCTCGGCGTGGAGGGATGGATGAGGCGCACGATCGACTCATATGCAGCCACGCACGCGGAGATGAAAATGGCCGTCACCACAGCCAGGCCGGCTAGGCGCTCGGCGCGTGGAGAGCGCAGCGCGAAAGCGATCCCGAGCGGAATAGCCGTCAATGCGTCGCCGCCGTTGTGGATCAAGTCAGCCAGCAACGCCAGGCTGCCGCTGAGCGCGAACACAAGGGCCTGCACCGCGGTGGTGGCAGCGAGGATGCCAAGCGCGAGCGTGACCGCCCGGATGCCCTCGCGTGAGCGCTTGATGCTCTCGTCTACGAGCCCATGGGAGTGCCCATGCGCGTGCTCCTCGTGGTCGGCGTGAGGAGGCTCATGGCGGTGCTCTGGTCGGTGTTCGTGCGGCCCGGTGTGCGGGTGGGCGTGGCGCAGATCGCCGTGACGGTGCAACTCGCCCTTTAGGAGCTCATAGGCAGCGGAGGACATGGCCTTAAGGTTAGGTCGGTGTCCGGCGGGCGTGCCCTGTGACGGTGGAGCGGCGGCGCTGCACGGGGTAGTGTCTTCCATGCCTGGTTGACGTCGACCGCTCCTGTACGTGGCCTATCCTCGTTTGTCACCTGACGTTGATGCGGCCAGCATCTGTGAGCTGCTCACTCCATGGTCCCATCGGCGAGCAGCGCGTCGATGCGCCTTGCGATGTCATCGCGGGTTGTGCGGATCTCGTCAAGCGGACATCCCTTGGGATCAGGCAGGTCCCAGTCGATGTAGCGCTTGCCAGGAACATAGGGGCACTCATCGCCGCAGCCCATCGTCACGACGATATCCGCTTGCTCTGAGAGCTCGCGCGTGAGGAGCTGAGGCCGACGGTTGGCTAGGTCAATGCCGAGCTCTTGCATGACCTCGACAACCTCGGGATGAACATGCTTGGCAGGCATAGTGCCTGCTGAGAGGGCAGCGTGTCGGCCGGCAGCGGCGCGCTCGAACAGCGCTTGGCTCATCTGCGAGCGCCCGGCGTTATGCAGGCAGACGAACAGAACGGTCGCCATCGACGGCCACTCCCTCAGTCGGCTGGGCAGCGGAGAAAGCCCCCGCCGTGGGGCCGCGTACGAGCTCGTATGCGAACACGCCCATGGCGGCGCCGATCACTGGACCGATCAGGTAGACCCAGAAGCTGCTCCAAGTGCCGGACACGAAGGCCGGTCCGAAGGAGCGTGCAGGGTTCATCGAAGCGCCGGTGATCGGGCCACCGAACAGCGCGTCGAGTCCCACCGTTGCACCGATTGCAATCGCGGCGGCGGCTCCCACCGCGCGAGTGTCGGTCGCTACTGCCGTGATGACGAACATCAGGAAGGCCGTCATGACGATCTCATAGCCCAGCGCGGCTCCGCTGCTCACGCTCGGTAGCGTCGCGCCGAGGTGCGCGGGCCTGCTCGGCCACGCAGCGAGGAGCAGGAGGGCCGCTGCGGTCGCCCCGAGGAGCTGCGCTGATATGTAGGCCAGCGCGTCCCGTACCGGGAAGTGTCGAGCGAGGGCGAATGCGATCGTGACGCTCGGGTTGTAGTGGGCGCCGGAGAGATGTCCCCCCGCGTAGATCATCGCCATGATCACCAGACCGAACACCAGGCTTACGCCGACACCGCCGATCGAACCCGCATGCGTCGTGTTCGTAATGATCGCTCCGCATCCGGCACTGACGAGCGCGAAGGTGCCGATCCCCTCCGTCAGCGAACGGCGAGCTAGGTCGGGGCGTCCCATCAGGTGGCCACCGTGAGCCTCATAAAACGAATCGTATTACATCGACGTATCTGAGTCTTATTGATATAAGTAGATTGATGTCCGTCGATTTGGAGCTGGCGCCAAAGCAGAAGCGAGCGGCCGGCGAGCGCTGTTGCGAGCCCGTCGTCTATCCCGAGGTTCAGCGCGAGGCAGCACTGCGAATGGCAGAGGTCGCAAAGGCCCTGGGCGATCCAATCCGCTTGCAGCTCGTGGACGTTCTGCGCAAGCACGCAGGATTGGTCTGCGTCTGCGAGCTCGTGCCATTGTTCGACATCTCTCAGCCCACGCTCTCGCACCATCTGAAGAAGCTCCGCAATGCAGGGATCGTCGATTCCGAGCGGAAGGGCCTGTGGGCCTACTACTACGTGATCCCTGGTGCCCTCGAGGAGCTATCCACGTGGCTGAGTTGACAGAGGACCCCTGCTGTACGTCTGAGCGGCAGGGCTCATGCTGTGAGCCGAGCGAGAAGGCTAACTGTTGCGGCGATGGCTGCCGGTGCGATGCCGGCTCTCTCGATCATCCTTCGCGCGGAAGGGCGAAAGCTTCTGCATCCGACGATGCTATCTGCCGGCCACCGGATCGAAGAGGTCGACTTGCGCGTAGCGCAATAATCAAGTAGGCCAACAGCCCCATACCCGCGAAGGGGGCTGCACATGAAAGGCCGCCCAGCAGAGTGGTGGCGGCGAGCCCGGTGCCCGTCGTGCGATAGACCGCCGTTGGCCCTCCGAAGCTGGACACCGACACAAGGAACGTGGCAATGAACAGGGCTGCACCAAGCAGCGAGAGCGCGGCAGGGACGACACTTGGCGCTTGGAGCTTCGGCTCGGTGCCTGTTTCCAGTTGGGCGACCCGAACATCCAGCAGTTCAAGGCCTCCGATCGGGGCAGCGAGGTCGAGTTCGCTCCACTCGGGACCGCGCACGACCTTCAGCAACGCTCCCGCGAGGGGGCGAGGCCCGCAGACTGAGATTGCGCACCGGTCCGCCGCCAACTCGCGACCAGTCAAATAGCGAGCGCATAGAGAGTCAAGCGCCGGCAGAAAGAACAGCGCGGTCGAGAGCGCTCTCACCAGCAAGGCCTTCAAAGGGTCGAGGTTGCAGACGTGGTATTGCTCGTGCTCTAGTACGGCCTGGAGCTCATCGCCGGACACGCACTCGAACAGTCCGCGGCTGAGCGCGACTCGGGGAGTCAGCAGGCCATAGACAAAGGAGAATGACTCGGGCGCATCCACAAGAACGATGCGCCCGTCCAGCCCGGCTTGGATGGCTCTTTCCGTCAATTGATCGGGGAGTGTCCGGGACAGCCCATGCACGCGATGCGCGAGTCGCGTAGAGGCGAGAATCTGCCCTACAAGCGAGCGCCCCGCGAGCCCAAGGACGGTAGTCACCAGGACGAAGAAGGGAAGCAGCGAGAGCAAGGACGCACCATTGCTCAACTGTCCGACAAGTCCGTCCTGAGATGCCCGTGCCAGCAATAGCGGCACGAGCACGCCCCCGACAGCCCCGCAAAGCGCATACGCGCCCACGGACAGCGCGATACCCATGAAAGCCAGGAAGCTGAGGTTGGCGCTATCCCGTCTCATCCGTCCTTTCGAGCAAGGCCCGCAAGCGACGCAGCACGTTGGGGTGGGCGCGAGCCTCATCCAGGAAATGCGCGACCGCGGCGTCCCCATAGGTGCTGATCACGCGGCGTACCGCGATGCCGGCCGCGTCTGGAGCCGTAGCCTCGTACACATAGCTGCGTCTTTGGCCTTGGCGATTCAGTACGCCCTTCAGGACAAGCCGGTTCATCACGGTCATCACCGTCGTATAGGCCAAGGGCTCGGAGCGTCGTCTGTTGAGCACGTCGAGGATCTGTCGAACGGATGCGGGGCGACCGGCACCCCAGATCGCATCCATCACCTCGGACTCGAGCGGAGCGAACCCGCCACTTGCCTTTCTCGGCCTTCCCGCCACAACCGAATGATACTACATTTCTGTCGTGTATGAGGAAGGCGCGAATCGATCGTCTTCCGCCTTGCCGTCTTCAAGAACCTGCGGATGGAGCCACTTCGGTGCGGACGAGAGGACATTGGAAGCTCGGGGACACCCACTCGATCGCCCTTATTCGCCCAGCTCGGCGTGATGTGGCGCTCAGCTCGTGGTCCTGCTCCGCAGCTGCTCGGCATAACCGAGTGCGACCAGGCGATCGTCTGTGATCGCGAGCGCAGCGCGTAGCTCGGCTACGAGCTGGTGCTCGTTGGCGAGATCGGAGTCTGGTGGTGCGACGGCCTCGAGCTCGATGAAAGCCCCGAGCTGCTCGACGTTGTCGAGGTGGATGCGAACGTTCCGCCAAAGGAAGAGATGTCGGTGCTTGACGATGGTGGCGCATACGCCGATGGCGCTGGCGAGCGCTGCGCGGAGCACGGCGCCGTCGTCTACCTCGACGATCCGGTAGCGGCTCTCGCGTTGCTGCGGTTCGCTCGCGCGCTCGAACTGGATGAGGTGGGGGCGACCGGGATGCTCTTCTCGGAGCTTCAGCCCACCGTGGGCGACCTCGAAATAGTCGTCGCGCTGCCAGATCTCGCCGTGGTCTACCGCACCGAGCGCTCGGCACACCTCCAGGGAACGAATGGGGTCTTGATCGGTTGCCTTAAGCTCGATGTTCCGCCGCGATGCTCGCACCTGGCCGATTGTGATGGACGTTGCGGCGCCGAGTGTGAACGGTAGTCCAATCTCGTCGGTCCGGAGTATGGGTACGATCGGAGAAACAGGAAGAGAGGGGCAACATGGCAACTGTCGGTGTTCGCTACATAGTCGACGATGTCGATGCCGCGATCGATTTCTATTGTCGTCATCTCGGCTTTCACGAGGACATGCATCCCGCGCCGACCTTCGCGATGCTTTCACGCGACGATCTCCGTCTCGTGTTGAGCGCGCCCAGCGGAACAGGAGGCGGTGGCCAGGCGATGCCGGACGGCGCGATGCCCGAGCCTGGCGGTTGGAATCGATTCCAAATGGAGGTTGCCGATATCGAGGCGAAGGTCGAGAAGCTGCGTCGCGATGACGTTGCGTTTCGCAATGAGCTAGTGACGGGGGTCGGCGGTAAGCAGATTCTGGTGGAAGACCCGTCTGGGAACCTGGTCGAGCTGTTCGAGCCAACTCGCCGGGAGGCATCCTTGTCGGGGTGAGACCGCTCAAGAGTCCCGAGCTGCTTGATGCTCCCCGCTGAGCCTCTCGAACTGGGCGCACGCGGTGGATAACCGAGGTTTCTCAGACCGCCAGCCACTAGCCGGGGACCGCTCACAGCGTCGAACCACGCGGTGTTCGCCCACCGCCGCTTTCACGGCGCATCGCCTCGATCAGATCGCTCAAGAGGCGGGTATTCAACAGGGGCCCTCTACTGGCACTTCAAAGGCAGGACGACCTGTTCCTCGCGGTCTACGAGGCCCAGACCGAAGCCAGGGTGCGCGACATTGAGAAGTCCCGTGAGCGCGCCTCGCCTGCCACTCTGCCGCTGCCTGAGGGTGGCCGGAATCGTTGCTCAGGCCTCGTCCGGCAGGTCGCTCGCGCGGACGACGCCGAGCAGCTCGCCCCCGGGCGTGGTGAGGATCGCGGTGCTCGCGCCGGGGTGCCGCAACTGAGCGGCGAGCTCGCCGGGATCGGTGTGGGGGCGGCTGGTCGACGGGCCGGGCTCCATCAGCTGCGCGGCGCGCGCGTCGACGGGCGCGTCCCTTAGTCGCGAGCGACGTACGCGTCCGAGCACGATTCGCTTGGCGAGCACGAGCGCGTATCCATAGGGGCTCGCGTCGATCTGTTGCTTGATCTCACCAGTCGGGGTCTCGAGCGTGCACGTCGCGACGTCATCGCGCAGGAACGACCCGGCGGTCGGCTGGCTAGCGGCGGTGCCTTGCATCGGCAGGCCGTGCGCCATCCAGTCGACCTTGCTGAGCGCATAGTCGTAGGCATCGAAGCCGAGCTGCTCCAGCCAGGTGGCAGCGCGGGGGCTCATGTCGCACAGCGCGTCCCAGCAGTAGACGACCACCGGGCGCCCGCGATCCAGGCGCTCGGCTGCTTGCGCGTCGAGCTCCTTCAGCGGCAGGCTGACCGCGCCGGGAAGATGCAATTCCTCGTACTCCTGAGCGGGCAGCACCTCGACAAGCTGCGCGCCGCGCTCCAGCAGCTCTCGCACGCCTTGCAGATCGACCGTGCGCGCCATCAGCGACCTCTGCCGTCGGCGAGGCTGCGCAGGCGTGTGATCTGCTCAAGTGATTGACGCCGACTGGAGTCCATGGCGAGACATTCTCACTGAATCCAGTGTATTCGCACGGGACTGTCTACAGGCGGTCGCGCAAGCGCCGTCGCAGCCTCGACCGCCTAGCAGGCCAAGCGGGGTATGCTGGCTCACTCATTCGAGAGAGGAGCAAAGATGGCTGTTGGCATAAGGCTCAAGTTCGACGGAGGCACGCAGCAGCAGTACGAGGCCGTCCACCAGCACATGGACATCGACAACAATCCGCCCGAGGGCCTGATCTTCCACTCGGCCGGCCCGATTGAGGGGGGCTGGGGCATCATCGACTTCTGGGAGTCCTCCGAGGCGTTCGACCGCTTTGCGCAAGGCCGACTGATGCCCGCCGTCTCAGAGCTTGGCGACAGCGCGTTCGCCGGTCCGCCGGACCGCAAGGAGTTTCCCGTTCACAACTACAACAAGCCTTAGTCAGGACCGCTCCGCGCGCGCCCGAGTCGAGAGCGACCAGGGCGCGCCCTCCCTGGGTCCTGGTTGCTGAATATCAACTCCTACGGGGTCAGCTAACCCCGTCAGCTAACTCCTACGGGGTTAGCTGACGGGGTCGCGGTCTCAGCCGCTACGGCCAGATCACCAGCCGATTCGCCCATCGCGGCGGTGCGATTCGCCGCCGGAACGGGTTTCCCCGCCCGCGCACGCGACGCCGACGCTCGGCTACGGCAGGATCTCGACGTACCCGTTCGTTCCATGCACGCGGATCCGCTGCCCATCCCGGATCAGCTGGGTAGCCTGCTCCACCCCTACGACGGCCGGCAAGCCGTACTCCCGTGCGATCACTGCGCCGTGGGTCATCAAGCCTCCCACCTCCGTCACCAGACCCTCGATCGCGACGAACAGGGGCGACCAGCTGGGGTCCGTGTACGTCGTGACCAGGATGTCGCCAGGTTCGAGATCGGCCTCCGCCATGTCCAGAATGACGCGGGCCCGCCCCTCGATGGTCCCGCCGGAAACCGGTAGGCCTATCAGCGCGCCGGTCGGCGCGTCATCGCGTCCGTAGGCCCCGGCGATGACCTCGCCCTCCGACGTGAGCACCCGGGGCGGAGTGAGCGCTTGATAGGACTTGAATGCGTGCTTGCGCTGGGAGACGAGCTGCTCATCCACTTCGTTCGTGCGCACGACGTCGCAGAGCTCCTGAAGCGTGAGGTAGAAAATGTCCTCCTTTTCACGAAGCACGTCGGCCTGGACGAGGCGCTCGGCTTCCTCCAGCAACGCCTGCTTGTAGACGAAGTAGCGGCTGACCATGCCGTACTTCGGATACTCCCGGTACCCGATGAAGGTCCGGACGCGGTCGATCATCCGCTTGGCCTCTTCGGCCTTCAGCTCTCCGCCCGGCAAGGCCCGCAAGCGCTCCAGCAGCTCCTGCTCCTTCTCCCACGCCTCCCGCCGCCCTTGCTCGAAGCGCCGCTTGCCGGCGCCCGGCTCGAAGTTCTTGACGTTGCCGAGGATCAGGGGCACGAGCGTGCTGGGGCGTTCGCTCCAACGGGGCCTCGTAATGTCGATCTCGCCGACGCAGCGCATGCCGTACCTGTCGAGAAAGGCCCGGATGGCGTCTCGGGCTTCCCGCCCGCCTTTGAGCGTGGGCAGCTCGTCCAGGAAGCTCTCGTCCTCGACGTTCTGCAGGAAAGCCACCACGTTCGGATGCGGGCGGATCGCGTCCGCGACGTCCAGGAGCGCCAGCCCCATCTCGGACGTGACGTTGTGGGGGACAGACTGCGTGAGCGTGTCGGCAGCGTTCTTCTCGCCCAGCCACGCCTGCAGCTGCTCGTTTAGCCACCAGGTGGCCTCCATCGCCGACATGAACACCCGATGGCTTCGCGGATCGAACAAGATCCGCTTCAGCTCCTGGATGTCCGCCAAGATGAAGTCGAGCAGCTCCGGTCCGGACTTCGTCCGGACGTCGCCCTTCAACGTGGCGATGGAGACCTCGCTGCGCTCGATCAGCTTGGCGACGATCGCCGGATCGGTCTCGATCGGGGCGGGCGGATCGCCCGCCGGCGCCCCGCCGGGACCCTCGTCCGGGAGCGACCGGATGAAGTCGTCACGCTCGAGGATGTTCCGCAGCGCGTCCCCGATCAACGGATCGGATCTCCCGAGGGCCCCGATGACGGCGGCGCTGCTCGCCGGCGACTCCAGCTCCCGGGTGACGTCGACGAACAGTCTCCCTCCGGCCTCGTACATCGGCCGGAGGGCCGTCAGCTGCCAAAGGGAGAGTCCCAGGGGCTTCATGGGGTCGGTCATCATCTGCTGATGACCGACGGAGACATAGACGTGGTTCTCCTGGTCGCCGGCCGCGGGGGCGGGAAACAGCGTGGTGATCGCCCGGCTCTGGACGATCTCAAAGCCATCGTCCACCAGGCACCACTCGATGTCCTGGGGGAGGCCGAAGTGCACTTCGACGCGTCGGCCCAGCTGCGCGAGCCGTACGACCTGCGCGTCCGTCAGCGCTGGCTGCTGCTGGCGCTCCGCCTCGATCGTCTGTTCCTGCGTCCCGCCTGCCGGCGAGGCGTGAATGGCAAACTGCTTGGCGGCGATCGCCTTAGCGATGATTTCGCTGTCTCGCACCTTGTAGACGTCTGCATTCACCCGACCGGAGACCAGGGCCTCGCCGAGGCCGAAGCTGGCCTCCACTGAGGCGACCTTCCGATTGGACGTGACGGGGTCTGCCGTGAAAAGGATGCCGGCCGCATGCGGGAAGACCATCCGCTGCACGACGACGGCCATGTGAACCTTGCGGTGGTCGAAGCCATTGCGCAGACGGTAGGTCACGGCCCGCTCGGTGAAGAGCGAGGCCCAGCACCGGCTGACGTGCTGGAGGATCGCCGTTGGCCCCACCACGTTCAGGTATGTGTCGTGCTGGCCCGCGAAGGAGGCCGTCGGCAAGTCCTCTGCCGTCGCGCTGGATCGGACGGCGTACGCGGCTTGCTCGCCGAGCCGGGCGAGCGGGTGCGTGATCGTCGACGCCAGATCCTCAGAGATGGGGATCCCTTCGATGGCCTCGCGGATCTCCGCGCTGAGCTTGCGGATCACTCCCCGGTTGCCCGGGTCAAGGCGCGACAGCCGATCGAGCGGATCGTCGATCGACGGGGCCTCCGCCAGGATCCGCCGGAAGGCGTTCGTCGTCACACAAAAGCCAGCCGGCACGCGGATGCCTTCGATCCGCGAAAGCTCTCCCAGGTGCGCGCCCTTGCCGCCGACGACCGCAACCTGGGTCTGGTCGATTTCCTGGAAATCCAACACGTAGCAGTCCATCCACTCGCCTCCCTCGGAGTTTGACCCCGGTCAACTCCATCCTGTTCATTGGTTCCAGCCTGCGGCGGGCAATTATGCGGCACCAGTCATGGCCTCATGAGAACTCTCTGCCTGGTATAAATTGGAGTGGAGAGGGACGGGAGCGACCACGATCATTGTCGCCAGTACAAGCAGCCAGGGCAACCACGATCCGGCCGTGGCGGGCGAGCGTAGAGTCCGCCCAAGCGGGCAGGCTGGCAAGTGACGCGTGTAGCGCGTGGTAGTCATCGAACAGGACACCGGCGACAGCGGTTTCCAGATCCAGTCGGCGGTCGAGCCAGTCTCATGACTGGGATTTCTGGGCCATGGCCGGTCTTCGAGGGATGAGACGAGCAGTCTCACATGAGTGAGATCCGGGTCTCAGATGAATGAGACGTTGCAGCAGGCAAAAACGAAACTGACCTACGATCCACGAGTGGGTGGTGGGTCAAATTTGCCTTTTACTGGTATCTCAGTTTGAGAACGAGGGTCCGCTCGGGGTATTTGGTGTTTAGGCTGAGGGCATCGCACCACCGAGGAGTGCCTCCGCGAGCAGTCGGTGGTCGGGGTCGTCGCCAGCGTGTCGAGCGCGGTGGCTCCAGATCACCTGTCCGCCTGGCGCGAACACGAACGCCCCACCCAGCTGATGCCAGTCCTGTTCGGGACGATGCTTGGGTCGGTTGCCTCCCTCAGCGCTGCGGTCCAGGCCCTCACCCTTTGCGCGTCGTCGCGCGACTCGCTGCGCGGCGAGGCCAAAAATCTGCCGCACGCTGCCGTGCGGGAGGTCCATTGCCTCGTAAGCGCGCATGTCGGACGAGAGCAGAACGGGGAAGCGGACTCCGGTCTGTTGCTTGAACGCGCGAGCCTGGGCCGGCGTGCCCATGCCTACAAGCCAGACATTCGGCTCAGGCCCAAACAGGTAGCGGTCACGCTCAAGCTCCATCGAGCCAACGCGGCACTGTACGCACAGATAGTGGCGCAGGAACACAAGCGCCGCGGCGCGCTCACGCCAGAGATCGTCCAATGCCACCTCGTCGCCGTGATCGTCTTGAAGCACGAATCCAGAGAGGGAGCCCGGCGCGTCTGGTGACGCGGTTGCTCTTTTCACGCAGACGACTGTATCCGGGTGACTCCCGTAACGCAAGCGATAGAGCTCACGGTTGGGTAGTGGGTCAGTTTCCCGCTGCGGATAGCTGGTGCGAGCGCCCTATTGAATCCTTTCGTGTCCCGGTTGCCTCCTATCTCGTGTCTATTTGTGGTCACGCGATGAAGGAGGACCCATGAGAAGGTTCGAACGTCATGATGGCAACTCGACGCAATGCGGTGGACGTGGCATGCGCCCGGTGTCCGGCCGGGCCTCGCGCCTGCTGGTGGCGTGCGCGCTCGCGCTGGCAGCGGTCGGGGGCGGTGCGAAGGCGGTGGCTCAACCGACGAGCGGTACGATGCGGTTGAAAGTTGTGCCGATACCGGTGGAACCGCGCGCCGCGCATGGAGTGACCTACGCGGGCACGGGCGACGTTCTCGGCGAGGGCTTCGCGCTAGAAGCCGACGTGCAGGTCAAAGGCGACGAATACGGCGGCTTTCCACCGCCGCTGACCTCCGTGACGGCCTATGCGCCGGCCGGCGTGACGCTTGACACGCATGACTTCCCGATATGCCGGCAGACGATCCTAGAAAGCCACGAAGTCGGCGAGTGTCCCCAGGGCTCGCTGATGGCTGACGGTTCGGTGTCAGGAGTGGTCAGTTTCGGAGGCGACCGTGTGCACGAGACGCTGACCCTGCAGGCGTTCTTTGCCGGTGCTCAGAAGATCGCCTACTACGCCGAAGGAACCTCGCCGGCTTTGGTGGAAATCCTCGGCAGCGGCACGATTACCACGGCGGGCGGCGCCTTCAGTCACGAATTCAACGCTGCCGTCCCGCTAGTTCAAACGGTGCCCGAAGCGCCCTACGCGGTCGCTCAGTCGGCTCACCTGATGCTCGGGGTCGCGCGTAGGCAAGGCTCTCATTTGATCCCCTTGATGGCCCTGCCAAAGCGCTGCCCGAAGGGAGGTCTGCTGGTCCGTGTGAGGCTCGGCTTTCTGATCGGCGCCCCGGTTCAAATGGACACCAAGCTCCCGTGTCCGGCGCGGCAATGATGAGCAGATAGGTAATCGCAAGCGATGAGCCCCGCCGTCGGAGCATCATCTGCATCGGGTCGCTCAGTTCATGCGGCGTCCAACTGATCTGAGACGGCCCAATCCCATTTATCTGAGACCGTGACGTCCCACCGATGTGAGACTGGGCAAGGGCAGTAGCGCCCCCGGGCCGGTACGCTGCTCGCGTGGTCGACTTCCGTCGTTTGCAAGTGCCGATCGTTCAGGCTGGGATGGGCGCCGTAGCCCGCCATGAGCTCGCCGCGGCCGTATCGGAGGCCGGCGGGCTCGGGACGATCGGCGGCGCCCGCGCCCCGATCGCCAAGGAATTGGCTGCAGCCCGCAGGCTTACCGGCCGGCCGATCGCGGTGAACCTCGTGCTGCCGCTGCTCCGGCCGGGGGACGTGCGGGCGGCGGCGGACGCCGATGCGATCGTGACATTTTGGGGTGAGCCGCGCAGGCTTGCCGGGGGTACGTGGGTTCACCAGTGCGGCTCTGTCGGGGAGGCGAGGGCCGCGGAGGTGGCGGGAGCCGATGCGGTGACAGCCCAGGGCGTCGAGGCCGGGGGGCACGTCCGCGGTACGACGCCACTGCTCGAGTTGGTCGAGCGCATTCGGGCTGCGGTCAAGGTCCCGGTTCTGGCGGCCGGCGGGATCGTCGACCAGGAAGGCGTGGGCCAAGCGCTCGACGCCGGCGCCGTTGCTGCCGTCTTGGGCACGCGCTTCCTGCTCAGCGAGGAGAGTCGCGCGCATCCTGAGTACAAGCGGCGCTGCCTGGAGGCCGACAGTACTCTGCTGACCGAACTCTTTGGGCTCGGGTGGCCCGCGCCGCACAGGGTAATCCCGAACGCTGCAACCCGCCGCTGGCTTCGGCACGATCTCCGCGGCCCTGGCTGGATCAGGCTCGGCAACCGGCTCGCCTCGCCTCTCGTGATGCGCGTCCCGGAACGGCTGCAGGATCGCGGGCTTGCGATCCAGCGACCGTGGCTGCCGTTCCTTGGCCCGCCGATGGCGCTGGACGATGGACCGCCCAGCCTGCTGGACTCAGGGCCGCTCTACGCGGGTGCGAGCGTGACCCGCATAGCCGACATCCGCCCAGCCGCGCAGATAGTCAACGGCCTCACCCCGTAGCTTGGTTTTGACGGTCGCGGTACTCGTTGCCGGTCATTCCGCTTAGAGGTGTACTGGTCCTCTACGAAAGATGGGACGTCTCACCGATCTGAGACAGGCCAATCCCGTTCATCTGAGAGCGTGACGTCTCATCCATGTGAGACTGGGCGAGTGGAGGCCGTTGGGAGCAATGGGCGGCTTCACATTCGTGGTCGGCGGCGGCGCGTCCCGGTGCCTTGTGAAGTGGTGCCCACACGCGAGCGGGATCGACCTGTCGCGTGAGATCGCGCGACTTCAGTGGGTCGCGGCGTTCGTGTCGGTGCCCCGCGTGATCGACCAGGACCGAGACCAGGTGGCATCGTGGTTCGCGTCGGCTGCGATCGCTGGCGAGAACGCGATCAGCCCGCGCTGGTAAGCGGACCCGCAGCGGGCCGTGGCTGCGATCGGCGAGGGGCTGCGGATGCTCCACGATGCGCTGCCGGTCGCGAGCTGCCCGCTCTTCTGGTCGGCCTCGCCGGGCGCCGTGCTTACCTGTGCGCAGACGCTGAGCGCGAACACGGCAACCTCCGGAGACCTCGATCGCAGTCTCAGCGGCATCCGCTCCTACCCCGGCAGAGCTGTCGTCGTCGTGGTCGGACCGTCACCGGTCTGGTCATCACCGAGATTGGCATCGGCCCTCACGCCGCTTGAGGCGCGGTCTCTTGGAGCCCGATCCGTTCGTAGAGGCGCCGCAGCGGACGGGGCGCCCACCAGTTGGCCGATCCCAGCAGCTCCATCAGCGACGGGACCAGTAGAGCCCGGACGATCGAGGCGTCGAGCAGTACGGCGAGTGCGGTGCCGATCCCGAGCTCCTTGATGAACACGATCTGCGAGGTCGCGAACGCTCCGACCGCGACGGCGAACAGCAGGGCGGCGCTGGTGACAATGCGCCCGGTCCGTTCCAGCCCCAGCGCCACCGCCTCCGAGTTCGGCGCGCCGGCGTCGTGCGCTTCCTTGATCCGCGCCAGCAGGAACACGCCGTAGTCGGTGGCGAGCCCAAAGCCGATCGCGAACAGCAGGATCGGCTGTGTGGCGTCGAGCGCACCGACGCTGTGGTAGCCGAGCAGCCCTTGGAAGTTGCCGTCCTGGAAGACCAGAACGAGGAGCCCGAACACAGCGCTGAGGTTCAGAGCGTTCATCAGGACGGCCTTGATGGGCAGGACGACCGAGCCGGTCATCAAGAACAAGACGATCAGCGTGGCGGCGATCACGATGGCCAGCGCCACGGGAAGGTGGGCGCCAAGGCTGTGCTCCAGATCGAGGTAGGCCGCCGTCTCCCCGGCGACGCCCAGGTAGTAGGAGGTGTGGATCGCGCGCACGGCGCGCACGAGCTGATCAGTGCTGTTGGTCAGCGGACCGTGCACCGGTGCGACCTGGAGCACCGATGTCCCGCGGCCCGCCGGCTGCGCGGGCCCGATCGCCGACACATCCGGCAGGCGGGCAATCCGGTCGCTGAGCGACCGCACTGCCGATGAGGACGCGGGCGCCCCGACGACTACCTCGAGCGGGGTGGTGCGGTTGGGGGGAAACCGCGCGTCGAGTGCGCTCTGGACCTGGTGGGCGCTCGCGCTCTGGGGCAGCACCCTGGCGTCGGCCTGGATGAACCTGATCTGCGTGAAGAACGGGATGCCCAGCGCGATCAGTAGAGCCGCGCTGGCGACCGCGACCTGCGCCGGCCGCCTGGTGACGAACTGCGCGAGGCGGTACCAGGCGCCGCTGCGGGCGGGCTCCGCGTCGCGTTCGGCGGCCCGCCGCAGCCTTTGCGGCGAGAGCGCGTTGACGCGCGGGCCGAGCACCGCCAGCAGTGCCGGCAGCACCGTCAGCGCCAGCGTCCCCGCGAGCAGCGCCACGATCGCGCCCGCGATCCCCATCGAGTACAAGAACCGCTGCGGGAAGATCGTGAGTGCGGCCACTGAGAACGCGACCGTGATCGAGCTGAACAGCACGGTGCGCCCTGCGGTCTGCAGGGTGCGGCGCAGTGCGTCGCGGCCGAAGCCGTCGCGGGTGGCCTCCTCGCGGTAGCGCGAGACGATGAACAGGCTGTAGTCGATCGCCAACCCAAGTCCCAGCCCGGTCGTCAGGTTCAGCGCGAACACCGACAGGTCGGTGAATGTCGAGACGAGTCGCAGGAGGAAGAACGTGCCGAGGATCGCCAGTCCGCCGAGCAGCGGCGGTAGCAGTGACGCCACGATCGACCTAAAGAAGATGAGCGACAGCAGGAAGATGAGTGGGAACGCGAGCAGCTCGGCGTGCGCCAGGTCCTTGCCGACTTGCGTATTCACCTGCGCGTTGGCGATCGCGTCGCCGCCCAGCTTGACGTCGTGCTGGGAGGAGAAGCGATTCTCGATCAGCTTGGCGTCGTTGGAGATCTGTAGGTCCGACCGCGCCTTGAAATATGCGGCCACGTATGTCGAGCGCCTGTTGTCCGCCACCATCGCGGGGTCGTGCTTGGTGTAGAAGCTCTGAACGCTCGCCACGTCGGGCTGTGCGCTGAGCTCGGCCGCGACGCTTTCGATTCGCTTCCGGGCGGCGGGGCTGCGCACGTCACCGCTCGAGACGAGCGCGATCACGCCGGGATCGATCTGGCGTCCGGTCGCCGCCTGGAAGCGGTTTGTCGCCTGGACGCTCTGCGTGGCCGGATCGTCGACGCCGTACGGGCTCAGGCGGCTCGATACACCGGCGCCGAACACGGCGGCGATCGCCGCGCCGATCACCGCCACGAACAGTATGCGGCGTCGGTTGGCGTGCACGAACGTCGCGAGCTTTTCGAACATGGCTATGCCCTCCCTCTGCGTCGTGGTCGGTGATGCGCGCGCGTGCTCGTCATGCCGGCACGACCGTTTCCATCAAGCCGGTGACCACGTCATAGACATGGCCGGACACGGCCACGCGCTCGGGGATCGCGCGAGCCGTGCGGAGGCGCTCAACGTCCCGGCTTACGGTCGCTGCCGGGTCGAGAATCGCGTGCTCGCGCAGGGCCGTCTCCTCGCCGCCGATGCGCTCGGCGTAGCGGCGACGGAACGTGGCGTCGGCGAGCGCTCCGCTTCCGCACTGCGTGTGGTGGATCACAGCGACCTCGAACAGCGGGCCGTCCGGTAGCACGTTCTCGGCGATCTGGCCGATGAAAGCGACGTCGTTGATCACCTCCGGAGTCACCCGACCGCCAACGTTGCGGACCACGACCGCGTCACCGAGGGACAGGCCCAGAAAGTGGGCAGGGTCGACGCGCGGGTCGAGGCACGTGACCACGAACAGGCCCAACCTCGGAAACACGACCGCGTCTCGGTGCCCGCCTGCGGCCGCGAAGACGCGGTTGCGCTCGAGCGCGGGACCAACGTTGGTGGACATCTCAATTCGGTCGTTGGCTTGCATGGCTGAGTTCGACTCCTTAGCGCGTCGCGTTCGTGTCAGTTCATGAGGATGCGGCCGCCTGGGGTGAGCTGACATCACCCCGACCGCAGTCACCCCGGTGTGAAGCGATGCGCGGCTAGAGCAGTCCGAGGTCTCGGCCGCGCGCGACGGCGTCGCGTCTGCTTGACACACCCAGCTTCTGGTAGACGCGCTTGGTGTGCGTCTTGACCGTGTCACGGGAGATGCCCAGCTCACCTGCGATCTCCCTGGCCGACAGGCCCGTTGGGAGGAGGCCCAGCACGGCATGCTCCCGCGCTGTCAGCTCGTCGATGACGACTGGTCTCGCGCCGGATACATCGACTACGAGTCGCAGCGAGCTTTCCGCCCGCTCCACAAGTCGCGGGGCGAGCGTGCCGGGCTCGGGACAGCGTGAGAGCAACTCACGCGCCTCGAGCACCAGCTCGCGCGCTCCGCTGCGATCGCCCAGCTCACGCAGCAGCTCGGCGAGCGTCGTCAGCGCGTACGCCCACTCGACCAGACCGGCGCCTCGCCGAGCGAGGCCGACCGCGCGCTCGAGCTCAGCCCGCGCCTCGCTCGGCCGCCGGTCGTGACCGAACAGCCGCCCGCGTGCGACGTGGGCCGAGGTGCAAATCCAGTACTCCTCCAGACCATTTGCGCGGACCACATCGAACGCGGCTTCGACCTTGGCGGAGCATCCCCGCCAGTCCCCACGATCGGCCGCGATGAGCGCGAGCCGTCCGAGCGAGAGCATCGAGATGATGAAGTTCCTGGAGCCGCCGAGCTTCAACGCCACGTCAAACAGTGCTCGGGCGTCGTCATTGGCGTCGAAGAATCGCGCTGAGGTACCCAACACACACGCAGCGAGCGAGTGCCAGATCGAGCTCCCATCCAGGGGCGCAAGTCGCCCGGCCAGCTGCTCGGCCTGACGCAAATCGCCGAGCAGCTGCCATGCCGCGGCGCGAACGACGATCAGCTCCTGCCCCAACTCCGCGTCATCACGCGGGTTGTTCCTCGGCGCCTGCGCAGCCAGGTCCACCCACCGCAAGACCTCAGCACGCTCGCCGACTGCTAGCGCGGTCCGCGCCTGAACCAAACACAAGCGGCCATCGCTCACGATATAGCCGCGGGGCAGGTGATCCATCCAGCGCGCGACCGTTTGACGCTGACCCGCGTTCGTGAACGCCAGCCAGTGATCGTCGATCAGCTCGGACGCCGCATCGAGCTCTCCGGCTGCCGTCAGATGTCCGATCGCCTCGGACACCAGCCCGGCATCGAGAAACCACCGCCCGGCTCGAGCATGGAGCTCGGCCGCACGTCGCGGCTCTCTGCGCTCGAGCTCGTGCCGCAGCAACTCGCCGAACAGGTGGTGGTAGCGATACCACTCGTGACTTGGGTCGAGTGCAATCAGGAAGTAATTCGCGCGCTCGATCCGGTCAAGCATCGCCCTGCTGTCCCGAGCCCCCGTAACGGCGTCGCACAAGGACGCACAGAACCTGTCGAGCACGCTCGTTTCAAGCAGGAACTCCAGCTCCGCCTCGCTCAGCTCACCGAGCACCTCAGCCGCGAGATAATCGACCACCCGCCGATCGCTACCGGCAAACGATGCGACGAAGCCGCTCGCATCATCTCGCCCGCGCATCGACAGAACGGCCAGATAGAGACCCGCGGCCCAACCCTCGGTGCGGTCGTGCAAGCGCTTGACACTGCCGGGGGCCAGCCCGAGCCCGTGCAAGTCGTTGAGCATCGCCTCCGCTTCCGAAAGTGAGAAGCGCAACAGCCCCGCGTCAATCTCACTGAGCTGGGCGCGCGCACGCAGCGTTCCGACCCCCAGTGGCGGCTCCACGCGCGAGGTCACCACGATGCGCAGCGAGGTCGGCAAGTGTTCGATCAACGAAGCCATACCTTTGTGTATACGCTCGTCTTCGATCGTGTGATAGTCGTCCAGCACCACGACGACCTGCTCCGAGGCATCCGCGAGCTCGTTGATCAGTGCCGGGAGCGCCTCCTCAACCAGATTGACGCCAGGCGAATGCAACATCGCCAGCGACGCCTCTCCGACCCCCGGCACGACGGAACGCAGGGCCTCGATGACGTACGTCCAGAATCTCGCGGGATCGTTGTCATCCGCCTCCAGTGAGAACCACGCGATCGGACGCTCTGCGCGCACGGACGCCGCCCACTGCGCGACGAGCATCGTCTTTCCACTACCAGCCGTGCCGTAGACCAGCGTAAGCGGTCGAGACACGCCCTCAGAGAGTGCGTCGATCAGGCTTTCACGGACGACGAGACGAGGGGGGCTGGGGACAACTAGCTTCGTCCGCAGGAGCGGAGCAACCCGATCATCGTCAGCGATCGCCACGGCTCAGAGTATTCCGTGCGGAAGACCTTGCGGCTGCCCGCGGCGTCGTTTGGGATTCGTCCGGCAGGTCGCCCGCGCGAACGATGCCGAGCAATTCGCCTTCGGGCGTGGTGAGGATCGCGGTGCTCGCGCTGGCGTGCCGCAGGTGCGCGGAGGGCTCGCCAGGGTCGGAGTGGGGGCGGGTGGTCGACGGGCCGGGCTCCATCAGCTCCGCGGCGCTCGCGTCGGCGGGCGCGTCCGTTAGTCGCGAGCGGCGTATGCGCCCTGTTTCTATTGCGAGCGTCTGAAGGCAGAACAAGGCTGCCGCACACTGGCGACGTCGGTGGGTTGATGACGGTCGGCGAGCTCGCGCGACTATCGACTATTCGACGAGGCTCGCGTTCTGGTGGGCGGGCGCGGTCGAGCGGCTGCGCTCGCTGGGCTTGACACTGGCGGAGATCCAGGAGCTTGCCGGGTTGCATCGAGGCGGCGAGGAAGTGGAGCTCGCACAGCGCCTGGAGGCGCTGCTGGCGGGCGCCGAAGAGCGGATCGAGACGCGAATCGCCGAGCTTGCGGCGACCCTCGGTCGCATTCTCGCGCGTTTCCGAGCGGCAGCCAGCGCGCAGGCCCGCTCGCCTACGCCGCCCATCCTCGTCCGCCGCCCTGACGGTCTTTTGGCTCGTGCGCTCAGTGCGCAGCGGGAACGAACCGCGTAAAGATTGAGACCAGGCGAGAAAGGGAGGTCGGCGAACACGAGCGTGACTAGCGAGAGCCGCGAGGTAGCGCTGATCCAGCGGCTGTGGGCGGCTATCTCCCGGGGCGATCTATCGGTCCTCGAGCACGCGTTGGCTGCTGACGCGCGGTGGCGGGCGGTGAACGACGGGCCGTGGAACTGCGAGAGCCGCCATACCTGGCGGGCGGGGAGACGCCGGCTGCGCCAGTGCTCGAGGGCCCCGGCCGGCCGGCGGTTGTGCCGCCAGCGCCCGAGCAACGGGTGAGCGGCCTGATCCCGTTCGTGCACGTCGAGGACGTGCAGCGGTCGATCGACTTCTACTACCACCTCGGGTTCACCTTGGCGAGGTCTACAAGTACAAGGGCACCCCGGTATGGGCCGAGCTGGAGAGCGATCGAGCGCCGCTGATGGTCTCAACCGATGGCGACCCGATCGACCCGGCCGGCCAAGGTGTCCTGTTCTACCTGTACTCGTCCGATCTGGCAGCGCAGCGCGAGCAGCTACTCGGAGCCGGCATCGACGCCGGAGAGATCGAGGACGGCACACCCGGTCCACACCAGCAGATGCAACTCACCGACCCCGATGGTTACGTCCTGATGGTCGCCCAAACCGAGCCGGAGGATGACCAAACGCCAGCGGGCGGATAGCGTTCGAGAGCCCTGCGAGGGGGTTGCTGACGCGGCTGGCGATCTCGTCTTATATGGCTCGCACCTCGGCTGCGGCGGCCCCAGCCGATCCGACCCTACGCCGAATCCCGTTCGTGTGAGACTCTCGATATGAGACTCAGCGCCACTCGAACAACTTGCTCTCGGGGGAGAGGCGACAGATGACCGCAGGCCGCACGACCAACACCCGAGTCCACGCGGTCGCGTGGGCGAAGGCTGACCCGCCCGGCGCCGAGTTCGCCGAGATTCAGCTCGGGTCGAGGCGGCTTCGCGCCAGTGGTGTCGCGATTGGGTCCGATCCAGAGCCCTACCGTCTCTCGTTCGAGCTGCATACGCGCGAGGAGTACATCACGGACAGGGCCGTGGTCGAGACCCAGGGCGCCGGCTGGACTCGCCATTTGGAGATCCAACGCAGCCCTACCGGCGCCTGGAGCGCTTCAAGCCAGGGCGCCGGGAAGCTCGATATGCCAGAGCCCGGCGGCGATCCGGCAGAGCTGGGGGACGCCCTCGACCTGGATCTTGGCCTCTCGCCGGTCTTCAACACGATGCCCGTACTGCGCCACGACCTGCACAACGGAGGCAGCGCCGAGGACTTTCTGATGGTCTGGATCTCCGTTCCAGACCTATCGATCCACGCCTCCCCGCAGCGCTACACCTTCCTCGAGCGCCGATCCGGCGAGCAGCTGCTGGTTCGCTTCGAGGCTGTTGGCGACGGTGAAGACTTCGTCGCCGACGTGCAGTTCGACTCGGACGGTCTCGTGGTCGACTACCCCGGCATCGCAACGAGGATCGGGGGGAAGGTCTCTCGCACGATGTGAAAGACCTCCGCGACGCGGTCGCCGTCACTGGCTTCCGCGGCTATCGCGATCTCAGGGTCACGGATCTGGCTTGCTGACCATCCCCGGCCGTGACGTCTCACCCATATGAGATTCAGCGCCACTCCAGGGACGGTCTCTCAGATCGTGTGGCAGACCTTGCGGCGCGGCTGCCGGACGCGGCACCGCGAGCCAGCGTTTAGGCGTGTGAGTGCCCGCGTACCGTGCGCCAGCTCTCGCGGGTGATGCGCAGGATCACGACGGTCATCCCCAAGCCGATCACTGGGTCGAGGATCGGGGCGCCGGTGGATCGCGATCGCGCTGGGATAACGGCGAGTGACACGTACGCGTCAACGCGGGCGTCCTCGCCGTCGGCGATCAGTGCGGAACTGTCGAGTCGACGCCCGGCGCGGGTGCGCACCGCCGCCGCGAGCCAGTTGCCAGCAAATCCGACGGCGCCGGCGAGTGCGAGGGCGAGCAGATGGTCGGGCGTAGACGAGTGGATCAGGCACAGGATCGCCTCGTAGGCGGCAACGCACGCGGAGATGAAGATCGCGGCGAGGCCGGCGAGGCACTCGGCGCGGTCGGAGCGCATCGCGAACGTGATGCCGAGCGGATCGCGGTCAGCGCGTCCCGCCGTTATGGATCAGATCGGCCAGCAGCGCCAGGCTGCCAGTGAGCACGAATACGAGCGCCTGCACCACGGCGGTGCTGGCGAGGATCGCGAGCGCGATCGTGACTGTCCGAACACCGTCGCGTGAGCGCTTGATGCTGTCGTGCACGAGCCCGTGAGAGTGACCGTGGGCGTGCTCGCCGTGATCCTCGCGCGTGTGCTCGTGGTCATGGCTGCGGAGGGAGGGGATGCTCATGCGGTCCGGTGTGTGGGTAGGCGTGGCGCAGCGTGCCGTGAGGGTGTGCGTCGCCTTGGAGAAGTTCGTAGGTGGCGGAGGTCATGTCGGTCAGGCTAGGCCGTGCTGGCGGAGGTGCCCCCTGCCGTCGAGGACGGGCGTCTCGTCGGGTTCGCGTGCGCGCGCATCGACACCGGCACGGGACTCTTGCCGGGGGTCGTGGGCGAGATCGACGCGCTGTAGTGACACCGCAGGTGCGAGGAAGGGGACAGGTTCGGCGCTGGCCAAGGCGGCCATCGCGATAGCTACGGGCGCGCGATGCTGGCGTGATTCACAACCTCGTGTGCATCGAGGATGATGAGGCGCAGGCGTTTGGCAGGCGCAGGGTTCGAGCGCGACATGGTTTGTCTGTCGCTGTACGAGAGGAGCTGAGCAACGATGACCACGATGAGCGACAGTCCAGAGATCGAGTTGCTGCACCGCGCCTGGGAGGCGATGACCGGGGGCGATTTCGCCGTCCTCGAGGAGTCGCTGGCCGAGGGTGCCAAGTGGCATGGAGTGGAGGAGGGGCAGCTCAGTTCGAGCCGAACAGAGGTCCTCGAGGTGATGACACGCAACCTGCCCGATCGTTTGCGGGGACGTATCGAGGAGATGATCCAGACCGGCCCTCGCGTGCTCGTCGCGTTCCGCCCGAGCAGCCATCCGACGCGGGGGGCCGGCCGTTGGATGACGGGATCGCGTACATGGTCGTGACGATCAGTGACGGCAAGATCATCGAGTTGAAGGGGTGCGCCGACCGCGCCACGGCCCAGGCATACCTCGCGAGCAGGAAGGCCCCTGTGGCGCCGGTGCTACCGCCGCCGCTTAGAAATCACAATCACTTTGGAGGAGAGTAATGGCCGACACCACCTGCCACATGTCGATCTCCCTCGACGGCTTCGTCGCCGGGCCGGATCAAAGCCGCGAAGACCCGCTCGGCAAGCGGGGCCGCGAGCTTCACGGCTGGCACCTTGGC
>Ga0134126_10000125_pt1 | contig 99478 bp, 93 predicted proteins | sample KB31752_FD_96881 | JGI IMG/M metagenome (GOLD analysis project Ga0134126, IMG submission 96881) | Terrestrial soil microbial communities with excess Nitrogen fertilizer from Kellogg Biological Station, Michigan, USA - KB3-175-2 | ecosystem: Environmental > Terrestrial > Soil > Unclassified ...
CCAGGGAGCATGGTGCTCTGGCCAACCCTGGCGGGCGACCGAACCGCATCAACGCCGCCTGAGGGTTCGAGGTGTCAGGTAGGTACCGGGGTCAGACTGTCCGGCGGGTACCGGGTCTTGACACGACCCGAGCAGCCTCGACGGCGTTTCGCCACACTGGTGGGGTCCGCCCCGGTTGGACGCCGAAGCCTCTGTAGTGCCGCTGAGCCTGTAGGTCAGCATGGTGGTGGAGGGCTCCCACGGGAACCCTGGATTGTTGCCTTCGAGCACGAGCATCAGACTCCGAATCTTCTCCCTGCCCTCCCCGGGACGGACGCCAAAGCGAAGGGAGGCGGACCCGGTTCATGATGGACACCGTGGCACCGGTACCTGCCTGACACCTGAGGTCCACCACCGGGACGGGGCCTGATCATGGTCGGTGCCGCCGGGCCCAGGAGGGCATAGTGGTGACGGGAACCGGCCGCAGGAGGTAGGCAGGATCGAGGTGCAGCTCGTTCGACAGCGCTTCCACGGCCCTCAGGGTCAGGTCGACATCTGGCCGGAGGCCGACGTCGAGGAATGAGTTGGAGTGGCCGGCGGTAGGGCGACGTTGGACCGCCCCGTCGCCGGCCGGCTGGGGCCAGAAACTATTCCAATTGCGGTATCATTTCCTCGTGCCTACCAACCTGCTGTCGCTGGAGCAGGCAGCTGACCAGCTTGGTGTCAGCCGGCGACGGGCCGAGGCCATGGTCCTGAGCGGGCGGCTGTCGGCGGAACGGGTGGGTCGTCAATGGGTGACTACCCCCGAGGCTGTCCGCCGGGCGGCCGGGCTGCGGTCGCCCGGCGGTCGCCCGGTGAGTCCCAAGAGGGCGTGGAAACTCATTGACGGGTTGCCGGCGGACGTAGCCGGCGGCCACACCGGATTGGATCGTCTCCGACGCAAGGTCCGCCCTAGAGCCAACCATGCCACCGTCTACGTGCATCCAGGGGCGGTCGCCAGGCTGTTGGACCACGGTGTCCTCGGCGGGCTGGACGCAGCGGCGGCGGCCGGAGCCCCGGTGGACGTGGAGACAGTCCACGACGTGTACCTCCGAGCCAGCCAGGCCCCCGGACTGTTAGAGGCTGTTGGGGCTCGACCGACGGTGGACGGGGCCAACGTGTACGTCCACGTGGTGGACGACGAGGTGTGGCCGTTCGCCGAAGGTCACCGGACGGCCGGTCCGTGGGTGGCGTGGCTGGACCTGGCCGACCGAGAGGACCGAGCGGCCGACACCCTGTTGGACCGGCTGATCGGCGGGCGGCTCCGTGCGTGAGGTCGACCTGTCGGCCGACCTGCGTCCGAGGCATCGGGACACGCTGCGAGCCCTGGGCCTGTTGGCCGGGACGGTGCCGATCGACCAATGGTGCCTGGCGGAGCAGACCAAGGACGGGGACATCGTGGTGGACGTATGCGCCCGGCCGGAGGCCATCGGCCGGGTAGCGACCACGCTGCGAAACTTCGGCTACGACATCCCGGCCGAAGCGTGGGACGACGAGGCCATCGCCCGCTGCACGTTCGTCGGTGCCCAGACCCAGATCGACGTGCTGTGCCCGGAGGACGCTCCCAACGAGGCCCTGGAAGCGGCCGCGGGCGTCCGAAGCCTGGCCATCCCCGGTGGCCGGCGGGCGTTGGAGCTGGCCGAGCCGGTCCACCTCTACTACGACGAGGACGCCTTCGACGTGGAGGTCCGAACCCCGTTCTGCCCTGATAATGCTGAGGCCACTGGTTCAAATCCAGTTAGCCCCACCACCTTGCCCGGCGATCCACCCAAGCGAAACCGGCCTTTCTCTTCGGGTATGCTACCTATCCGTGTCCACCGACGACCCGGAGGCGATCCCCCGCCTGCACGCCGAGATCCGGGCGTTGGAGTGGCGGCTGAAGGACGCCCGCACGTTCGCCCGCCAGGTCGCCGGCATCGCGCTGGCCATGGCCGACGATGCCCACCGCGAGCTCAGCAACGAGGAGCGGGCCATGTGCCGCCGAGCTCGGACATTCTGACCGCTCGCCGGTCGTGGCCCACCGGGGCTGACCCACCGGGGCTGACCCGGCCGGGGTGGTCCGACCGGACCGGCCTGCTACGGTGCGCGGCCGGACCTTGCACCGCCGGATCCCTGGAGGGAGTGACGGGATGGACGAGCCGAGCGGGGGGTCGATCGAGATCGGCGGCGACACCCAATCCACCGACACGCACACCACCCACGACCAGGCCACCGACGCCCACACGTCCGACGCCCGGCTGGCCCTGGCCGCCGCCCTCCGGCGCCTGGGGAACGGCCTGGTGGCCAAGCAGCCGGACGACGGCCTGATGCAGGAGATCACCGCCCAGGTGGACGAGTGGTCGAAGGCATTCGACGCCGCCCCGGACCGGCCGCACGCCTTCCACGTGCACGACGTCCCGTCGTTCGCCGGACAGATCCCAGAGAACCTGGGGAGCATCATCCCCCCGAACGCCTTCCCGGACTGCGTGGTGTCCGGCATGGCCAACCCCATGGGGATCGCTGCCGAGCTCTGGCGGGAGGAAGACGAGGCCGTCTGCCAGGTCACCCTCGGCGACGCCTTCGAAGGGGCACCCGGCCGGGCCCACGGCGGCATCGTGGCGTCGATCATCGACGAGACCATGGGCCTGGCCATGTCCCTGTCGCAGACCCCCGCCTTCACCGGCCGCCTCACCGTCACCTACCGCGCCCCCACCCCGGTGGGCCAGCCCTTGGAGGTCCGGGCCCGGCTGGCCGACCGTTCGGGCCGGAAGATGACCATCACCGCCGAGCTGAAAGCCGGTGACCAGTTGCTGGCCGAGGCCGAGGGCCTGTTCATCGCCGTCACCCCTCACGACTTCTTCCGGGCGTCCCGCGAGACGGCGGTCGCCGACGCCCCCGAGGTCGCGGCGGATGGGCCGCCCCGAACCGGGGAATGACCAGATGGTCACCGGCGTTCTCCGGTGTGTTCACATGAGTCCTGGACACCTCACCGGGGGCCGCCAAGGCGGCCATACCGCCGGGGCGGGGTGGCCGGGGCCGAGGGAGGAGCAGCTATGCCCGCGGTAACGGTCGACGACCCACTCACGCTTCCGAAGATCGAAGTGCCCGACCCCGCGGCCACCACCCTGCGGCCGGTGACCCAGGTGACCACCGCTCCCCAGGGGCTCGAGGGGGAGGGGTTCCCGGTCCGGCGGGCGTTCGCCGGGGTGCCGATCGGCGACCTGGACCCGTTCGTGCACATGGACCAGATGGGCGAGGTGGAGTACGGACCGGGCGAGCCGAAGGGCACCCCCTGGCACCCCCACCGGGGGTTCGAGACGGTGACCTACATGATCGACGGCACCTTCCAGCACCAGGACTCCATCGGCGGTGGCGGCCTCATCACCAACGGGGCCACCCAGTGGATGACCGCCGGGGCGGGCATCCTGCACATCGAGCGACCCCCCGACGACCTCATCGCCAGCGGTGGGCTGTTCCACGGGATCCAGCTGTGGGTCAACCTGCCGGCCGCCGACAAGTGGGTGCCGCCGCGCTACCAGGACATCGAGCCGGAGGCGGCCACCCTGCTGTCGTCCCCCGACGGCGGGGCACTGGTGCGGGTCATCGCCGGACCGGTGGCCGGCCGACAGGGCCCCGGGGCGACGTACACCCCGATCTCCATGGTCCACGCCACCGTGACCCCCGGTGCCCGCCTGCTGCTGCCCTGGCCGGCCGATTTCAACGCCCTGGTCTACGTGCTGGCCGGTAACGGCACCATCGGTCCGGATGCCCGCCCGGTGCACAGCGGCCAGCTGGCGGTCCACGGGGCCGGCGACGCCCTGGTGGTGGCCGCCGACCAGGTCCAAGAGAGCCGGTCGCCGAACCTGGACATCCTGATCTTGGGTGGCCGACCCATCCGGGAGCCCGTCGCCGCCTACGGTCCGTTCGTGATGAACACCAAAGACGAACTGGCCAAGGCGTTCGAGGACTTCCACGCCGGCCGCCTGGGCACCATCCCGGCCGACCACATCGGCGACTGAGTCGCCCGTGCCCCGCTCCCACTGGGGACCCGACGACATCGGCGACCTGACCGGCAAGGTGGCCGTGGTCACCGGGGCCAACAGCGGCATCGGGTACGAAGCCGCCCTCGAACTGGCCGCCCACGGTGCCCACGTGGTGCTGGCCTGCCGGGACGTCACCAAGGGGCTCCAGGCCGCCGACGGCATCGTCGGCCACGCCCCGGGAGCCTCGGTGGAGGTCCTCGAGGTCGACCTCGCCTCGCAGTCGTCGGTCGGCCGCGCCGCCGAGTGGTTCACCGCCAACCACGGCCGGCTCGACCTCTTGGTGAACAACGCCGGGGTGATGGCCTCCCCGTGGGCCATCACCGACGACGGGTTCGAGCGGCAGTTCGCCACCAACCACCTCGGGCCCTTCGCCTTCACCGGGCTGGTCCTCGACCAGATGCTGTCGGTCGCCGGTTCCCGGGTGGTGACCGTCAGCTCCATGCTCCACCACTTCGGCCATCTCGACCTGTCGTCCCCCGACGCCGTCCAGGGCCTCGGGGGCGGCCACAACCGGTGGTTGGCCTACGGGAACACCAAGCTGGCCAACCTGCTGTTCACCTACGAGCTCGACCGACGGCTCCGGGCGGCCGGCGTCCCCACCATCGCCGTCGGCGCCCACCCCGGATGGGCCCGGACCAACCTGGCCACCAACGGGCCGGTCATGGGCGGGTCGGCCCTCCGGGCCCGGGCGGGCTCCGTCGCCCGCCACCTCGGCCAGTCGTCCGCCGCCGGGGCCCTGCCCACCCTCTACGCCGCCACCGCGCCGGCGGTCGCCGGCGGCCAGTACGTCGGGCCGTCGGGACTGGGCCAACAGTACGGATCGCCCGAACTGGTGGGCTCGAACCGGCGGTCGCGACGGGTCGACGACGCCGCCCGCCTGTGGGCCCTGTCGGAGGACCTCACCGGCGTCCACTACCCTCTGGACTCGGTCCCGGCGCCTACCGAGGGCCAGCCGACGGCGGCTAGGGCGCAACTATGATCACGAATACCACGACCGGCAGGCACCGGACCCCCCGGGCCGCTGGAATGCGAGGAGGACCGCCATGACCACCGCCGTCATCGTCGACGCCGTCCGTACGGCCGGAGGGAAGCGGAACGGCAAGTTCCGCAACTGGCACGCCGTCGACCTCGCCTCCGAATCGCTGAAGGCCCTGCAGGAGCGGAACGACCTCGATCCGTCCCTGGTGGACGACGTCATCACCGGCTGTGTCATGCAGGTCTCGGAGCAGTCGCTGAACGTCGGCCGCAACGCCGTGCTGGCCGCCGGCTGGCCCGAGTCGGTGCCGGCGACCACCATCGACCGGCAGTGCGGGTCCTCGCAGCAGGCCCTGCACTTCGCCGCCCAGGGCGTCATGGCCGGCGCTTACGACGTCGTCGTGGCCGCCGGGGTGGAGTCGATGACCCACACCCCCATGGGTTCGTCGGTCGTCCGCGACTTCGGGTTCCCCTTCGGCCCCCGGTTGATGAAGCGGTACGAGCCCCGGGGTGGCATCGTCAGCCAGGGCATCAGCGCCGAGTTGGTCGCCGAACAGTGGGGCATCACCCGAGAGGACCTCGACACCTTCGCCGTCCGCAGCCACCGCCTCGCCGCCCAGGCCACCGCCGAGGGCCGGTTCGAGAACGAGATCGTCCCGGTGGCCGTCAAGGACGACGCCGGCGCCGACACCGACGAGCTGGTGACCGCCGACGAGGGCATCCGGCCGGACAGCAGCGTGGAGGTGCTGGGCACCCTGAAGCCGGCGTTCAAGGAGGACGGCAAGATCACCGCCGGGAACTCCTCCCAGATCACCGACGGGTCCGCCGCCGTGCTGATCATGAGAGAAGAGAAGGCGGCCGCCCTGGGCTACACCCCCCGGGCCCGGTTCCACGCCTTCGCCCTGGCCGGGGTCGACCCCATCACCATGCTCACCGGCCCCATCCCGGCCACCGCCAAGGTGCTGGAGCGGGCCAAGCTGGCCATCGACGATATCGACCTGGTCGAGATCAACGAGGCCTTCGCCTCCGTGGTGCTGGCCTGGGCCAAGGAGCACCACCCCGACATGGGCCGGGTGAACGTCAACGGCGGCGCCATCGCCCTGGGCCACCCCCTGGGGGCCTCGGGGGCCAAGCTGACGACCACCCTGCTCAACGAGCTGGAGCGCACCGGCGGCCGTTACGGCCTCCTCACCATGTGCGAGGGCGGCGGCCTGGCCAACGCCACCGTCATCGAGCGCCTCGGGTAGTCCCCTCCCGCCTGTCGGGCGGACGGCGGCCCTCGGTAGGCTTCGATCGTGCGGCAGCAGGTCCGGCAGCGGTGGTTCTCCCGGCGGGCGTTCAGCCTGCACGGGGCCATCCTCTTGTGGTTCCCGGGCTGTCTGTTCGCCTTCTGGTGGCAGGTCAACCGGGCGTTTGACGGCAACGGCCTCAGCTACCTGTACTCCGTGGAGTGGCCGGCGTTCGCCCTCGTCGGGGTCTGGGGGTGGTGGCTGCTCATCCACACCGACCCCGACACCGTCGGCCGGCGGGCCCAGGAGAAGTTGATCGCCGCCCGACGGCCGGCCGCCCCCGACGACGAGGCGGCCCCGGGCGGCGCAGGCACCGCCGGCGACGGCGCCACCATGGCCGACGACGTTCCGGTGGCCGGAGCCGACGGCCCGGTGCGCCGGCGAGAGGAAGAGGACGAGGCCCTGGCCGCCTACAACGACCGCCTGGCCGAGCTGGCCGCCCGCGGCCCGAAGACCTGGAGGAGTCGATGACCAGTCCGCCCGAGCGCAGTGCTGCTGAGCCCAGTGCCGCCGGACCCGGTGCGGCTGAGCCCAGTGCCGCTGAGCCCAGTGCCGCTGAGCCCAGTGCCGCCCGCCGCCTCGGGCACCTGGTGGCGCCGGGGTACGTCGACGGAGACGACCCGTCGTTGGCCAGCAAGGGGCTGCGGGCGGCACTGCTCCGGTACAAGGTGATGGCCTACATCGTCGGCGTCGGGCTGCTGATCCTGGTGTTCGTGGGGGTGCCGCTGCAGTACGGCGCCACAATTCCCCAGGTGGCCGAGATCGTGGGGCCGATCCACGGGTTTTTGTACATCGTGTACCTGCTGGCGTCGGTGGACCTGGCCCGTCGGGCCCGGTTCACCCTGCTCCAGATGGCCGCCATGGTCGCCGCCGGCTTCCTGCCGTTCCTGGCGTTCATCATCGAACGCCAGGTGGCCAAGCGGGTCGAGGCTCTGCTGGTCGATCCCCCTGGGTAGAAGGAAGCGGCCTAGAGCCCGAACCGGGCCCGTCGCACCCGGTCGGCCAGAGCAGGATCGCCGCGCCACTCCAGGTGGACGGCGTCCTGTCGGCCGAACAGCAGCAGGGCCAGCTCCCCGGGCTCGCCGACCGCGGTGACCTGCGGGGTCTCGGCCCGGACGGTCACCTGCCCGTAGCCGGGGGCGTCGAGGACGAGGCCCACCGGCGCCCGTCGGCGGGCGACCCGGGCGAAGAAGCGCACCCGGGACCACAGGGCGCGCTCCAGCCCGCTGTCCAACGCCCTGGGCTCCCACCCCTCCTGCGCCCGGCGGACGTCCTCGTGGTGTACGAAGAACTCCGTCGTGTTCAGCGGCTCGTCGATGAACCCCAACCGGAGCGGCAGGGGGGGACCGGCCCGCACGGCTCCCACCAGGGACGACCACGATCGGCCGTCGCGGATGGACCGCTGGACCCGGGCGGTGTAGCCGGCCAACGGCTTGAACACGATGCCGGGGGCGGCGTCGGGGCGGCGCTCCCGGAGGACCAGGTGGGCGGCCAGGTCCTGGGCCTGCCACCCCTCGCAGAGGGTGGGCGCCTCGGGGCCGACCTGCAACAGCAGGTCGGCCAGGGCCCGGCGCTCCTGCTGGGCATAGTGCGGCACGTCCCCTCCCGTCCTGCCTCTGCTCCGGTCCGCCTGCTCGGGTCCGGCTGCGCTGGTCCGGCGGCCGGCTAGTGGTATCGGGTGGCCATGATGAAGCCGACGAAGATGACCACCAGGCCGGCCACCAGGTACCAGACGGACACCGCTCCGGGGAGGACCGTCAGGTAATTGAGCAGGATCATCAGGACGCCGAGGATGAGGAGGATGAGGACGAGCGGCCCGTACCAGCGGGGGCTGGTCCTGGTGTCCTTGGGGATGGGCGGGGTGTACCGTCCGCTCTCCTCGGCCGACGTGTACCGGCCGACCCGGGAGCCCCCCTTGGGGGACCCGCTCTTCGGCACGGTCCCCTTCGCCGTCGTCCGGCCCTCGGCCGACCGTCCCTTCCGCTGGGCCCGTCCCGGACCGGTGTTCGCCTTGGCGGCCATGGGCCACGAGGATAGCCACCCCCGGGTGACAATGAGGATAGCCACCCCCGGGCACTACCATCCTTCGAATGGCCGTCCGGGTGCTGCTGGTCGACAACTACGACTCGTTCGTCTACAACCTGGTCCAGGAGCTCGGCGAGCTGGGGGCCGACCCGGTGGTGTACCGGAACGACGCCATCGACGTGGCCGGGATCCGGCGGGAGAAGCCGGACGCTGTCCTCATCTCTCCCGGCCCGGGCCGACCGGAGGACGCCGGGATCAGCCTGGCGGTGGTCGGCGAGCTGGCCGGCGAGCTGCCGATCCTCGGGGTGTGCCTCGGCCACCAGGTCATCGGCCAGGTGTTCGGCGGCACGGTGGTCCGGGCGTCCCGGTTGATGCACGGGAAGACCTCCGAGGTCCTCCACGACGGCACCGGCCTGTTCACCGGGCTGCCCAGCCCGTTCGTGGCCACCCGGTACCACTCCCTGGTGGTGGCCCCCGACCCGGTCCCCGTGGCCCTCGAGGTGACGGCCACCACCAACGACGGGGTGATCATGGGCCTCCGGCACCGCGAACTGCCGGTGGAGGGGGTGCAGTTCCACCCAGAGTCCATCCTGACCCCGTCGGGGCCGACCCTGCTGGGCAACTTCCTACGCCGCGTCCGAACCGGCGAGCCAGCGGCCGGCTGACCCCTCGGGCTACGTCGTCGTCGTCGTGGACGGCGGCGCCGTCGTCGTGGTGGTGGTCGGCGCCGTGGTGGTCGTGGTGGTCGGCGCCGTCGTCGTCGTGGTGGTGGTCGGGGTGGTGTTGTTGCAGACTGTCAGCCGCACTGTGGCGCTGGTCTGGGCCGAGGTGCCGCCGGTGGGGCTCTGGGCGACGACCTTCCCGTTTGTTGTGGTCTTGCAGCTGCTGGTTGTCACCGCGCTGATCTTGGAGAAGCCACTGGACCGGAGCGCTGTCTTGGCCCCTGTGACCGTCTGACCGATCACGCCGGGGACCACCCCGGCGCAGGGGCCGGTCGAGACCGTCAGGTTGATCGCCGCCTTCGGGGCCGCCTGGGCCTTGCCCGCTGGGCTCTGCGAGGACACCAGGCCGGCGCCGTAGGTGTTGGAGCACGCTGACGACACCGTCCCGACGGTGAGGCCGGCGTTCACCACTGTGGCGGCGGCGCTGGTCTGGGTCCGCCCGACCACTGTCGGTACCGTGACCACGTTCTGCTCGGACACCGTCAGCACGATCTTCGACCCGGACGGCGCCTTGTGGCCGCCTGTCGGGGACTGCTTGATCACCGTGTTGTTCGGCTTTGTGCTCTGGACCGATTTCACTGTGACCTTGAAGCCCTTGCCCTGCAGTGTGGCAGTGGCCGCCGACAGTGTCTTCCCCACCACGTTGGGCACTGTCACCGTGGCCTTCGGGCCGCTGCTCACCACCAGTGTGACGCTGTCGCCCTTCTTCACCTGGACCCCGGCCGCGGGCGTCGTCTTGACCACCTTTCCGGCAGCCACGGTTGTGCTGGGGTCGGTTGTGGTCTTGGCGACCGTGAGCCCGTGGGATTGCAGTGTGGTCCGGGCTGTGGCCACGTTCTGGCCCACCACATTGGGCATGGTGAAGTCCCCACTGGAGGTCAGGGCGTTGACCAGAAGGGCGGCGATGACCGCCAGCACCACCAGGAGGACGATCAGCAGGACGACCAGCCGGCGGGTCCGCTTCCGGCGGGCTTCGTCGTCAGGCCCCGCCTCGTCGCCGTAGGCCGCGGCCCCGGCCACCGGGACGGCCTGGGTGGTGCCGACCGCACCGATGATCCCGGTGGTCCCGACGGCCTGTTGCACCCGGGTCGCCGCCACGTCGCCGGCCGACACCGGCCGGCCGTCGGCGAACCGGAGCAGGTCCGTCCGGAGCTCCTCGGCCGTCTGGTACCGCTGGTCGGGCGTCTTGGCCATCGCCTTGCCGATGACCGCTTCGAGCGCCGGGGGCACTGTCGGTCGGAGGTCGCGGAGCAGGGGCGGCTGGTCACGGACATGCTTTGACGCCACCGACACCGGGGTCTCGCCGAGGAACGGCGGGCGGCCGGCCACCATCTCGAACAGGACCACCCCGAGCGAGTAGATGTCGCTGCGGGAGTCCACCCCGATGCCCTCGGCCTGCTCCGGGGAGAAGTAGGTCGCCGTCCCCATGACGGCCCCGGTCTGGGTGAGGCTCTCCTCGGTGTTCACCGCCCGGGCGATGCCGAAGTCGGTGACCTTCACCTGCCCGTCGTTGGTGATGAGGACGTTGCCCGGCTTGACGTCCCGGTGGACCACCCCGTGACGGTGGGCGTAGGCCAGGGCCGCCGCCACGTGGGCGCCGACGTCGGCCACCCGCTCCGGCGGCACGGGACCGCCGTTGCGCAGCAAGGCCGACAACGGCTGCCCGTCGACGAACTCCATCACGATGAAGTAGGTCCCGGCGTCCTCGCCCCAGTCGAACACCGGAACGATGTTCGGGTGGGACAGGTTGGCGGCCGCCTGGGCCTCCCGGCGGAACCGCTCGACGAACGCCCGGTCCACCGACAGCTCCGGGAAGAGCACTTTGAGGGCGACCGGCCGGTCCAACAACCGGTCACGAGCCCGGTACACCTGAGCCATTCCCCCCCGGGCTATCAGATGCGTCAGCTCGTAACGGCCCGAGAAGACGCGTGGCGCCTGGAGGGGTTCCATTGGCGTCAGAGCCTAGGCCGCGGCCGAAGGCCGGTGAGGCGATCTCGGGGGTCGATCTGGTGCGCCCTCACGGCGCGGCGGGTGTCGTCGTTGACGGTGTCGCCACCCCCGCCACCGTGGTGGTGGTGCCCGTTGTGAAGGACGGGACGGTGGTCGTGGTGGTCGGGGCTGTGCCGGTCCCTGCCCCGGTCGATGCCGGCTGAGTGGTGGTCGTGGTCGACGTTCCGGTGCTGTCGACGTGGGTGGTCGTGGTCGGTGACCGGTAGTCGGCGTGCGACGGGGTCGTGGTGGTGGTCGTGGACGACGTCGTGGTCGTCGTGCTGATCAGTCCGTTCCTCCGCTGCTGGTCCAGGACGCCCTCGATGATCTTCTTGAACGCCGGGCCGGCGACCCCGGCACCTGTCGTGCTCCGGGGCTGGTGCGGGACGAGCACGGCCACGGCCACCGTGGGATTTGTGGCCGGGGCAAAGCCGATCATCCAGTCGTTGACTGTCGTCACCGGTGTGCCCACCTGGGCGGTCCCGGTCTTCACGGCGACGTGGTCGTTCGGTGTGAACCCGACGTTGTGGGCCGTGCCCTTCGGTGTGGTGACCACCTTCTGCATCAGTGTGTTGACCTTCTTGGCCGCCGTCGCTGTCGCCGCCTGCTTGTAGGCCGACGGACCGTAGGTCTGCACCACCCCACCTTGGGCGTTCCGTATCTGCGCCATGACGTGCGGCGTCATGACGGTGCCTGTGTCGGCGATGCCTTCGGCGACCATGGCGTCCTGCAGCGCGGTGGCGCTGACTGTTCCCTGCCCGAAGGCGGCCAAGGGCACCCCACCCGGGCCGGGACCGGTCGTGGCCCCTGGCTGGAGCTCGTCGACGGGCGGGAACTTCGACGTGTTCACCGTGTGCTTTGTCAGGTCGATGGGCGGCTGGGCGTTGAACCCGAAGTCCTCGGCCTGGGCCGACAGGACTGTCGGCCCCTCCTTGTACCCCAGCGTGGCGTACCCGGGGTCACAGGACGCCGGGAGCATCTGTGTCATCTTCCCCCCGCAGGCGTCGGCCCCACCGGGTGATGTGTAGTCGTTGCAGATCTTCAGGTTTGTGGGGAGGGGCGTCGCTCCCGCTGTCGTGGTGCACCTGACGACCGGATAGGTGTATGTGGCCAGTGTCGGCTTCAGGTGGTAGGCGGCGGTGCTGGTGACCACCTTGAAGGTGGACCCGGGCAGCTCCGGGTACCAGGTGGCCAGGGGCTGGATGGGCTCGAAGTTCTCGGCATCGGGGGTCAGGTCCGCCTTTCGAGCGGCCTCCTCCGTCGTCGCGTCGGGACTCGCCAGTGGGTTCGGGTCGAAGCTCGGGGAGGAGTACATCCCGAGCACCGCCCCTGTCTTCGGCTGCAGCACCACCGCCGCGGCATCCTTGTTCGGCCCCGGCAGCTGGGCCAGCGCTGTCCTTATCAGCTCCTGCACCTGCTTCTGGACGGTCAGCGTGACGTCGTCGGGCTCCGGCGCCGGCGGGTTGAGGATCTGCCCGAGGGTGGTCGGTGTCTGCTTGTGGGGAAGGAGCTGTGTGTTGTACTCGTACTCCACCCCTTGGGTGCCGTAGATCGTCGACGAGTAGCCGACGATGCCCGAGAACAGTGTCCCGGTCGGGTATGTCCGGTAGTACAGGGCGCCCCCCCGGGGAGCGTTGGGGATCTTGACCGAGGTGGCCAGCAACGCCCCTGTCGCCGCCTTGACGACCCCCCGGTTGTTGTCCTGCTGTTTGGCCAGGTTCCGGGGGTTTGTCTTCGCCGCGTCGAGGCTGGACGCCTGGTGCACCTGGACGTTGACCAGCTGCAGGAGGACCAGGACGAAGCAGATCACCAAGACCAGCCCGAGCCAGCGGATGCGCCGTCCCATCAGCTCCGGACCCCGAGCGGACTCACGGCACCGCCGTCGTGGTCGTGGTGGCGCCCGGCAGCGTGGTCGTCGCCCCGGGGACGGTCGTCGTCGTGGTGGTGGTGGTCGGGGTCGTGGGGAACGTGGTGGTGCTGGTCCCCGGTACCTGGCCGAGGCTGATGCGGCGCTGTGTCAGGTACTCCTGGTGCAGGTTGGCCACGTACCGCTGGGCCTTGGCCAGGGACGGTTCGTTGACGTCGGCCGCCAGCTCCCGGAGCCGTGTCTTGACGACCCCGGCCGTCGTCACCGAGGTCCGCTCGACCACCTTGGGCTTGAACCACAGCACCCCGCCGGGGCGCCCCTGGTAGATGACGAGGTGGTTGTTGTCGACGGTGACGTACCAGTTGTCGGTCGCGTACCACCGGACGACGATGTAGGCGGCGGCCAGCACCACCAGGAGGAGGACCACGAACAGGGCGACCCTGAAGGTCAGCCGGCGGGGGATCCCGGCCTGGCGTCGCGCCGTCCGCCGCTGGCGTCGCCGCTCCCGCCACCCGGGTCGCTCGTCCTCTTCCTCGTCCTGACCCTCGTCGTCTTCCCGATCGGCGGTCGACGGGACGGCGGGGACGACGCCGGTGACCGGGTCATCCGCCCCGGCCGCGGCGACCGATGGCGCGGCCGTGGGTGCGGCACCCGCACTCGCCTCTGGCCCGACGCCGGCCGTGACCGCGGCGGCCGCCGCGGCCGCCACCGCTCCCGTCGCCACCGGTGCGTCGTCCACGGCGGGCTCATCCGGGGCCACGGCGTCGTCCTCGTCGGTGGGCTCACCGACGAGGACGTCGACGATGACCACGGTGACGTTGTCGTTGCCACCGTGGTCGACGGCGGCCCGAACCAGGGTGCGAGCAGCCTCGACCGGGTCGGCCACCGACGAGAGGACACCGGCGATCTCGGGCGGGCTGACCTCGTTGGTGAGGCCGTCGCTGCACAGCAGGATGCGGTTGCCCGCCCGGAGGTGGAGCTCCCAGAGATCGACGTCGACATCGGGGGCGACGCCGAGGGCCCGGGTGAGGATGTGCCGGTGGGGATGCACGGCGGCCTCGGCTTCGGTGAGCTCGCCGTGGCGGACCTTCTCTTCGGCCAGGCTGTGATCGGCGGTGACCTGGTGGATCCGGCCGTCCGAGAACACGTAGCCGCGGGAGTCCCCGACGTTGGCCAGGGCGACGACGTCCCGGCCGTCGGCCCCGGCGACGAGGGCCACGGCGGTCATCGTGGTCCCCATGCCGCGCAGTTCGCTGTCGGCCTGCCCCCGGCGCCACACCTCGGTGTTCGCCTCGGTCACCGCCACCCGGAGCCCGTCGATGGAGGGTTGCCGTCCGAAGGCCCCCCGGAGCGCGTCGATGGCCACCCGCGCGGCCACTTCGCCGCCGACGTGGCCACCCATGCCGTCGGCGACGGCGAACAGGCTGCCCTCTTCGAGGGCGAGGTCCTGGTTGACGCTCCGGACTCGGCCCACGTGGGTGGCCGAGCCCGAACGAACTACCGTCATACGGTGACCTCGAACACGGTCACCTGGTGACCTCCAACACCGTCACCTCGTGACCTCGAACACCGTGGCCCCCACCTGGAGGAGGTCCCCCTTGGCCAGCTTGGTCGGCTTGGCGATGCGCTCCGAGTTGACGTAGGTGCCGTTGGTCGACCCGAGGTCCTCGACCCAGAGCTGGTCACCGCGGCGGTAGATGCGGGAGTGCAGCGTGGAGCTGTAGACGTCGTAGCTGGTCGACACCCCGCACCCCGGGGACCGGCCGATGGTCAACTCGTCGTCCAGGTCGAACGTCCGGCCGGCCTGGTGATCCGGTTCGAGGATCTCCAGGAACAACTGGCGGCGCCGGCGCTTCGGCTGGTTGCCCTCGACCGCCCGACGCTCCTCCTTGGCGGCCCGCCGCCGATCGCCCCGCGTCTGCCGGGGTCCGGCCGGGCGCACCTCGACCCACACCGCCCGGACCACCCGCAGGAAGAACAGGAAGACCAACAGCACCACCAGCCATTGCAGCGGGCGGAGGATGGCGGAGTAGTTGGTGGCGACGAGCACCCCGACCCCTCCTCCGGTCACGAGCGCTCGAAGACGAGGGTGGTGGAGCCCACGGTGATCTCGTCACCACTGGCGAGCTGCTGCTCGCGCACCGGCGTACCGTTCACCTTGGTGCCGTTGGTGGAGCCCAGGTCGGTCACCACCACGGTCTCCCCCGTCCGCCGCACCTCAGCATGGCGGCGGCTGACGTTGGGGTCACCGAGCACCACCGCACACTCCGGCAGCCGTCCGATGACCACCGGGTCCTCACCCACCTTCAACCGGTTGCCGTCGGGCAGCACCAGCTCGGCGTACACCTCTCCCTCGGGGCCCTCGACCACCTCGGCCGTGATGGCGAACCGGCCGGGCCGCAACCGGGTCCCCTCGTAGATCTGGACCTCCACTGGCCCGATGAAGGCGTACCCCTCGATGCGGGCATGCTCCCGGGCGGCGTCGGCCAGCTCTCGGGACAGGGCGTCGACGAAGTTGGCGAACCGGTCCACGTCAGCCGTGGCCAGGGTCACCGAGAAGGAATTGGGCGCGATGAGGCCGTGGACCCCCACCCGGCGGTGCAGGTCCATCTCGCGGGTCAACTTCCGGCCGATCTCCACCGGCTGGAGGTTGCTACGGAAGGGTTTTGCCAACGTTCCCTCCACCAAGCGCTCGAGTCGCTCCTCGAACTGCTGGAGTCCCATGGTCCGGACGATCCTACCGGTCGGTACCCCGCCCCGAGGGGGCATGGTCAGATACCACCCGCGCCAGGTGAACGTCCGGTGACGGACCCGTATTCTGCCTCACCGCCGTCGGCTAACCTTGCATGGCCCGGGCGAGTGGCGGAATAGGCAGACGCGCAGGATTCAGGTTCCTGTGTCCGAAAGGATGTGGGGGTTCAAGTCCCCCCTCGCCCACCGCGACGTTCCTAGCCAGCCGCGACAGGCCAGCCGCGACAGGCCAGCCGCGACAGGATGGCGGGGTGGACGTCGGCGAACTGCTGCTGCTGGTCGGCGGTGTCCTGGCGGCGAGCGTCCTCGTCGCCCTCGGGGCGGCCCGGGTCGGGGTGCCGACCCTGGTGGCCTTCCTGGGCCTCGGCATGGTCCTCGGTTCCGAGGGACCGGGAGGCATCGCCTTCAACAACGTCGACCTCGCCCGGACGGTCGGCGTGGTCGGCCTGGTGGCCATCTTGTACGAGGGCGGGTTGTCCACCTCATGGCGCCGCCTCCGACCGGTCGCCGTCCCGGCCGCCCTACTCAGCACCGTCGGGGTGGTCGTCACCGCGCTGCTGGCCGGGTTGGCGGCGTTCTACCTGTTCCACCTCCCGTGGTTGGCGGCCCTGCTCCTCGGCGCGGTGGTGTCGTCGACGGACGCCGCCGCCGTCTTCGCCGCCCTCCGGCACACCCGGATCCGGCGCCGGTTGGCCCGGACGCTGGAAGCCGAGACCGGGCTGAACGACCCGATCGCCATCACCCTCACCCTCGGCCTCATCGCCTGGATCCAGCAGCCGACCTACGACGTCGGCGACGTGGTCCTCCTCTTCGTCCGCCAGTTGGGCCTCGGGCTCGTGATCGGGTTGGCCTGCGGGGCGGTGGCCAGCTGGGCCTTCGGCCGCCTCCCGCAGCGCATCGGCCCCTTCGCCACCGTGGCCTCCGTGGCGGCCGCCACCTTGTCGTTCGGTCTCACGGCCGTTGCCGGTGGCAGTGGGTTCCTGGCCGTCTACCTGGTCGGCCTGGCCGTGGGCAGCACCCCGTCGCGGTACCGGCGGCAGCTCGTCGCCTTCCACGAGGGACTGGCCTTCTTGGCCCAGGTCGTCCTCTTCGTCGTCCTCGGCCTCCTGGTGTTCCCGGACCGGTTGGCGGCGGTCATCGGCCCGGGTATCGCCCTGTCCGCCGTGCTCGTGATCGCCATCCGGCCGATCGCCGTGTTCCTCTCCACCATCACGGTCAGGTTCACCGGTCGCGAACGGCTGCTCATGGGCTGGGCCGGCCTCCGAGGGGCCGCACCGATCGTCCTGGCCACCTTCGTCCTGTCATCGCACATCGGCCGGGCCGAGACCATCTTCGACGCCGTCTTCTTCGTCGTGGTGGTGTCCACCCTCCTGCAGGGCACCACCCTCGAACCGGTGGCCCGCCGGCTGGGGCTCGTCGAAGCCGGGCCGGGTCTCCGGGCGCCGCCGATCGAGGTCGACGTCGGTGGCCACCTCGACCTCGTCGAGTTCGACGTCACCGAGGACCACGCCATCGCCGGCGCCACCGTCAGCGAGACCGGCCTACCCAGGGGTGCCTTGATCGCCGTCGTCGTCCGCGGCGGCGACGCCATCCCGCCCCGGGGTAGCACCGTCATCCAACCCGGCGACCGGCTGTACGTCCTGGTCCCCCTCACCGTCCGGCCCACGCTCGACGACGTCTTCGTCCGCTGGCGCCGCCGGGTCTGAGCCAGGTCAGGCGGCCGGTCCTGTCGCCAGGGTGACGGTCGCGGTGTGACTCTGCCCGCTGCTGTCGGTCCAGGTCACCTGTACCTTGTCGCCCGGGTGGTACCCCGCCATGATCGAGGTGAGGTCGTCGGGCGAGGAGACCGACTTACCCCCGACGGCGGTGATGACGTCGCCTTGGGCCAACCCGGCCTTGGACGCCGGCGAGCCGTTCACGACACCGGCCACGTCAGCCCCGGCTGCCGCGGTGCCCGGGGTGGTCGTTCCCTGCGAACCTGTCGTTGTCCCCTGGGAGCCGGTGGAGCCTGGTGCGGCTGTCCCGAACGCTGTCGACCCACTTGTGGTTGTCCCGAAGCCCGGGCGACCGCCGAAACCGAAGCTCCCGCCGCCACCGAACGGGCTCTGCTCACCGCCGGACGGGGCCTGGCTGGAGCTGGAAGCCGCCTGGACCTCGACGCCCAGGAAGGCGGTGTCGCCGATGTGCACGGTCGACGAGGCGGTTCCGGCCTCGATCTGCTTGGCCAGCGTCAGCGCCTTGTTGATGGGGATGGCGTAGCCCTGCCCTGTGGCCCCCTGGAAGGTGAAGCCCTGCGCCTCCGAAGCCGCGGTGTCCATGCCGATGACCTGGCCACTGGTGTTCACCAAGGGGCCACCGGAGTCGCCCGGCTGGATGTCACAGTTCACCTCGATCAAGCCGGTGAGCTGCTCCGAGGTGCCGTCGCCGGCGTCGCTGGCCGTGATGGCCTGGTTCAAGGCGGTGACCGACCCTCCGGCGACGCTCGGCGTACCGCCGGCTCCACCGGCGTTGCCGATACCGACCACGCCCTCGCCCTTGGCCACGTTGGCGGAGTTACCGGTCGTCACGGTCTGCAGCCCCGAGGCGCCGTGCAGCTGGATGACGGCCACGTCGTCGGTCCGGTCGTACCCGACCACGCTGGCCGAATAGGTCTTCCCGTTCCCGATGTCGGTGACGCTGATGCTCGTGGCGCCGTTGATGACGTGGTTGTTGGTCAACACTTCGCCATCCGACGTCAGCACCATCCCGGTCCCGGCGGCTTGCTCGTTCTGGTAGCTGAGCGTGGTGTTGATGTCCACCAGGCCCGGATCCACCTGGGCGGCGATCGACGACAGGTTCGACGGCGACCCGGCGGCCGACGACGTGGACCCACCGGACCCCGACGAGGACCCGCCCGAGCTCGACCCGTGTGTCCCGAACGGCGAGCTCCCCCGCCCGAAGCCCGGGAAGGACCCGCCGTCGCCGGACGATCCCGATCCCGACGACCCTGGGGTGATCGGGGACACCGCGGAGGTCGGGTCGGTCCCCGACGGCTGCCACACGGCATAGCCGATCCCCACGCCGATCAGCGTGGCGGCGGCGGTCAGCACCGCTGCCCCACCCACGACCCGAGACCGACTGTGCCGCCATCCCGACGACTGCGCCGAGCCTGGCGTTCCCGGTGGCTGGGCCGACGGTCCCGTCCAGCCGGCACCCGGCGGACCCCACGGCGATCCGGCGGGACCCCAGGCCGATCCGGGTTGGCCACCCCAAGGGGCACCTGGCCCGGGGCCCCACTGCCCCGACGGTCCCTGGCCCCAGCCCGGAGGGGCCCAACCACCGGGGGCCCAGCCGGCGGGGCCCGTGTCCGGGCCGCTCGGCGGAAGCTCCGCCGTCGGCGGACCGGTGGGCGCCGTGGGGGCAGCCCCCGTCGGCACCTGACCCGTCGGGGTGTCGTCCGTGGGGGCAGCGCCGTCCGCGGGAGGGCCGACCTGTTCTGGCATCTCCGGCTGCGACTGGGATTCGGACATCGTGCCTCCTGGTTGGGTGGGCCGCGGTCCCCGACGGACCACTGCCATGTACCCAGTAGACCGCTGGTCCGTAAGATTTGGCTCAAGCCCGGCTAGAAGTCCGGTAAATCCGGGTTGCCGGACGAACTGGGCCGTTGGGTCGCCCCGGCTGGCCCGGCGTTGTCCCCGCCGAGTCCCTACAGGTCCCTAGCCGTCGGCGTGGCGTCTTGCGCCGGCGCGTCGGGGCGGCTGGCGGCGGGCGGCGGGCTCTCTGGTGCGTGGCCCTCCTGGATCAGCGGGCTCCGGCTCAACAACACCACGCTGGCCACCAGGATGATGACGGCGACGACCTCGCCGGCCAGGTGGGCCGGGCTGTACCGGATGTGCTCCCCGAAGAGGGTGACGCCCAGCAGGCTGGCCACCAGGGGGTCGACGATGGTCAGCCCGGGCTGGGACGCCGCCAGCGGGCCGGCCTGGAAGGCGTTGGACACCAGGAACATGGCCACCGCCCCCGAGAGGATGAGGACGTACGGGGACCAGTTCGACAGGACCGCGTAGAGACCCTGGTCGACATGGGAGCTCAGCTCCTTGATGACGGCGGCCACGAAGCCCCAGGCGATGCCGGCGGAGATGGAGAGGAGCGCGGCCTTGCGGGCCGGAGTGGCCGGATGTCCCCGCCACGTCGGCAACATCGCCACGGCAGCCACCACGCCAGCCGCGCCGAAGGTGCTGGCACCGGCCAGTATCCACATCCAGGCTGTGGCGTTCGCCGTCGAGCCACCGGACGGGTCGGCCAGGAAGAGGAAGCCCCCCAGGCCCACGGCCATGCCGAGGGCGGCGAGCCAGTCCCTGCCGTGCACCAGCCGGTGGTTCCGCAGCGCCAGGTACACGAAGACGAACAGCAGCTCGGTGGCGATGACCGGCTGCACCAGGCTGAGGTCGCCGAAGTGCAGCGCCGCCAGCTGGAAGAGGAACCCGCCGATCATGCACAAGATGCCGAGGAACCAGATCGGGCGACGGATGAGGAAGGTGATCAGGCGCCAGCTGAAGCTGACGTCGCCGGGCGCGGGGGCGGCCGCGACCCGCTGCGCCACCGACGACGTGGCCGTGAACACGCTCGCCACCAGGGCCAGCAGGATCTCGACGCTCATGGGCTCGGTTCCCCTTTCCGGGCCCGGTACCGGGGCGGCCTCGACCGTCCGGCAGATCCGGTTACTCAATTATTGGCAACCGGCGCCCTCCGGCGCGCATTCCCGAGGTGTCCCGGCGCCGAAGGCGGGCAACCGCACCCGGAACCGGGCGCCGATCCCCCCGTCGGCTCCGCCTCCCCGGGCCGCGTTGTCCTCCACCCCCACGGTCCCCCCGTGGGCCCGGGCGATGGCCGCCACGATCGCCAGGCCCAACCCTGCCCCACCGGTCGCCCGGGCCCTCGAGGTGTCGGCCCGGTAGAACGGCTCGAAGATCCGCTCCCGGTCGTCGTCCGGGACCCCCGGCCCGTGGTCACCGACCTCCAGGACGACCTCTCCGGTCCCGTCGGAGAGGGACACCTCCACCGGCGCGTCCGACGGCGAGTGCCGGAGGGCGTTGGCCAGGAGGTTGTCGACCACCTGGCGGAGCCGGTGGGGATCACCGGCCACGACGGCGTCGTCGGGGACGTCGAGGGTGACGGGATGGCCGGGCACCGACGCCCGACTGGCGGCCACGGCCCGCTCGACGATCGGTACCAGGTCCGTCGCCGTCATCTCCAACGGCCGTTCCCGGTCCAGCCGGGCCAGCAGGAGCAGGTCGTCGACCAGGACCTTCATCCGGTCGGCCTCCTCCCGGATGTGCCGCATCGCCGTCGCCAGGTCCTCCGGGCGGTCCCGGGCACCCATGTCGAAGATCTCGGCGTACCCCCGGATCGAGGTGAGCGGCGTCCGCAGCTCGTGCGAGGCGTCGGCCAGGAACCGTCGAAGCCGGCTCTCGGAGGCCGCCCGGGCCGCGAAGGCCGTCTCGATCTCACCGAGCATGGCGTTGAGGGCGAGCCCCAGCCGGCCGACCTCCGTCCGGGCTTCGGCCGGGGCCACCCGCCGGCCGAGGTCACCACCGGCGATCGCCCCCGCGGTCAACGCCATCTCCTCCAGTGGCCGGAGGTCACGGCGGACGATCCACCAGACCAGGGTCCCCACGACGACCATGACGACGATGGTGACCAGCGCCATCACCAGGGCCAGCCGGCCCAGGGTCTGCTGGGTCGCCGTCAGCGGGATGGCCACGACCAACGTCAGGCCCTGATAGTGCAGCGGTTTGGCCAACACCCGGTAGGCCACCGTGTTGCCGTCCAGACTGCCCGTGCTGAAGACGGCCACCCCATTGGTCGGCGGCGGCAGGGGGTGCGGCAGCGCCGGCCCGGGTGGGCTGGTGCTGCCGTAGACGAAGGACACCGGTGTGCCGACGACCTTGCCGTCCCGGCCGATCACCTCGCCGACGGTTCCTTCGGGGAACTCACCGACGTGGTGATCGCCGTGGCGGCCGGTGAACGGGAACGGCCCCGGCGGAAAGGAGGTTCGGGTCCCGGTCGGCGCCCGGCCCCTCGCTCCGCTGCTCGCCCCACTGCTCGGCCCGGCCGTTGCCGGCAGCTGGTGCTCGTGGATCAAGAAGCCAGTGGCGGCAAAGGACGCGTCCTCCAGCTGCGAGTCCACCCGGGTCAACAGGAACGAGCGGAGCTGGGTGTAGACGACGACGTCGGACACGACGAGGCCCGCGGCCACGACGACGGCCAGGACCAGGAGGAGCCGGGTCCGCAGCGACACCGTCGGATCCGGCTAGCCCGCCGGCCGCCGGAGGCGGTAGCCCACCCCGCGGACCGTGTGGATCAGCCTCGGACCGTGGGCCTCGAGCTTCCGCCGCAACGAGCTGATGAAGATCTCGACGACGTTGTCGTTGCCGTCGAAGTCGTAGTGCCAGACCCGGTCGAGGATCTGGGCCTTGGACACCACCCGGTCGCTGTTCAACAGCAGGTAGTGCAGCAGCTTGAACTCCGTGGGGGTGAGGTCGATGACCACCCCGGCCCGGGTGACCTCGTGCTGGTCCTCGTCGAGGGCCAGGTCGGCCCAGCGCAAGATCCCGCTGTCTTCGTGGATCTCGTGGACCCGCCGCAGGATGGCTCGGGTGCGGACGATCAGCTCCTCGACGCTGAACGGCTTGGTCACGTAGTCGTCGCCCCCGAGGGTGAACCCTCGGAGCTTGTCCTCGAGGCCGTCTTTGGCGGTGAGGAAGATCACCGGCACCCGGGCGCTGTCGTCCGACAGCTGCTGGAGCACCTCGAAACCGTCCAGGTCCGGCAGCATGACGTCCAGCACCATGAGATGCGGACGGAACCCGTCGACCGCCCGGAGGGCGTCGCGACCGGTGTGGACCACCTCCACTGTCAGCCCCTCGTAGCGGAGGGCCATCGACACCAGGTCGGTGATGCCCGGTTCGTCGTCGACCACCAGGACCCGAGCCTCCTCAGCCATGTGGCCACCTCCTCGGCTGTCCATCCTTCCGCGGAATTCTGTCGATATCCTGTAGGCCAGCTATCGCCGGTTTCGCCTGCTCATGCCGGGTGGTGCGGAACGGTACGCTCCTGGACGTACAGGAGGGATGGAGGGTTGATCCGGCATCGTGACGGCGGTCCCCGCCACAACCGCCCCCCGGGCCTTCCGGCATCGGTGCCGGAACTGGCCCGGACCCTTCGGCGGGTACGCACGCGGCAGGGGCTGAGGCTCGAAGACATCAGCGTCCGCGGCGGCATGCCCCTCGCCCACCTCGAGGCCCTCGAGAGTGGCACCGTCGATCGCATGCCCGATCGGGTCGCCCTGGTGAAGACCCTGCGGGGCTACGCCAACTTCCTCGGGTTGTCCGGGGACCAGTTCGCCCTGGCCCTCGTCGAGCTCTGGCCCACCGCCCCGTCGGCCCAGCCTCCGGTGATCGCCATGCAGGACACCCGTAGCGTTCCCACGGCCGCTGGCGCGCCCACTGCCATGGTCCCGGCGACCAGCTTCGCCGGTACGCCCACGGGTCAGGCCGCCACCGTCGCCACCCCGCTGGCCGGGTCCTGGTCCACCACCGGCACCCACCAGGTCGTCCCCGGCCCGTCCCCCACCACCGGCCTGGCGACCAACGGCCTGGCCGACACCGGGGTCACCCCGGCCGTGGTCGGCCGACCCCATCGACCCCGACGGCCCGCCCGTGACCGGGCTCCACTCTGGCTGAGGCTCGTCGTCGGCGTCGTGGTGCTGGCTATCCTCGTGGCCGTCGCCGGGCTCGTCATCCAGGAGGTTCAGCCCTCCTGGCTCCGGTCACTCGGTATCACTCACGGCCACACAGGGAACACAGGCACGACAGGCGGGGGGGTCAATACCGGAGAGGGTGGCGGGACCGCGACCACCGCCACGACCGCCCGGTCGTCGTCGACCACGTCGACGCAGCCGGCGAGCGGCAACCTGAAACTGACGACGACCGGCCCGACGACGGCGTCCTTCGGTCTCAAGGGTCCGACAGCCAACGTCGCCGTCGCCGCCGTCGGCAGCCCCAGCTGGGTGCAGGTCACCGCACCGACCCAGACAGCCCCCCTCTTCAGCGGCATCCTCCAACCCGGCCAGCAACAGTCCTTCCCGGTCCACCAGTCGCTCGTCGTCGAAGTGGGATCGGCCGCCGCCCACCTGTCCGTGACCGAAGGCGGCAAGCCGGCCGGGACCTACGTGCCCACCGTCGCCCCCTACACCATCACCTTCACTGGGTCGTAGGCCCGGTCGGGGCCCCAACCCCACCCCGAAAACGTTTCCGCGGGAACGCTTTTTGGGGGGTTACTCGGAGCCGGAGACGGCGGCGACGGCAGCCACGGCCTGGCCGTCGTCGAGGTTCATGACCCGGACGCCCGTGGCGTCGCGGCCCTGCGAGGCGATCTCCCGGACGGCGGTCCGGATGACGACCCCGCCGGTGGAGACGAGCAGGATCTCGTCGTCGAGGGACACCATGAAGGCAGCGACGACCCGGCCGCGCTTGGCGGTCAGCCGGATGCCCCGGACGCCCTGGCCGCCCCGGGCCTGCCGGTTGAACCGCTCCAGCTTGGTGCGTTTCCCGTAGCCGGCGTCGGTGACCATGAGGATGTCGGACTCGTCCCGGGCGACGTCGAGGGAGACCACGAGGTCGTCGTCGCGGAGCCGGATGCCCCGGACGCCGGCGGCGTCCCGGCCCATCGCCCGGACGTCCTGTTCGGAGAACCGGATGGTCATGCCCTTCTGGGTGACCTCGAACAGGTCGTCGTCGCCCCCGGTTCTGACCACCCGCACCAGCTCGTCGCCGTCGCGGAGGTTGATGGCGATGAAGCCCTCCCGCCGGGACTTGTCGTACTCGCTGAACGCCGTCTTCTTCACCTGGCCCTGGGCGGTGGCGAAGACCAGGTACTGGTCCTCGGGGAAGTCCCGGGTCTCCACGATGGCCTGGACCTTCTCATCGTTGGCCAGCGGGAGCAGGTTGACCAGGGCGGTGCCCTTGGCCGTCCGCTCCTTCATCGGGATCTCGTGGCCACGGAGTCGGTAGACCTTGCCCTGGTTGGAGAACAGCAACAGGTAGGAGAGGGAGGTGGTGTGCACCACGTTGGTGACGAGGTCCTCCTCCTTGAGCCGGGCGCCCTGCACCCCCCGGCCACCGCGGCCCTGGGTCCGGAAGGCGTCGGCGGCCACCGACTTGATGTAGCCGGCCGCCGTCATGGTGACGACGACCTCCTCGTCGTCGATCAGGTCCTCGACGCCGAGCTCGCCGGGATCGTGGGTGATGAGCGACCGTCGCGGGTCGGCGAACCTGTCGCGGATGGTGGTCATCTCCTCGGCGATCACCGCCCGGAGCTTGGCCGGGTCGCCCAGGATGGCCTCCAGCTCGGCGATGGTCTCCCGGAGCTTGGTCATCTCCTCTTCGAGTTCCGCCCGGCCGATGCGGGTGAGGCGGCCGAGGGTGAGGTCGAGGATGTGGTTGGCCTGCTCCTCGCTGAACGAGAACGGCGTCGCCATCAACCCCTCCCGGGCGGCCGCCCGGTCCTCGGAGCCGCGGATGGTGGCGATGACTGCGTCCAGCATGTCGATGGCTCGCAGGAGCCCCTCGAGGATGTGGGCCCGGGCCTGGGCCTTGCGGAGCCGGAATTCGCTGCGCCGGGTGACCACCTCGACCTGGTGGGCGACGTAATGGGTGAGCACCTGCGACAGGTTGAGGGTCCGCGGCACGCTGTCGACCAGGGCGAGGGTGTTCACCCCGAAGCTGGTCTGCAGGGGGGTGTGCTTGTACAGCTTGTTCAGCACCACATTGGCGTTGGCGTCGCGCTTGAGCCGGATGACCAGCCGGGTCTTCTTCCCGGCGGACGAGTCGATCACCTCGGCGATCCCGTCGACGTCCCCGGCCTTCACCAGGTCGTCGATCTTCTGGGAGATGACGCCGACCGACGTCTGGTAGGGCAGCTCGGTCACCACGATCCGGGTGGCGTCCTTGCTCTCCTCGATCTCGGCGACCGCCCGCATCTTGATGGACCCCCGGCCGGTCCGGTAGGCGTCGAGGATCCCCTGCCGGCCGAGGATCTGGGCGCCCGTCGGGAAGTCCGGCCCCTTCACGAACTGCATCAGCTCGTCCGACGTGGCGTCGGGGTGCTCCAGCAGGTGGACCGTGGCGTCGATCACCTCGCCGAGGTTGTGCGGAGGGATGTTGGTGGCCATCCCCACGGCGATGCCCTGGGACCCGTTCACCAAGAGGTTCGGGAACCGGGCGGGGAGCACCACCGGCTCCTCGGTGCTGTTGGAGTAGTTGGGAACGAAGTCGACGGTCTCCTCGTCGATGCCGGCGAGCAGCTCGAGGGCCAGCGCCTGCAGCCGGCACTCGGTGTACCGCATGGCCGCCGGACCCTCCTCGGGACCGGGGCCACCGAAGCTGCCGTGACCGTCCACCAGGGGGTGGCGCATGGAGAATTCCTGCACCATTCGGACCAGAGCGTCGTAGATCGCCGTGTCACCGTGCGGGTGGTAGGTGCCCATCACCTCGCCGACGACCGCCGCGCACTTCACGTGCGGCCGGTCCGGCCGGAGGCTCTGGTCGAACATCGAGTAGAGGATCCGGCGGTGGACCGGCTTCAGGCCGTCCCGAACGTCGGGGAGCGCCCGGGAGACGATGACCGACATCGAGTACTCCAGGAAGGACCGCTCCATCTCCTCCTGGATCTCGATGGGCTCGATGAACCCCAGCACGGCGGTGCCGCCGCCGTCCCCGCCGCTGTTGCCGTTGCTGCCGGCGCCCTGTGCCGTTGTGTCTGGTGCCATGGTCTCCCGGGTCTTCTCGCTTCTTTCGACGTCGAGCCTCAGATGTCGAGGAAGCGCACGTCCTTGGCGTTGGTCTGGATGAAGTGCCGCCGGAGCTCCACGTCGTCACCCATCAGCACCGAGCACACGTCGTCGGCCAGCGCCGCCTGCTCCACGCTGATCTGCAGCAGCGACCGCTTCGACGGGTCGATGGTGGTGTCCCGGAGCTCGGAGAAGTCCATCTCGCCCAGGCCCTTCAGTCGCTGGAAGTCCTGCTTGTGGTCCGGGCGCTCGACCATGAAGGCGTCCTTGGCGTTGTCGTCCTTCAGGTACACCTTCTCCTTGCCCACCAGGGTGGAGTACAGCGGCGGCTGGGCCACGTAGACGAAGCCGCCCTCCACCAGGGCCTTCATCTGCCGGAAGAAGAACGTCAGCAACAGGGTCCGGATGTGGCTGCCGTCGACGTCGGCGTCGGCCAGGACGATGACCTTGTGGTAGCGGATCTTGGCGACGTCGAAGTCTTCGGCCAACCCGGCGCCGATGGCGGCGATGAGGGCCTGGATCTCGGCGTTCTTCAGCATCTTGTCGATCCGGGCCCGCTCGACGTTGAGGATCTTGCCCCGGATGGGCAGGATCGCCTGGGTCCTCGGGTCACGGGCGTCCTTGGCCGAGCTCCCGGCCGAGTTCCCCTCGACGATGAACAGCTCGCACTCCCGCCGGTCCCGGGACGAGCAGTCGATCAGCTTGCCCGGCAGGCCGGCGCCGTCCAGGCCGGACTTGCGCCGCGTCAGGTCGCGGGCCTGCTGGGCGGCCACCCGGGCCCTTTGGGCCGTCAGGGCCTTCTTCACCATCTGGTTGGCCTCGGTCGGGTTCTCCTCCAACCACTCGGCCAGCTTCTCGTTCGTGGCCTTCTGGACCAGCGACCGGACGGAGACGTTGCCGAGCTTGGCCTTGGTCTGCCCCTCGAACTGCGGGTCCTTCAGCCGGACCGACACGATCGCCGTGAGGCCCTCGCGGATGTCCTTGCCGTCGAGGTTGTCGTCCTTCTCCTTCAGCAGGTTCCGGGACTTGGCGTACCGGTTGGTGGCGCTGGTCAGCGCGGTCTTGAACCCCTCCTCGTGCATCCCCCCCTCGGTGGTGGAGATGCCGTTGGCGAAGGGGAAGATGCTCTCGTGGAACCCGGTGTTCCACTGGAGGGCCACCTCGACCTCTTGGCCGTCGTCGACCTGTCCGTACGAGGCGACCTTGCGGAACAGCGACTCCTTCGACGCGTTGAGGTGCTTGACGTAGTCGACGATGCCGCCGTTGTACTTGAAGGTCTCCTTCTTCTCGTTCCCCGGTCGCTCGTCGGCGAACCGGATCTCCAGGCCCTTGTTCAAGAAGGCCATCACCTGGAGCCGCTCGGTGACCGTCTGCGCCCGGAACTCGACCTCCTCGAAGATGGTCGGGTCCGGCCAGAAGGTCACGGTGGTCCCCGTCCGGCCCCGGGGGGCCTCGCCGGTGACCTCCAGCTTCCCCTTCGGGTTGCCGCCGTCGACGAACTCCATGGTGTGGTGCTCGCCACCGAGGTCGATCTCGAGGACCAGTCGGGTCGACAGGGCGTTGACCACCGACACCCCCACCCCGTGGAGCCCTCCGGACATCTTGTAGCCGGCGCCCCCGAACTTGCCGCCGGCGTGCAGGGTGGTCAGGACCACCTCCGCCGCCGACTTGTCCGGGGACTGCGGGTAGGGGTCCACCGGGATGCCCCGTCCGTCGTCGACCACCCGGCAGCCACCGTCGGCGAGCAGGGTGACGTCGATCCGGGTGCAGTAGCCGGCCATCGCCTCGTCGACCGAGTTGTCCACGACCTCCCAGATCAGGTGGTGGAGCCCGGTCGGCCCGGTGGACCCGATGTACATGCCTGGGCGGATGCGGACCGGCTCGAGGCCTTCGAGAACGGTGATGTCCTGCGCGCTGTAGGACCCGTTGTCCGCTACCAATTTCGTGCCTTCACCCTCGGGTCCACGGGCGCGCCCTTTCGCATCGCAACTGTTCGAGTGCGCACCGAGTCCCCGGCCGAGCCGGGCTGTTCTCACTCCGGTGCGGACAAGTCATTCTACCCGACGGGACCCTTCGCCTGACGCACTCACCCGTCCCCGAGGGACCGCCGGACGATCACCTGCAGGCGGTCCGGGACGACCCCGCCGACCTCCCCGACCCTGGTGAGGAGGCCCGCCCCGAGCGCCCGGACCTGGGTAGCCCAGGCCGGCTGGTCCACGGCCACGACCAGGACCCCGCCGGACAGCCGGACCGGCCGGACGTGCCGGGCCATCGCCGGTCCGACGACGTCGTCCCACCGGGCGAACACCGCCGACAGGGCGGCAGCCGTCGTGGGTGCGGCACCGGCCTCCGGGCCTCCCGGCGACCCGGATGTCGGACCCGGGGGGGTCAGTTCGGCCAGAACCCCGTCCAGCGACTCCCCGACCGGCCGGGGGCCCCGGTCGACCCCGGCCCGTCGTCGGCGTCGACGGGGCCGGTCACCGGGACCCTCACCGGTCACCGGCTGTCCCCTCCGGCAGCATCGTCTCCCGGCCTCCGGCCGGCGGTGCGGACGTCGACCACGGCGGCCACCTCCACCCCGGACGGCAGGGGCACCGCAGTCGTCAAGATGGCCTGCCCGGCGGGGAGCTCGTGCACCAGCGCCCGGCTGCGATCCGGGTCGAGCTCGGAGAACACGTCGTCGAGGAGCAGGATCGGCGCCGATCCACCCCTTTCGGTCACCAACCGGTGGACGGCCAGACGGAGAGCCAGCGCCACGCAACGCTGCTCCCCCTGGGAAGCCTGCGTCCGGGCGTCCCGGCCGCCCAGCACCAGACCGAGGTCGTCGCGATGGGGGCCCACGGTCGTCACCCCGCGGCGCACGTCGTCCTGGCGGGCCGCCGCCAGGGCGTCGGCCAGCGAACCGTCCCAGGACGGGCGGTAATCGACGACCACCGACGTCGACCGGCCGGGAGCCGGGGGGTCCCCGCCGGTAGCGGCCAGGGCGGCGTACGACTCGGCCACCAGAGGCTGCAGGTCGGACGTCAGCTGCCGGCGGGCGTCGGCCACCACCGAGCCGGCGTCCTCCAGGCGGTCGTCCCAGACGTCGAGGGTCGTCCGAACCTCGGCCGTCAGGCGGCCGCCGGCCTGGCGGAGGAGGGCGGCCCGTTGTCGCAGCACCCGGTCGACCTCGTCGAGGGTGTCGGCGACTCGGTGGTCCAACAGCCGGAGGGCGTCGTCGAGCAGGTCCCGCCGGCCGCCAGGACCGCCCTGGACCACCGCCAGGTCCTCCGGCGAGAACACCGTGACCGGGACCGCGGCGGCCGTCTCCCGTCGTGACCGGGCCACCTGCCGGTTCACCTGGGCCCGGGACCGGCCGGCGGCCAATTCCGCCTCGACCAGGAGGGGGAGGTCGTCGCGGACGAGGTCGGCCCGGAGGATCGCCTGGGCGGCGCCGGCCCTGACCATGGCCTCCCGGGCGCTGGTCCGGAACGACCGCTGGGTGCCGAGGTAGGCCACCGCCTCCAGGAACGTCGTCTTCCCGGCCCCGTTCGGGCCGGTGATCACCGTGGTCCCGTCGAGGTCGGGTTCGAGCTCGGCCTCGGTGAAGGCCCGGAAATCGGTCAGTTGCAGTCGCCGCAGGCTCATCGCCGACGGTTCGGGGCTCCCGTCAGGACACCCGGACCGGCATCAGCAGGTACCGGAAGTCGTCGTGCTCGGCACTACGGACCGTGGCCGGTCGGGAGGGGTCGGCGGTCTCGATGACCACCTCGTCGCCCAGTGCCGCTTCGACCCCGTCGATGAGGTAGGACGGGTTGAAGGCGATGACCAGGTCCTCGCCGGAGAAGTCCCCGTCCACGGTCTCGCTGGCGTCACCCACTTCCTGGGAGACCACGGTCAGGTCGACGCCCCCGGGCCGCATCGACAGACGCACCGGGGTGGTGTTGTCGCGAACCAGCAGCCGTACCCGCCGCAGGGCGCTGATCAGGGTTTCCTTCCCCAGGTGGAGCCGGTTCGGGTACTGGTCGGGGATCAGCTGCCGGTAGTCGGGATACGACCCGTCGAGCAGCCTGGTGCTGATCCGCACCGGTCCGCGGGTGAAGGTGATGTCGTGGGTGCCCGTCGCCACCCCGACTTCCTTGAGGTCGTCCTCGCTCCCCGACGACGACAACCGTTGCAGTTCCGCCAGTGCTCTGGCGGGCACCAGGATGTCCTCACCGGTGAGGCCGGCCGTACCCGGCAGGTCGCGGAGAGCCAACCGGTACGAGTCGGTGGCCACCAGCCGTATGGCACCGTTCTCCGTCGTCAGGAGCACCCCCGTCAGCAGCGGCCTGGCGTCGTCGGTCGACGCGGCGCGGACCACCTGCCGCAAGCCCTCCCCCAACACCTGGCCGGGCAGGGTGATCGTCGGTTCCGCCAGCGGCGAGATGGTGGGGTACTCGACCACCGGGAACGACCGGAGGCCGAAGCGGGAGCGGGCCGCCGAGATCTCGACCTTCTCGTCGGCGCTCTCCAGGGTCACCGCGCCCGGTTCGAGGGAGCGGACGATGTCGGCGGTCAACCGGGCCGGGACGACACAGGCTCCGTCGTCGAGCCCGATGACCTCCTGCTCGATCCGGATGGTCAGGTCCAGGTCGGTGCCGGTGACCACCAGGTGGTTGCCCTCGGCTCGGAGCAGGAGGCCGGAAAGGACCGGAGACGACACCCCCCGGCCGCCAACCGCCCGACCGGCGGTGGCGAGCACGTCGACCAGCGCGTCTCGTTCCGACCGGAACTTCACCTGGTCCGTCCTGTCATGGTTCCGCCTTTCGTCACGGCCGCCGGTACGGGGATCCGGGGTTGGACCACAGCGCTAGTGATGGTGGGATGAGTAATTAATCGGATAAGGGTAGTAAGGGGTGGGGATTGTGGACGGATCCCCATCATGCCTGGTGGTGACCGGTGCGTCTGTCCACTGGTGGCCGTGGCCCGGTGGACGAACGAGGGGGTCCGCGGTGACTCGGACCGACGGCTGGGGATGACGGGCCGACGGGTCCCCAGGACCACGCCGGTTTGTCCACAGGTTCCCGGATGGTAGTGGTGGGTCCGGGTCATGCTCCGTTGCGGATCTCGAGAATCAGCTCGGTGACCTGCTCGTAGAGCTGCCGGCGTTCCTTCATCTGGGTGGTGATCTTGTCGACGGCGTGGATCACCGTCGTGTGGTCCCGGCCGCCGAACACCCGGGCGATGGCTGGGTAGCTGTAGTCGGTGAGGTTCCGCACCAGGTACATGGCGACCTGGCGGGCGGTGACCAGGGGCCTCGTCCGGCTGGGACCACAGATGGCGTCGACGGTGAACCCGTAGCTCGCCGCCGTGGCGTCGAGGATCATCTGGGGGGTGATCCGCCGGGGCTCGCCCGCCGAGACGATGTCGGAGAGGACCCGCTCGGCCAGGTCCAGGGAGATGGGTTCCCGGCTGAGGCTGGCGAAGGCGGTGACCCGGATCAGGGCTCCCTCGAGCTCCCGGATGTTGTTCTTCACGTGGGTGGCGATGAACTCGAGGACGTCGTCGGGGATGTCGTCGTGGTCGGCCTCGGCCTTCGATCGCAAGATGGCCAGGCGGGTCTCGAGGTCGGGGGGGTCGACCTCGGTGATCAGGCCGGAGAGGAACCGGCTGCGCAGCCGATCTTCGAGGGTCTCGATGGACTTCGGCGGCCGGTCCGAGGTGAGGACGATCTGCTTCCCGGCGCCGTGCAGGTCGTTGTAGGTGTGGAAGAACTCTTCCTGGAGGCCTTCCTTGTTCTCCATGAACTGGACGTCGTCGATGAGGAGGACGTCGCATTCCCGGTACCGCCGCTTGAACGCCATGGTGGCGGCCTTGCGGAGGGAGTCGACGAAGTCGTTCATGAACGTCTCGGTGGTCACGTAGAGAACGGTCCGGGCATGGAAGTTCTCGTGCACGTAATTCCCGATGGCATGGAGGAGGTGGGTCTTCCCCAGCCCGGAGTCGCCGTAGATGAACAGCGGGTTGTACGACCGGCCGGGGGTCTCCGCCACCGCCTGGGCCGCCGCGTGGGCGAGGCGGTTGGAGGACGCGGTGACGTAGGTCTCGAACGTGAACCGGGAGTCGAGGCTGACCGTGGCGGTGTCGCGGGTACGACCGGCAGACGTCCCCTTGGCCTGGCCGACCTGGCCGTGACGGGGATCGGCCATCGGAGGTGGACGGTCGAGCCGATCGTCGGTCGGGGTCCGGCCGATCGTCGGCGGGAGGTCGATGCCGGGCAAGCTGTCGTCCTGGTCGCGCTGACCGGACGAACCGCCAACCGGCCGGTCGATGACGACCAGGTCGACCCGGACCGGCGCGCCGGCCATGACCGCCACGGTGTCCTCGATCAGGGGAAGGAACCGGCTCTGGACGCGGTCACGGACCACCAGGTTCGGCACCCCCAGGACCACGACGCCGTCGGCGAAGGAGATGGGTTCGATCCCGGACAGCCACATCTGCCACGTGGTTTCCGACACCTGTTCACGCAAGGACGCCGTACACCGCGTCCACAGCCCACTGGTTTCGTCCACCTGCTCCTCCGCGCGCCCATGCCGTCCTTCATCCACAGCGTGGTCCACAGGTGTGGAACATGCGCATGGGTGTGGTCGGTCGAACGTACACCGTGTCACGCCGCAGGACTAGTGAGAATTCGAACCGGTAGCCACCCGCCCCATCTGGACCGAACCGGCCGCCGATCTGGCCCGTCAGGTATGTCCGACTAGTGGTCGCCGCCGATCTGGCCTAGCATCTAGGGGCGCCATCGCGGCCCGGCCCGTGCTGGGTGGGCCACGGGATGGCTTTCACCTGCGATGGCACCCCGGACCGACCTGGGCAGGCCGATCCGGGAGGAACCGGGAAAGGCTGGCCTACGTGAAGCGAACCTACCAACCCAATACGCGCAAGCGGGCGAAGACCCACGGCTTCCGCCAGCGCATGTCGACGCGGGCCGGTCGGGCGATCCTGAAGGCCAGGCGGCTCAAGGGGCGTCACCGGCTCACCGTCTGAACGCGGCGGTGCCCGTCATGACCCGCCCGGCGGTAGGAAGAATCCATGAGCGCTCGACCTTCCGAGCCCTGGCGAAGCCAGCGGGTCGGGCGACCCGCGGCCCGGTGCGGGCGTCGTTCGTCCCCCCGCCGCCAGATCGAAACCTGCAGGTCCCGGCGGTGGCGTATGCCATCAGCCGCCAACACGGCTCCGCCGTCGTCCGGAACCGGCTGCGGCGTCGGTTGCGGGCCGCCGCCCGGCTCGCCGCTCCGGTGACGCCGGCGGGGAGCTACCTGCTCCGACCGGTTCCTGGGGCAGCTGACCTGGGGTTTCCTGCCCTGGTCGACGCGGTCGGCGAGGCGTTGGCGGCCGCGGCCAGGGCTTCGGGGCCCGCTGCCCGGACCTCGTCTGCCCCGCCTGTCCGGACCCAGTCCGGTGGTGCCGCCCGATGACCAGATCGGAGAACGGCGGTCGGGCTGACAGCGCCGAGCTGGCCAACGGATCTGAGCTGGCCAACGACGAGCTGGCCAACGCACCTGGGTTGGCCAACGGAATGGCCCGGCGGGCGGTGTTGGCCGCCATCCACGCCTACCAGGGCGCCCGTTCCGGCAGTGTGTCCCCCTGCCGCTTCTACCCCAGCTGTTCGGCGTACGCCGCCGAAGCCGTGGAGGTTCACGGGGCGTGGCGTGGGGGGTGGTTGGCCCTGCGTCGGATCTCGCGCTGTCATCCCTTCGGCGGTCACGGTGTTGACCTCGTCCCGCTCGAGGTTCGGAATGCCCACCGCCGATCGGGCGGCGGCCGATGACCCACCTCGACCTGTTGTCGACGGTGGCGGCCGAGAACTCCCTGTTCAAGGCCGTCGGCAACATCTTCCACCCACTGTTCGTGCTCATCGGCACGGTACTGGCGTTCATCTACGGGCTGATCCCCAACTACGCCATCGCCATCATCCTGCTGACCATCCTGATCATGGCGCTGCTGACGCCGTTGACGATCAAGAGCACCAAATCGATGGTGGCCATGCAGGCGCTGCAGCCGGAGCTGCAGAAATTGCGACAGAAGTACAAGGGCGCGGAGAACCGCGAGCAGCTGAACCAGGAGATGATGCGGCTCTACAAGGAGCACGGCGTCAGCCCCACCGGGGGTTGCCTGCCGATGTTCCTGCAGATGCCGGCGCTGATCGTCCTCTACGACACCATCCGGGGCCTCGCCAACACCATCAAGCTGCACACAAAGTTCCCGGCCACAGCGGTGTTGCCGCTGAACAACGCCGTCTCGGCCACCGGAAAGACGGCCAGCTACCTCCAGGCGCACCGGACAGCCGGGAACGGCCTGGTTTGGGTCGGCACACACAAGACAGCCATCAAGACAGCGCTCCACTGCGTGCAGTCGGTCTGTGCCGTGCCCCGGTACATCCCGTCCACGTCCACGATGTTCCACCACCTCGTCGCCACCCCGGGGGTGATGAAGTCCTTCGGCCTCAACCTGGCGTCGAAGCCGCTGACACACCGGGCCAATTGGTACGACTACATCCCGTACTTCATCCTGATCGCCATTGCCGTGGGGCTGCAGTACTTCCAGATGAGCCAGATGACCAAGCGGAACAAGAACAACGCCGCCCAGGTCCCGTCTCAGATGCAGACGATGCAGAAGGTCATGCCGCTGATCTTCGCCTACATCTACTTCCTGGTACCGGCCGGTGTGGTGATCTACATGATCGTGTCGTCGGCCATCCGGGTGGGCACCCAGGACATCATCTTCCGTTACGGCATCGTCCAACGCCCCGGAGAACGCCAGATCGGGGGGTCTGGCGGCAAGAAACCGGGAGGGGTGATGAAGAAACCTACCGCTGAGCTCCCTGGTGGGCAGGCAGAAGCCACGCCCGGGGGCTCCGGGGCGAAGAAGCCAGCCGGGGGGGCAACCAAGAAGCCAGGGCCTCGGCCCGCGGGTACGGCCGGCTCGGCCGGGGGACGGGGCGACGCCAACGGGAGAGCCAAGGCGGCCGCAAATCCGTCCAATGGTACTACCGATGGTGCTACCGCGCCCAAACCGCATCCGAGGTCGAAGTCGAAGAGAACGAGAAAGGCTCGCTGAGTCGTGGAGTGGGTTGAGGTCACTGGCAAGTCGGTCGATGAAGCCAAGGAGGCGGCGCTCGAGCAACTGGGTGTCGCCGAGCGCGACGCCGAGGTGATCGTGGTCGCCGAGCCGAAGACCGGTTTGTTCGGCCGGGTGCGTGGCGAAGCCCGGGTACGGGCGAGGGTGCAGCCGGTCGGCCCCCGACCCAAGCGGACCCGGCGGCCGCGGGACCGCCAGGGTGGCAACGGTGATCAGGGTGGCGGCGGTAGTCGGAGCGGCAGTCGAGGTGGCGGCCGGAGCCGGGAGGGAGCCCAGGACAATGGCGGCCGGAGCCGGACGTCGTCGACGAACGGAGACGGCGCTGACCGGGCCACCACCGAAGCGACCCAGGACGACCGTGCCAGTGAGGGTGCCGGGCGTGATGGGACCGGACGTGAGGACGCCAGGAGTGAGCGTGGCGGGCAGCCGCGGCCGGCCGGGTCGGGTGGCGGCACCAGTCGGTCGGCCCGACGCCGTCGCAGCCGGGCTGCGGCGAAGGCTGCCGGTGGAAGTGGTGGGGCCGTAGCGGCGGCCAACGGAGCCCGCCCGCACGGCGGAGAGCGCGAAGTCGCAACTGGTGCGGCGGCCGCGGTGGATTCGGTGACGAAGGAGGAAGCCGACATGGCTGAAGGCATGACCCTCGAGGAGCAGGCGGAAGTGGCCAAGGGGTTCCTGGAGGGCCTGCTGGTCCGTTACGGACTGGAGGCCACCGTGGAGACCCGGGTGCTCGACGACGACACCGTCGAGATCGCCGCCACCGGTGACGGCCTCGGCATCTTGGTGGGTCCGAAGGGGGCCACCCTCTCGGCCCTCCAGGACGTCACCCGTACGGTGGTGCAGCGGCAGTTCCCGAGCAAGACGGACCGGATCCTGGTCGACGTCGCCGGCTACCGGGAGAAGCGGGCGGCCGCCCTCCAGCGGTTCAGCCAGCAGATCGCCGCCGAGGTGGTGGAGACCGGCACCGAGCGGGCCTTGGAGCCGATGTCCCCGGCCGACCGCAAGGTGGTGCACGACGCGTTGAAGGACGTGGACGGAGTGGCCACCCGCTCGGAAGGCGAGGACCCTTCCCGCTACATCGTCATCGCCCCGGCCGGCTGAAAGACAGGTCGTCGGACCGTAGAGGTCCTTTGCAGCCGACGGCTCATGGCCGGTCGGCTGTCGGGTGCAGACGTACGTCGATGATGCCGAGCGCGGCCATCGTGCCCGAGCCGTTGTGGGCGCTCCTCGTCGAGGCCCGGGACCTTGGTTTCCTCGGTCCCGGCCCGGTTGACCTGCACGTCGGTAACGCCGTGGGTTTTGCCGCCGCGGTTGACCAGGCCGGGCCTTCAGTCCTCATCCCCGGTCGTGCCCTCGATCTGGGGTCCGGTGGGGGCATGCCGGGCCTGGTGCTCGCCGCCTGCTGGCCGACCTGCCGGCTCACCCTCCTGGATGGCAACGAACGGCGGACGGCGTTCCTGGCCAAAGCGGTGACGGTCCTCGAACTGGAGGAACGAGTCGTGGTCGTCCGGAGCCGAGCCGAGGAGCTAGGTCGGGACCCGGGTCATCGAGCCGGTTACGACCTGGTGGTGGCCCGTTCATTCGGCCAACCGGGGAACACCGCGGAGTGTGCCGCCCCCTTCCTTCGGGTCGGCGGAGCACTGGTCACCTCTGAGCCGCCACCGGCATCATCCTCAGACGGTGGTGACGACGGTGACGCCGCGGCCAGTGGTCGGCCCGATCGCTGGCCGACCCTCGGGCTGGCTCAGGTCGGCCTTGCCCCCCTCCACCCCGCGGTCCGTCCGGTGACCGTGGACCTCCCGGTCGCTCCGTCGTCGGTGGCCGCCGAACCGGGTCGGGTTGCGTCGCCTGGCGATGCCAATTTGGAGTCGAATGCGCAGGCGGAACCGAGTGCGCAGCCGGGACGGGATGTGCAGCTGGGACGGCGTGAGGCGACCTTCCACTTCCACGTCGCCGAGCAGCGTGTTCCCTGCCCGGATCGGTACCCCCGACGGACTGGGGTACCGGCGAAGCGCCCATTGTTCTGAGGCGCACTCCGGTGGTGAGGTCAGTCGAGGCCGGCAGGTTCGGGCGACTCGCCGGGTGCCAGACCCAGCCGACGGGCGTACCGATCCCGCATGTCGAGGTAGCGGCTGTAGCTGTGGGCGTCCAGGTCGGGGGACAAGCGCCGCTCGAAGATCGGCATCAGGGCATCCCGGAGGTACGTGCCCCGGGCCATCCACTGGTAGTAGTGCCGGCCGTCGTGGTTGTACGGACCGTAGAGCCGTCCGCCCGGGAACGTCTCCTCGAGCCAGTGGAACAGCGCCTCATGCCGGACGTGCATCCGTAGCGTGACCTGGGGCTGGCGGCCGTCGCCACCGAAATGGCCCTCTCCCACCAAAATCCCTACGAGCAGGCCTTCGTCGTACTCGGTGACCAACGGTGGCTCCCTTCTTGCCGTCGTGCCGTTCGAACGGACCAACCAGCGACGCTCGGTCATCAGCCCCGGCAACGGTACGTCTCGGCCGTCACTGGTCCACTCCCCCACCCCCGTGTTCCAAGAGCGTAGGTGTTTCACCGTAAGGTACCACGTGAAACCCTGACGGCCCCCCCTCGATCTCTAGGGTCCGACAGCCGCCGCCGCCGGCAAGCCCTAGCTGGGTGCAGCCAGCCCAGCCAGCCCCCTTTTCAGTGGCATCCTCCACCCGGCCAGCAACGGTCCTTCTCAGTCCACCAGTCGCTTGTCGGCGAAGTGGGATCGGCTGCGGCCCACCTGTCCGCGACCGGGGCGGCAAACCCGTCGGGACTTACGTGCCCACCGTCACCCCTACACCATCACCTTCACTGGCCCATGGGCGGTCGGAGCCCCACCGGCCCTTCTTGATGGCGAGTCATCAGCTCCGCGGGCACCCCAACCCCACGGCGGCCGTGCGTCACAGGCGCGAGTGGGGTCCCACCACGTTTCCGCGGAAACGTGTTTGGGGTTACTCCCCTGGTCTGTACCAGTCCGGCGCAACGCCCACGACGAACCAATTCAGGCCGGGCATGGGGCACGAGGGGGTGGCGCGTGGAGGGGATCGTGTAGGGGCGCAATCGGGCCAAGCTGAGCCGATAGTGGTGACCGGCTCCGATCGCGGCCGGGTTGGCCAGGATTCTGTTCCGAGGACCGACTACGCCGATCATCCCAGGCCACCTACCAGTCTCTCGACACCTAGGGTCGGGGGACTCACCTGGGACCGGGCAAGGGGCGGCCCAGCGTGCCCGATTCAAGGTAGCGACGGGATCTACTTCTGTGACCCCACGGCCCTGGTAGCGAGGCAGCAACAAGAACACCGACGGTCTGTTGCGTCTGTGCTTCGCCAAGGCCTCCGAGCTGTCGATCCGACACCGGCCCCTTCCTGATGGCACCCTCCCTCGGTCGTGGGGCCCGAACCCCACGGCAGGCCGTGGGTGATAGGCCCGTCGGGGCCACAAACACGTTTCCGCGGGAACGTTTTTGGGGGGCTATTAGGAGCAGGAGACGGTGGCGACGGCTGTCACCGCCTGGCCGCCATCCAGGTTCAGGCCACGGCCCGGACGCCTGTCGAGGCTGGACCTGCGAGGCGATCTCCCTTGCCGGTGGTCCTGATGACGACCTCGCCGGCGGAGACGAGCAGGATCGCGTGGTCCGGAGACATCATGAAGGCGCCGACCACCGGGGTATCCCGGAAGCCAATGGGGTGTTTCACCGTCATGAACCACGTGAAACGTTCGAGGTAAAGCTCCTCCTAGGCTTGACCGATGGCGTAGAGACGAGGAGGATGGGGGAGTGTCGATCGCGGGCTGTAGGCGGAGTTGATGCGGCTTCGGCGGCGTGATCGGGAAGCTCCAGCAGAAACCTCAGAAGCGGTCGGTGAGGAACCGCGGGCGTCTTGGACGGTCGTGAAGGCCGAGCCCGAGGCGGTCGTAGAGGCCGAGCCCGAGACAGCGGTGCCGAGTGAACAAATAGCGACGGGGCGGACCGACGCAAGCCCGGCAGGGAGCACGACGGCTGCTGGTGAAGTGCCAGGTGGTGGGGCGGAGGTCGACGTGGTTGAGGATAAGAACGGCCGTGTCGAGCCCGAAGTAGCCGAAGCCGCCGAAGCAGCTGCACCCTCCGCCGTGGCCTCTGCCGACGATGCCATCCCGGGTCCCGGTGCGGCCGCTGTGGGGGACGTGGAGGACGTGGGGGAGAGGTCGTCTGAGCTGGAGCAGTCGGTCGATCCGGGCGTGACGGCTTCCACCGACGACGTGGCTGACGTGGCTGACCTGGTTGAGCCGGGCGGGCCTGGTGGGCGGAGCGGAACGGTGGTCGCCGCCGCCGAGGCCTTGGATGAGGTCGAGATCGAAGAAGCTGACGCCGGCCCGGCCACACCGGGTGGACAGCTGGGGCCGCGCCAGGAACGGGCGCTTCCCCGGGTGCTGGCGGTGGCCAATCAGAAGGGTGGGGTTGGAAAGACGACCACGACGGTAAATCTCGGGGCCGCGCTGGCGGAGATGGGCTACCGGGTGCTGGTCGTCGACCTGGATCCCCAGGGGAACGCCACCACCGGCCTGGGGATCGATCCGCGCAACTTCGAGCTGTCGATGTACGACGTCATCATGCGGGATGTGCCGATCGAGGACTGCATCGAGCCGACCAGCGTCAAGAACCTGTTCGCCGCGCCGGCGACGATCGACCTGGCTGGGGTGGAGATCGAGCTGGTGCCGGCGTTCAGCCGAGAGCTGAAGTTGAAGCGGGCGATCGACGCGGTGGTGGACGACTTCGACTTCATCCTGATCGACTGCCCACCGTCGTTGGGTCTGATCACGGTAACGGACTGGCGGCGGCGGGGGAGGTGCTGGTACCGATCCAGTGCGAGTACTACGCGCTGGAGGGGCTCAGCCAGCTGCTGCGCAACGTCCACCTCGTTGCGTCGAACCTCAACAGCCAGCTGGAGGTCAGCACGATCGTGCTGACGATGTACGACGCTCGAACCAGGCTGGCCGAGGACGTGGCGGGGGAGGTCCGGTCCCATTTCGCCGACCGGGTCTGCCGGAGCATCATCCCGCGGACCGTCCGGCTCTCCGAGGCCCCCTCGTTCGGGCAGCCGATCACGGTGTTCGACCCGACCTCGCGGGGCGCGGTGGCCTATCGCGAGCTGGCCAAGGAGGTGAGCAATGGCGCGCCGAAGCGGGCTGGGTAAGGGCCTGGGGGCGCTCATCCCGACCGAGGTGGTCGGGGACCGGGACTCGGCCCTTCGGGAGGTCCCGATCTCCAGTGTGCGGCCGAACAGCTTGCAGCCCCGGACGCACTTCGACGAAGAGGCGATGGCTTCTCTCGCCGCGTCGATCCAGGAGCTGGGTGTTCTCCAGCCGGTCCTGGTCCGGGCGGTGGAGGGCGACGAGAGCTACGAGTTGATCGCCGGCGAGCGGCGTTGGCGGGCGGCCAAGCGGGCCGGGCTGCAGACGATCCCGGTGTTGGTGAAGTCCGAGACCGCTGACGTCCACAGCCTCGAACAGGCGCTGGTCGAGAACCTTCACCGCGAAGACCTGAACCCTCTAGAGGAGGCGGCGGCCTATCAGCAGCTGATCGACGAGTTCGGGTTCACGCATGAGCAGGTGGCCACCAGGGTGGGGAAGAGCCGCGCCGCGGTGACCAACACGCTGCGGCTCTTGCAGCTTCCGAGCGGGGTGCAGCGATCGTTGGCCGAAGGCACGATCTCCGCCGGGCATGCCCGGGCACTGTTGGGCACCCCGGACCGGGCGTTCCAGGAGGCCCTGGCCCACCGGATCGTCGCCGAAGGGCTGACGGTGCGGGCCACCGAGGAGGCCGTGCGGCAGGAGCTGGAGCCAGAAGTCGACACAGCCGACGGCGGACCGACTTCAGGCCAGCTCGATGAAGTCGACTCAGGTAGTACTTCAGGTACTACCAGTCGGCCGTTGCCGACCCGGCGGTTGCCCGAGCCCGGTGTTCTGGAACTGGAGGAATTGCTGTCCACCCACCTGAACACCCGGGTGAAGGTCGAGTTGCGGAATCGGCGGGGACGGTTGGTGGTGGACTTCGCCACCCTCGAGGATCTGGAGCGGATCTATCGAGCGATGGTGGAGGGTGACCGCGTTGGGCCTGCTGACCAGGGAGTTTCCGCCACAGAGTTGTAGGTGAGCATCCACCAGCGGTGTTCCCTCAACCGGTGGTGGAGTGCTAGCCGACGGAACCGTCAATGGGGCATTCAGGCTCGTCCACAACCTGTGCATGACGTTGTGGATTGTTGATTTCTCCTTGAAGTCCAGGGATTGGACACCCCAAGGTCACCAACGAACCCTGAAGTTCGCGTGCCGTTTACCCTCCAGCGGGGCCCGTTGACCCGGTTCTGGCGGACCCGTCAGTCCCAGGCGGACCCGGCCCAGGCGACCAGCGCGGCCGTAAGGGCGTCGGCCAGGGCGGGGCCGTGTTCTACGACCAGGTCGGCGGGCCCGATCTCGACGATCACCGCCGGCATCCGGGTTTCGCGGAGCAACGGCACCGACATGCCGTGGACGGCGCGGTCGGGAACGCCGAACCGAGCTTGCACCTCGTCGAGGACCAGCTCGGCCAGCCGTCGCCCACCGGGGGACTCGTAGCGGTAGCCGGCGTAGAAAGCGGTGGTGCAGCCGGGCCGGTCGGGGTCGAGGCGGAGGGCCAGGTAGACGTCGACGTCGGCGGCGTTGGCCTCCGACGCCTGGGTGGAGTCGTCGGGATGGTGAAGGGAGGTGACCCGGGCACCGGCCGGAACCAGGCGCCGTCGGAGGGCGGCGACCGTGGTGGCCAGGCCCCCGCTCTCCCCGACGGCGACGTGGCGGCCGGACAGGGTGGGAGGGGCTTGGCGGAGGAGCTCGCGGTCGCGAACCGTAGCCACCAGGGATTCTCCCTGGTGGCGGGCTTGCAGCCGCAACAGCTCGCGCAGCGTCGTGGCCCCGAGGATCCCGTCGACCGGGAGGCCGGCGTTCCGCTGGAACTCACCCAACGCCGCGGAGGTCGCGTCGCCGAAGATGCCGTCGACGCGACCGGTGTGGAACCCGAGGGCCCCCAGTCGCTGCTGTAGCTCGGCGACGTCGTCGCCGCGGAGCATCGGGGTCCTACGGTAGAGGAAGCGGTCGCCGAGCCCGAAACCGGCTTCGACGAGGGTGCCCCAGGTCTGGGCCCCGCAGACCCCGTCCACCCGGAGGCCGCGCCGGTACTGGAAGGCCTCGACGGCGGCGCGGGTGGCGTGGCCGAATTCGTCTTCGGGGTCACCGGCGCTGTGGAACCCCAACGCGGCCAGCCGCCGGCGGATGTCGCCGACGGCCTGGCCGCGGTCGCCCGGCCGGAGGGGGAGGGCGTTCTCGGGTCGCAGGTCGGAGAACGACTGCTCACCCGCCGCGGCGGGTGAGGGTCGCTCGATGGGGGGGCCTACAGGTATGCCGCCAGCTCCTGGACCAACTGGCCCTTGGGCTTGGCGCCGATCAGCCGGACCTTCGGCTCCCCGTCCTTGAACAGGATCAGGGTCGGAATGCTCATCACGTCGTACCGCCTGGTCACGTCCAGGTTGTCGTCGATGTTGACCTTCCCGATCTGCAGCTTGCCGGCCTGCTCCTCGGCGATCTCCTCGAGCACCGGGGCGATCATCTTGCACGGCCCGCACCATTCGGCCCAGAAGTCCACCAGGACCGGTACGTCCGAGGCCTTGACATGCTCGTCAAACGTACCGTCGTCGAGGGTCACGATCTTCTCGCTCATCTGCGTCTCCTCACTCGGCCCGGAGCTTTCAACCGGACCAGTCTTGCAACACCGACGGCCGTCGTGGTGTTCCCGGCCTGGGCCGCCGCGCCGGCTACGAGCCGCGTGACTCCAACCACCGCTCGGCGTCGATGGCGGCCATGCAACCCGATCCAGCGGCCGTGATGGCCTGCCGGTAGGTGTGGTCCTGGACGTCGCCGCAGGCGAACACCCCTTCGACGCTGGTCCGGGACCCCTCGAAGGTGCGGACGTAGCCGTTGTCCTCCAGCTCGAGCTGGCCGGCCAGCACCGCGGTGTTCGGCTCGTGGCCGATGGCCACGAAGAGCCCGGTCACCGGGAGCTCGGACGCCGCCCCGGTGACCGTGTCGACCAGGCGGACGCCGGTCACCTTGCCGTCCCCCTGGACCTCGGTCACCTGGCTGTTCCACCGGAACTCGATCGTCGGGTTGGCCATCGCCCGGTCCTGCATGATCCGCGACGCCCGGAGCTGGTCCCGACGGTGGATCACGGTCACCTTGGAAGCGAACCGGGTGAGGAACATGGCCTCTTCGAGGGCGGAGTCACCTCCACCGACGACGGCGATGTGCTGGGAGCGGAAGAAGAACCCGTCGCAGGTGGCGCAGGTGGACACCCCGTAGCCGAGCAACCGGTCCTCGCCGGGGACGTCCAGCATGAGGGCCCGGGCCCCGGTGGCGACGATCAGGGCTTCGGCTTCGTAGGTCGGTTCGGGGGCTTCGGGGTCGCCGACCCAGACCCCGAACGGCGAACCGCCGAGGTCGAGGCGGGACACCTTCGCCGTCACCAGCTCGGCACCGAACCGGTCGGCCTGGGCCCGCATGGCCGTCATGAGCTCGGGGCCCATGATCCCGTCGGGGAAGCCGGGGAAGTTCTCGACGTCGGTGGTGAGCATCAGCTGGCCACCGGGTTGGTCGCTGGTCGAGGACGGCTCGCCTTCGACGATCACCGGGGCCAGCTGGGCCCGGGCGGTGTAGACGGCGGCCGTGAGCCCGGCGGGGCCCGAACCAGCGATGACGACCTTGCGACGCTCAGCCACGGGCGATCAGCTTCGGCCGGCCGCGTCGGTGACCCGGGGAGCCCGCTTGGTCCAGGCCAACAGCCCGCCGAGGCAGAACAGCCCGCCGACGACGGCGTAGGAGATCCACACGTGGCCGTTGAAGGCGTAGACGGTCAGGAGGCGGATGAGCGCGACGGAGACGAGGACGATGAGGACCAGCAGCACGACTGCGGCGATCAGCCCGAAGACGATGGCCCGGGCGGCCAGCAGGATCGGGCGGAGGGCCTTGTCGTGGATGGTGTCGACGACCAGGTCGACCGCGCCCACCGCCTTCTCGGGCCAGTCGGCCGCCATCCCACTCCCGGGCCCACTCCCGGGCTCCCCGAAGGAGCCGCCGGCAGGTGCATCGGTCATGGGCAGGAGACTAGCGGTCGCGGGACGTCAGGTGCCCCGGGGGAGCTGATAGGACAGGCCGATGGTGCCGGGTCCGGCGTGGGTGCCGACCACTGGCCCGAGGTCGACGACCACCAGATCGTGGGCCACCTCGACGTCCTTCAGCCGGGACAGCACCTCGTCGATGTCCTCGGCCGCACCGTTGCTCACGGCGAGCCGGTCCAGCGGGGCTTCGGCCATCGCCTTCCCGACGAGGTAGTCGAGCGACCGGGCCCGGGTCCGCTGCTTCGACTCCTGTTCCACCGCCCCGTTCTGGACCTGGATGACCGGTTTGATGGACAAGAGGGAGCCCACCAGGGCGGCGGCCCCGCCGATGCGGCCCCCCCGTTGGAGGTGGTCGAGGGTGCCGACGACGCCGTAGACCCGGGTGCGGGCGATCAGTTGCCCCACCAGGTCGACCAGCTGCTCCGTCGACGCCCCGGCGCTGGCCGCCTCGGCCGCGGCCAGGCACAGCAGCCCCTGGCCCATGGTCAGGAACCGGGTGTCGACCACCGTGACGCCGATCCGGCCGTCGACGCCGGCGGCCCCGGCGAGGGCCGACTGGTAGGTGGCGGACACCCCGGAAGAGAGGGTCAGGCAGAGGACCCCGTCGGCGCCGTCGTCGGCCGCGGCGGTGAACGCCTCGGCGAAGGCACCCGGTGACGGTGCGGCCGTCTCGGGGAGGCTGGGGGAGCTCTGGCAGCGACGCCAGAACTCGGCTGGGGAGAGGTCCCGGCGGTCCAACAGCTCTTCGTCCCCGAACCGGATGGTGAGGGGGACCACGGTGATGCCGTTGGCCGCCGCCAGGTCCTCGGTCAGGTCGCAGGCACTGTCGGTGACCACGCGGATCCCGGGCATGGTGCTCCTCGTCTTCTCGAAGGTCGCGGAGAACCTACCCTGTACGGCTCGTCCCGGGTGTGCCCAGACGGCCCGGGCTCGGTGGGGGAATGCGGGGGATCGGCCGGACGTGGCCCGCCGGTGGGATCCTCGGCGCGGGGGAGGGGGGTGGCACCGACCGACCGGGTGGCGGGTCGACCGGCGACGGCAAACCCCGGGACGACGCCAGCGGGGTCCGATGACCACCGCCTCCCGGGCGCGGCCGACCCCGCCGCCGCCCGCCGAGGACGGAGATGACCGCCCAGTAGACGAGGCCACCGGCCGCCACGCCACCGAGGACCCGGAGGAGGAGGCCGAACCCGTGGTCGGCTCCGGAGAGGTTGGAGACGACCAGGACCACGACGCCCATGGCCACCGTGGCGATGGCCACACGCCGGAGGGGGGCCCAGGTGCGGGCACCACCGAGGTTCCCCAGCCATCGCCGGAGCACCACCACCCCGGCCACGGCGGCGACGGAGTAGGCGATGGACAGCGACAGGGCCAGCCCCCGGACACCCAAGGGGTGGACCAGGATGACGGCCAGGACGATGTTGATGCCGTTCTCGACCAGGTAGAGCCAGAAGGCGACGCGGGTCCGCTGCATGGCCTGGAGGACCCGGATGACGTAGAGGAAGGTGCAGAAACCCGGGAGGCCCAGGGCGAACATGGCCAGGGCGGCCCCGGTGTCCTCGGTGTCGCCGACGGTGGTGGCGCCGTGGCCGAGCAAGAGGGCCACGGCCGGTTTGGCCAGTAGGAACATGCCCATGGCCGCCGGGAGGATGATGGCGAGGACGGCCCGCAGGCCCCCGGCCAGCCGGCGCCGGAAGGCCTCGGTGTCGCGGAGGGTCCACTGCTCGGCCAGGTCGGGGGTGACCGCGCTCATCACCGACACGGCGACGACGGCGTACGGCATCTGCATGAACGTGTAGGCGTAGGTGTAGGCGGAGACGGGGTCCGACCCGGGGGCGCCGACGGCGAGGGCGAGGACGACGAAGAGGGCGACCTGGTTGGCCAGGACGAAGCCGAAGGTCCAGCTACCGAGCCGGACGATGGTCCGCACGGCCTCGTGGCGGGGATCCCACCGCCAGCGGAGGCGCGACAAGCGGGCGGCCCCGAGGCTGGGCAGCAGCAGGACGGTCTGGAGGGCCACCCCCAACGTGGTGCCGAGGCCGAGGAGGACGAGCTGGCCCGAGTGGGCCTGGACCCCGCTCAACGACGGGAAGTCGGGGACGAGGTGGTGGAACCACAGCAGGACGGCGATGCAGACCACGTTGTTGGCGATCGGCACCCACATCGGGGCGACGAACCGCCGCCGGGTGTTGAGGAGGGCGGTCGCCAGAGCGATCAGGCCGTAGAGGAAGACCTGGGGCACGAACCACCGGAGCAGGTCGGTGGCCACGGACTTCTCCTGGGCCAGTCCGGCGGCCTGCCCGGTGGAGTGGGTGTGGTCCAGGGCGGTGAAGGCGTCGATGACCTGGGGGGCGAGCAGCCAGAAGATCACCGTCATGGCGAGCAGGACGACGACCGAGAGGCTGATCACGGCCGAGATGGCCCGCCAGGCCTCCCGCTCGCTCCGGCTGGCCAGCCGGTCGACGAACACCGGGATGAAGGTGGCCGACAGGACACCGCCGAGGACGATGTCGTACAGCATGTTCGGGGTGGTGTTGGCCAAGTTGTAGCTTGTGGCCAGGTGGTGGGCCCCCAGGGCCACGGCCAGGGCCAGCACCCGCAGGACCCCGGTGAGCCGGGACATGGCGGTGCCGGCGGCCATCCACATCGTGGCCTTCCGCAGGTTGCCGCCGCCGGTCCCACCACCAGAGCCGCGGGTCTTCCTCTCTCCGTTCCGAGCGCCTCCGGGCTCGTCACCTCCGGCCCGGCCGGGCCTGGCCTCTGCCGCGGCTCTCACCCCCCGGCCGCCCGCTGGCCCTTGGCCGCCCGCCGCCGCCGGCGGCCGGTGAACCAGGTCCGGGCCCACCAGGCGAGCAGCACGGCGAGGGCGACGGCGGTGAGGACCACCCCGACGACCGAGGTCGCCGTCGACCGGACCGTGAACTGGCCCTCGGCGATGACCAGGTTGCCGTCGCTGGTCTCCAGTTGCGCCTGGATCGGGAGGTCACCGGAGGTGCGGGCCTCGACCTGGATGCGTACGGGGTTCGTGCGGTGGTCGAGGGTCAGCTTCCTGGTCGCCCCCTGTGGGAACTGGAATTTGTCGCTCGTCACCGACAGCTTGCCGACGACCGTGTACGGGGCGGACGAGGAGATGGTGATCGGGATGGACCCGGTGCGGGCGGTCAGGGTGAGGTTGCCCGCCGAGGCGAAGGTGATCTGGTTGAGCTGGGTCTCGAGGGAACGGCTGAACGTCGCCACTCCGGCCGACTGGCGGGCCGGCGAGAGGCTGGCCGCCTCCGAGGCGAGCAAGAGCTGGTCGAGGTCGGTCAGCACCGGGGCGGGCCGTGTCTTCACGGCTGTGTCGAAGCCGGTGAGATGGAGCCGGGCGGTGCTGATCTGGTGGGCGAGGCCGTGCGGCAGGGTCGGCCCGGGGCCGGATGACCCGAGGTGCCGGGTGCCGTCCTGGTGGACGGAGGCGAAGAACCCGTCGAGGGTCTCGGGGGTGACGATCGGGTTTGTGGCCAGGCCGGCCAGGAGGGCGTCGTCGAACGGCTGGTTCGGGACCCAGCCGGCCGGGGCCACGGCGACGACCCCGCGGCCGGTGGCGAACGGGAATTCGAAATGGACCATGGCCACATCGGCCAGTAGCTGGGCCACCTCGAGGGCCGGGTCCTTCCGGTCGGCGGTGAAATGGGCGGCCAGCTCGGTGTCGGCCGCCGCCGCGGTGACCGGTTGGCCGCCGCCGGTGAAGTCCAACTGGAACGTGGAGGCCCAGGTTCCGCCTGTTGTCTGGGCGGCATCGGCGGCCAGCTGGTCGTCGGGGACGACCAGCTGGGTGGCGTCCACCTGCGGATCGGCCAACCCCGTTCCCAAGGCGTTGCCGACGGTGCCGGTGGCGACCCAGGTCCGGGAGGACCCGGCGTCGACCCCGAGGGCGCGGAGGGCCGCCGCCCCCTGGGTCATCTGGCCTGTGATCTCGCCGGTCTCACCGGCCGCGGCGAACGCACCCAGGTCGATGGGCACGTAGGACTCGGGTGGGAGCTGTCGGGCCGAGGGGTCACTACGGACCATTGTGGCGATCCCTTGGGTGACCGCCTTGCCGATCGGGCCGCCGGCCGCCAAGGCCTGGAGGGTCTGGGGCGACGCCTCCAGGGTGACCGGCACCTGGGGGTACTGCTTCAACGACGTGACCAAGCCCGACAGGGCCGAGACGGTGGACTTGGCCGGCGCGGCCACCGCCGTCGCCGGGTCCTTCGACCCTTCCTTGATGGTCATCGGGGCGGCCACCGGGACGACCCAGGCGAACCGGAGGGCGGCTGTCGCCGTGCTCTTCTGCTGGACATAGGTGAGGTAGGTGGTGAACCGGTCGATCGCCGAGCTGCCCTGGCCCGGGGGGTAGAGGGAGACCACCACCGGGTAGACGCCTGTGCAGCGCAGCTGTGTCGGTGTGCAGCGGAGGTCGAGGGTGGGGGAGGCGCCGGTTGTTGTGCCGGCGGACGGCACGACGTCCATGGTGAGGGTCACGCCGCGGCCGGCCGCCGCCGGGAGGCTGGTGACCGGGACGGCGTCCAGGTGTGTGAGGGGGGCGCCCAGCGACGAATCGCCGAGGCTCTGCTGGAACTGCGAACGGGTGCCCAAGTGGTGGTAGAGGGTGAGCCCGACCGTGGCCCCGGACGGCGCCGACGACCCGATGCCGAGGTGGAGGGTGAAGGAGGCCGGACCGCTGGCGGAGGGCTGGACGGTGGCTGTCTGGCTGAGCAGGGTCAGTAGGCCGGACCCGGACTTGGCTCCGGCGGTGCTCCCCTCGGCGCCGGTGGTGGCGGCCCCGACTGGGCCGGAGGTCACCGCCGACCAGGACAAGCCGCTGGCCAACGACGCTCCGAGGACGAAGGTGAGCATCGCCGGTCCGACGGGCCGGAGGCTCCGCAAAGACACCCGGCAACGCTAATCGGTGCCGGCAACCGGCCCGGGGCAGGCAGGGCCATGGCGGGGGGCCATGCCGGGGAGCGAATGCCAGGCAGCCATGCCGGGCGGCCGCATCGGGGCGGATTACCGTTGTCGGGTGTCGAGTAGTCCCGTGCCCGAGCGGTTCCGCCCCCTGGTGGCCGCCACCAGTGACCTGGCCGATCGATTCGGGCAGGCCGGCCACTCGCTGTACCTGGTGGGCGGGTCGGTCCGGGACGCCCTACTGACCGAGCCGTCGATGGCCGCCGCCAAACGGGACTACGACCTGACGACCGACGCCCGGCCGGACGACGTGGAGCGGATCATCGCCGGCTGGGCGGACGCCGTCTGGACCCAGGGGAAGCGGTTCGGCACCATCGGCTGCCGTCACGGTGGCTGGACATACGAGATCACCACCCACCGGGCCGAGGCCTACCGCCCCGATTCACGCAAGCCCGACGTGGTGTTCGGCGACGACATCGACGCCGACCTGTCCCGGCGGGACTTCACCGTGAACGCCATGGCCCTGAAGCTGCCGGAGATGTCCCTGGTGGACCCGTTCGACGGCCTCGGGGACCTGGCGGCGGGGAAGCTGCGGACCCCGCTCGACCCCGAGGTGTCGTTCGAGGACGACCCGCTCCGGATGCTGCGGGCCGCCCGGTTCGCCGCCCGGTACGGCCTCCGGCCGGAGGAGCGGCTGGTGGACGCCGTCCGGACCGGCCACGGCCGGCTGGCCATCGTGTCGGCGGAGCGGATCCGGGACGAGCTGGACAAGATGGTGGTGGTCCCCGTCCCGTCGGTGGCCCTGTGGTTCGTCGTCGACACCGGCCTCGCCGGCGAGTTCCTCCCCGAGCTGCCGGGCCTGGCTCTGGAGCAGGACCCGATCCACCGGCACAAGGACGTGCTCGCCCACACCCTGGCGGTGGTCGACAAGACGTCGGCCGGCCAGGACCACCCGGACCGGTTGCTGCGGCTGGCCGCCCTCTTCCACGACGTCGGCAAGCCCCGGACCCGGGCCTACGCCGGGGGCGGGGTGACGTTCCACCACCACGAGGTGGTGGGGGCCCGGATGACCCGGCAGCGGATGGAAGCGCTGCGGTACCCGAAGGACGACCTCGAGGTGGTGGTCCGGCTGGTGGAGCTGCACCTGCGGTTCCACACCTACCGGCTGGGGTGGACCGACAAGGCGGTGCGGCGGTACGTCAGGGACGCCGGCCCGCTGCTCGACCGGCTGAACGAACTGACCCGGTGCGACTGCACGACCCGCAACGAGGCCAAGGCGCGGGCGTTGGGGCGACGCATGGACGAGCTCGAACGGCGGATCGCCGAGCTCCGAGAACGCGAGGAGCTGGACGCCATCCGGCCGGACCTGGACGGAACCCAGGTCATGGCCCGGCTGGGGATGGCGCCGGGACGGCAGGTCGGGGAGGCGCTGGCGTTCCTGCTCGACCTCCGGCTGGAGGAGGGCCCGTTGGGTGAGGAAGAAGCCGGCCGCCGGTTGGACCGGTGGTGGGCCGAGAGAGGGGGGACCTGATGAGGAGTCTGAGAGCAGGGCGGGTCGGTGCGCTGGTGGCCGCCCTCGGGGTGGCCGGGGTGGTGCTGGCCGCCTGCAGCTCCGGGCCGTCCACGACCACGACCACGGCGTCGGCCGGGACAGTGGCGGCCATCAAGGGGGCGGTCACCAGCTTCCTCGCCGATCAGGGCGTCCAGTCGTTCAAGTACGTGATCACCCAGGCTCAGGTGTCGTCGGCGGCCCCCACCTGGGGGTACTTCGTCGTAGGCCCGACCCACCGCCACCAGGCCGACTTCCAGGGCTTCTACGGGTTCGCCAGGAAGCAGGCGTCCGGATCGTGGACGGTGGCCGCCTCCGGGTCCTCCGACGTCGGATGCCCCCCCGGCGCGCCCGGCAACGCGGTGGTGCCGAGGGCGGTGCAAACGGAGTTCAGGTTCCGGTGCCCGCCGACATCGAACGCGGCCACGTCGACCACCACGAGCGCCGTCCCGACCACCACGTCGCCGACCACCACGTCGCCGACCACTACCGCCCCGGCCACCACGACCACCTCGGTCCAGTCGGCGCTGAACGCCGCGGTGGTGGCGTACCAGACGTCCCAAGGGGTCGCCTCGTCGATCTACAAGATCACCAAGCTGACCGTGTCGACGGTCGAGCCCACATGGGCGATCTTCTCGGTCGGCCCGGCGACAACGGCCAAGGCCACATTCCAAGGGGGCTACGGGTTCCTGCACCTGGTGAACGGGGCCTGGTCGGTGACCGCCTTCGGGTCGGCCGAGGTCGGCTGTCCCGGCTCGGCGCCGGCCGACCAGGTGCCGACGGCCGTCCTCTCCGGGTTCGGGGCGGCCTGCCCGACAACCCCCACGTCCACGACCACCACGTCGTAGCGGTCAGCCTTCGGGCCAGACCGGCCCGGGGTCGCCGGCGGCGAACTCCTCGACCAGCCGGTGGGCGTCGTCGTCGTGGTACTGCACCGGCGGGGACTTCATGAAGTAGGACGACGGCCCGAGCAGCGGACCGCCGATCCCGCGGTCGAGGGCCAGCTTGGCGCAGCGGACGGCGTCGATGATGACGCCGGCGGAGTTGGGGGAGTCCCACACCTCCAGCTTCAGCTCCAGGTTCAGCGGGACGTCGCCGAAGTTGCGGCCCTCCATGCGGATGTAGGCCCACTTGCGGTCCTTCAGCCACGGCACGTGGTCGGACGGGCCGATGTGGACGTCGTCGGCGGCCAGCGGGGCGTGCTCGATCTGGCTGGTGACCGCCTGGGTCTTGGACACCTTCTTCGACTCCAACCGGTCCCGCTCGAGCATGTTGCGGAAGTCCATGTTGCCGCCGACGTTGAGCTGGTAGGTGTGGTCGAGGGCCAGACCGCGGTCCTCGAACAGGCGGGTGAGGATCCGGTGGACGATGGTCGACCCCACCTGGCTCTTGATGTCGTCGCCGACGATGGGGACACCGGCGTCGCGGAACCGCCGGGCCCAGTCGGGGTCGGAGGCGATGAACACCGGGATGGCGTTGACGAAGGCCACCTTGGCCTCGAGGCAGGCCTCGGCGTAGAACCGCTGGGCCTCCTCCGAGCCGACCGGGAGGTAGGAGACGAGGACGTCGGCCTTGGCGTCGCGGAGGGCCTGGGCCACGTCCACCGGCGCCTCCGGCGATTCCTCGACGACGTCCTTGTAGTAGCGGCCCAGCCCGTCCAGGGTGGGGCCCCGCTGGACGGTCACCCCCAGGTCGCCGACGTCGGCGAACCGGATGGTGTTGTTGAGGCCGGCGAACAGCGCCTTGCCCAGGTCGGTGCCGGCCTTGGCGGCGTCCACGTCGAAGGCCGCCACCGGGACGAGGTCGCGGACGTGGTACCCACCGAGCTCGACGTGCATCAATCCGGGGACGACGTCGGAGGGTGTGGCGTCCTTGTAGTAGCCGATGCCCTGGACGAGGGAGCTGGCGCAGTTGCCGACGCCGGCGATGGCCACCCGAACGGTGCTCATTGACGATCTCCTTCTCTGCCGTGTGTGCTGCCTTGAATGTTCATGTCGTGGGTGTTCTTGTCTTGGGTGGTTAGGGCGGCCGGCTGCAGCGCCGCCGCCGGCTGCAGCGCCGCCGCCGGTTCTGCTTCGATCAGGCGGTCGAGCCACCGGATGTCCCGCTCCACCCCTTCGGCGGTGTGCTCCACCACCGACCGGGCGTAGGTGTCGAGCGTCGCCTCGGCGCTGGCCGCCCGGACCTCGCCGAGCCGCTGGACCAACTGCGCCCGGCGCCGCTCCAGCAGCGCCATCCGGGAGGGCGGCGCCAGATGCCGGGCGAAGGCCAGCCGCAGCCCGAAGCTCCGGGCGTCGTCCGGAGCGCCGCCCTCGGCCAGCAGCTCGGCGAACAGGACGCGGCCGCGGTCGGTGATCCGGTACACCTTGCGGGACCGACGGCCCCGGCTCCCGGCTCGCCGCCGGGCTCGCAGCACCGCCCACTCGCCACTGAGCGACCCGGTCGGCGGCACGGCGGTCGCCGCTCCGGGGGCACCGTCGGGTTCGACCGCCTCGACGGCCCCCCCGGCCTCGAGGCGGGCCAGGGCCGGGTAGAGGGAGCCGTAGGACACGTTGGCCAGCAGGCCCAGCCCCTCACGGAGCTGCCGCCGGATCTCGTAGCCGTGGAGCTCCTGTTCTTCGAGCAGCCCCAGGATGGCCAGGTCCAACATCGCGGTAACTATATCGGTTCGATATAGCGACGGGTGACATCGACGTGACAAGCGTTGGTCGAGGTGGCGGCGGCGCGACCGGATCCGGACCGGCTGCCCGGCGTGGCCCCGGGCGCTAGCCTCTGAACCCGTGACCGTGACCTCCGGGCAGGGGGCATCGGGGAGACCCGAGGCGCCGAGTGTGGAGGCACGCGTCGAATATCGGCTGGCCCGCAACGCCGTGGTCCGGGACGTCCGGAAGGGCCGGCTGGGGACGGTGGACGTCTGCGACGCCCACCCCGAACTGCTCCGGGCGGCCCGGAACGTGGGGAAGCCGTCCGGGGAGGACTGCCCCATCTGCGAGTCGGCCGGCACCGTGCAGGTGACCTACGTCTTCGGCGCCGGACTGCCACCGGGTGGCCGATGCCCGGGGACCATGACCGAGCTGAACCGGCTGCGCCGGCGGCCCGAGCCGGTGCTCTGCTACGACGTCGAGGTCTGCCCGGACTGTGCCTGGCACCACCTCACCCGGAAGTACCCGGCGGGCGGTCGCACCCCCCGGGCCCGGCGTACCGCCGGCCGCTGACCCGGGCCCCTCGAGCGGGACTCCTGGACCGGGACCCCTGGACCGGGATCGGCGGAAGGGGCAGGATGGTGGGGCAGGGCTGCACGACGAACCGGCGGCACCTGTGACGTAGCACCGAAACCGAACATCAGCGCAGCACCACGTCCCCACAAATAGGGCCCCCATAAAGGATCTCCGCAAAGGAGGGCATGCCATGTCCAGCCCTACCCCGTCCGCTGTTCCTTCTCCGCCTCCCGGCCCCGCCGGCCCGGCTGGCTCGGTATCGACCGCCGCGACGCCGGCCAAGCCGATGACGGTGCCGCTGGTCCGGGCGCGCAAGCGCCGGGACGGCGCCGAGCCGCTGGTGATGGTGACCGCCTACGACGAGCCGGCGGCCCGCATCGCCGACGCTGCCGGCGTCGACATCGTGCTGGTGGGGGACTCGGTGGCCAACAACGTGCTCGGTTACGAGGACACCCTGCACGTCACCATCGACGACATGGCCCGGCACACCGCCGCGGTGGCCAGGGCCCGGCCGAGGTGCCTGGTGGTCGGGGACATGCCGTGGATGAGCTACCACCTGTCGGTGGAGGACGCCGTCCGCAACGCCGCCACCCTGGTCCGGGCGGGAGCCGGGGCGGTCAAGCTGGAAGGGGGCCGGGCGCGGCTGCCGGTGGTGGAGGCCATCGTGCGGGCGGAGATCCCAGTGATGGGCCACCTGGGGCTGACCCCGCAGTCGGTGCTGGCCATGGGCGGCTACCGGGTGCAGGGCCGGAGCGCCGATGCCGCCCAGGCCCTCCGGGACGCAGCCAAGGCGCTGGCGGTCGCCGGGTGCTTCGCCCTGGTCCTCGAGGGGGTGCCGGACGTGGTGGCGGCGTCGGTGACCGAAGCGGTCGACGTGCCGACCATCGGGATCGGCGCCGGACCGGCCTGTGACGGCCAGGTGCTGGTCTTCCACGACCTCCTCGGCCTGGGGGCGAGGAAGCCGCCGAAGTTCGCCCGCCAGTACGCCGACCTCGGCCGATTGGCCACCGAGGCCATCGCCGCCTACGCCGCCGACGTCCGCAGCGGGGCGTTCCCCAACGACGACGAGAGCTACCACGCCTCCGCCGACCTGCAGAGCGCTTTGGCCATGGAGGACGACGAGATCGACGCTCCGGCGTAGGGGTCGTCGGCGGCCGGTCGCCGGGTCGACTACCATTTCCCGGTCGGTCAGAGCCCAGCGGCACAGCGCCCAGCGGCACCGGCCACCACAGTACGAATCCACGAACCCTGCCCCGAACGTCGGGGCCCGGGCGGTAACCGCCCGGTCCGGAGGGAGGCAGCCGCATGCGGCCCTACGAAGTCATGGTCATCTTCGACGTCGGCACGGAGCCGCCGGCCATCCAGGCCGCGGTGGACCGGTTGCTGGAGACCATCCGCAACAACGACGGGACCCCGGGGGCCGTCGACCGGTGGGGTCGTCGCCCGTTCGCCTACGAGGTGAAGCACAAGCGCGAGGGCTACTACGTGCTGGTGGAGTTCGCCGGGGAGAGCCAGACGGTGGCCGAGCTCGACCGGTTCCTCGGTCTGGCGGACGAGGTGCTCCGTCACAAGGTGGTCCGGCTGCCGGAGAAGGTGGCCGGACGTGCCGGGGGTGGGCGGTCGGGAGCCGCCGCCAGCACCCCGGAGCCGGCTGAGCAGGCCGGCTGATCGCCGGACGGCCCGAGAAGGAGGAGGACCATGCCTGACAACTCCGTGAGCCTGGTCGGCAACGTCACCCGCGACCCCGAGCTCCGGTTCACCAACACCGGACAGCCCACCGCGTCGTTCGGCCTGGCGGTCAACCGGCGGTGGCAGAACCGGCAGACCCAGGAGTGGGAAGAGGCCACCAGCTTCTTCGACGTGGTCTGCTGGCGGGAGATGGCCGAGAACGTGAGCGAGAGCCTGTCGCGCGGCTCCCGAGTGGTGGTCGTCGGCCGCCTCGAACAGCGGAGCTGGGAGACCCCCGACGGCGACCGCCGGTCGAAGGTGGAGGTCATCGCCGACGAGGTGGCCCCGTCCCTGCGGTGGGCCACCGCCCAGGTGACCAAGAACGAACGCCGTGGGCCCTCCGACGGAGGCTTCCGCGGTGGCGGCAACAGTGGTGGCGGTGGTGGCGGCCGGCAGCCGGCGCCCCCCAGGAACCAGGAGCAGGCCGCCCCAGCGGCCGGTTCTGGCTACGGATACGACGAGGAGCCTTTCTAGATGGCACGCAGCAACTACCGCGGCGGGACGTCCCGCCGAGCCCCCAAGGACCTGAACCGGCGGGTGAAGAAGAAGCCCTGCGCCATGTGCCGGGACCACGTGGAGTGGGTCGACTACAAGGACGTCCCGCTGCTCCGCAAGTACATGAGCGACCGGGGGAAGATCCGGTCCCGCCGGGTCACCGGCAACTGCGCCCAGCACCAGCGGGACATCGCCTTGGCCATCAAGACGGCCCGTGAGCTGGTGCTGCTCCCGTACACCCAGCGGACCGTCACCGAGCGGCCCTCCGGCCGGGGTGGCCGCGGGGATCGTGGCGACCGAGGGGACCGAGGGGATCGCGGCGACCGCGGCGACCGGGGGGATCGCGGCGACCGCCCGGGGGGTTCACGCGAGTCGCGGGGTGACCGGCCCGAGGGTTCCGAGGCGAGGGAGGCCGGGGCTGCTGGGGCTGCCGGGGCTGGAGACCAGGTGGAAGAGCCGGTGACCACCGCCGTCGGAGCCGACGACGCCGCGACTGAGGGCGGTGACGCCTGATGAAGGTGGTGCTGCGCAACGACGTCGACGGGGTCGGCCGCCGGGGCGACATCGTCGAGGTGTCCGGCGGGTACGCCCGTAATTACCTGCTGCCCGGCGGCCAGGCCATGGTGGCCACCGACAGCATGACGGCCCAAGCGGCCTCGATGCGGCGGGCCCGGGACATGCGTGAGGCCAAGGACCGCGAGTCGGCCCAGGCCCAGGCCCAGGTCTTGGCCGGTGCCGTCATCCGCCTCGAGGCCCGGGCCGGGTCCACCGGCAAGCTGTTCGGGTCCATCACCGCAACCGACGTGGCCGACGCGGCCACCGCCCAGAAGGGCGTGGGCCTCGAACGGCATCAGGTCGGGCTGGACGAGCCCATCAAGGCCGTCGGCTCCTACGAGGTGCCCGTCCGTCTGTTCGGGGACGTCGCCACCGCGGTCATCGTCGAGGTGGTCGCCGCCGAATAGGGGGCAGCGCCCCCCGGGGGCGCCGAAAGCGTTTCCGCGGAAACGTTTCTGCGGCCTGTTGTTACACCCGAGGTAGAGCCTTTCGGGGTGCCACGCGCCGCTGAATCCCCCTTGTACCGACGAGGCCAGAGACGCCCACAGGGCTGTGGATACATATCCCCTTTATCCACAGCACTATTCACAGGGTCCACCAGGGATTTTGTGTCCAGAATCCCCAGCTTTCGCGCCTTCCGTTCCCCAGGCCCGTTCCCTCAAGGTAGCTAGACCATGGTGCAGGCCTTCGACGACCGTCCCCGCCACCTCCGCCCAGCGCCGGAGGGAGGTGGGGGCGGGGCCGGCCCCCGGGTGCCGCCGCACAACCTGGAGGCGGAGGAGTCCCTTCTCGGCTCGATGCTGCTGTCCAGCGACGCCACCGCGGCGGCCATCGAGGTGTGCTCGGCCGAGGACTTCTACAAGCCGGCCCACGGCAGCATCTTCGCCGCCATCGTCGCCCTGTTCGAGCGGGGGGAGCCGGTCGACGCGGTGACGGTCACCGACGAGCTCCGCCGGTCGTCGGTGCTCGAGTCCATCGGTGACCCCGCCCTGCTGGTCAGTCTGCAGGCCAACACCCCGTCGATCGCCAACGCCGTCCACTACGCCCGGATCGTGGAGGAGCATGCCCTGCTCCGCCGGCTGGTCGGGGTGGCCGGGGAGATCGCCGAGATCGGCTACTCGGTCCCCGAGGACGTCACCGGGGCGGTGGACGAGGCCGAGCGGAAGGTGTTCGACCTGGCCCAGCGCCGGACCACCGACACCATCGAGTCCCTGAAGAACCTGCTGATGCCCAGCCTCGACCGGATCGAGGAGTTGGCGCAGCGGAGCGGGCGGATCACCGGCGTGGCCACCGGCTACACCGACCTGGACGAGATCCTCGCCGGCCTCCAGTCGGCCAGCCTGACGATCGTCGGGGCACGCCCCGCCATGGGCAAGGCCCTCGGCCTGGACACGCCGATCCCGACGCCCACCGGCTGGGCCACGATGGGATCCCTGACCGTCGGCGACGAGGTCTTCGACGAGAAGGGCGTGCCCTGTCGGGTCACCTACACCTCCCCGGTTTTCACCGACCACCAGTGCTACCGGGTCAGCTTCGACGACGGCAGCTCGGTCGTCGCCGACGCCGGCCACCGCTGGCTCGCCTACGACTTCCCGGCCTGGAAGTCGCACCGGACCCGGGAGGCGTTGGCGGCCGCCGGTGATCCCGACAACCCCCGCCTGGCCCGGGACCAGTCCACCCGTTGGCGACAGCCCCGGGTGGTGACGACCCAGCAGATGCGGGACGAAGGAGTGCGGACCGACGCCGGTCGCCGCCCCAACTGGTACCTGCCACTCGCCGGTGCCGTCGACCTCCCCGAGGCTGACCTTCCCGTCGACCCCTACGTGCTGGGGTGTTGGCTCGGTGACGGCACCACCAGGTCCTCGGAGATGACGATCGGCGATCGTGACGTCGACCACTTCGTCGAGGAGTTCCGGTCACTCGGATACAAGCTGTCGCGACGGGCCGGGCTCCAGTGGGCGACGACGCCGGTTCCCGGGCAGGGCGCCTGGCAGCGCTACCGAGGGCCTTGGCGCGTCCTCGCTCGGGAGCTGCAGGAGGTGGGCCTTCTCGGCGGGGCGGTGAAGCACGTCCCGGAGCGGTACCTGCGGGGCTCGGCCAAGCAGCGGCTGGCGTTGCTCCAAGGGTTGATGGACACGGACGGCACGGTGACCAACGCCAACGGGACCGCGGAGCTCTGCCTGGCCAACCGGCGACTGCTCGAGCAGGCGTGGGAGTTGGTGTGCTCCCTGGGCCACAAGCCGCACGCCATCCGGGAGCGGGTGATCCCCCTCCCGGACGGCCGTACGGCCCGAGCATGGCGGTTCTGCTGGACGCCACTCGACCCGGTGTTCCGGATGGCCCGCAAGGCGGACCGCCTGGCGGCGACCGCCAGCCGGCGGCGGAACGGTCGGCACACCCGCCGGGCGGTGGTCGCCATCGAGGAGATACCGACCGTGCCGGTCCGGTGCATCGCCGTCAGTTCGTCGTCGCATCTGTTCCTGGCCGGCCGGGCGATGATCCCGACCCACAACACCAGCTTCGCCTTGGGGATGCTGGCCCATGTCGGCATCGTCCTGAAACGGCCGGCCCTGCTGTTCTCGCTGGAGATGGGCCACCTGGAGCTGACGCAGCGGATGCTGGCCTCCGAAGCGAAGGTCGACGCCCAGCGGATGCGGACGGGCCACCTGCACGAGTCGGACTGGTCGAAGGTGGGCACGGCGGTGAGCCGACTGAGCGAGGCCACCGTCTTCATCGACGACAACCCGAACCTGACGGTGATGGACATCCGGGCCCGGGCGAGGCGGCTCAAGAAGAGCGAGGGCGACCTCGGCATCGTGGTGGTGGACTACCTACAGTTGATGACCGGTCGGGCCCGGGCGGAGAGCCGCCAGGTGGAGGTGGCCGAGATCAGCCGGGGCCTCAAGATCCTGGCTCGCGAGCTGGAGTGCCCGGTGGTGGCGCTGTCACAGCTCTCCCGAGGGCTGGAGTCCCGCCAGGACAAACGGCCGATGCTCTCGGACCTGCGGGAGTCGGGCTCGCTGGAGCAGGACGCCGACGTCGTGTTGTTCCTCTACCGGGAGGAGCAGTACGACCCGGAGACCCCGATCGATCGGCGGGGGATGGCGGAGGTGATCGTGGCCAAGCACCGGAACGGCCCCACGGGATCGGCGCACCTGGTGTTCTTGAACCAGTACGCCCGGTTCGACAACATGAAGTCGGTGTAGCCGGAGGCGGTCAGCGCAGACCGGCGGAGCCGTCTTCTTCGGCCAGCGGCCGGACCACCTGGTCGGCCAGCCACTCGATCTGCTGGTCGCCGGGGTCGAACAGCGAGACGTACGAGATGCCGACGTCGGCCCGCCATTGCCGGAGCCGGTCGCGCACCTGGTGGGCTGTGCCGCAGAGGTAGAGGGTCGACCGGCCGGCCGCCTCCGGGTCCACCCCGTCGTCGGCCAGGGCCTGGGCCACGGCCTCGTCGGCTTGGTTGCCGACGACCACCCGGGCGACCATGGTGTGCAGCTCCACCGACGACGGATCTCGACCGGCGGCGACCGCCCCCTCGCGTACCCAGCCGGCCTTCTCGGCCATCCGCTCCACGGTGGAGTCGGCCACGGAGTCGGCCACGGACCACTCCCCGGTGGCCTGCCGGGCGATCATCGACACGGTGTCGGCCACCCGGCCGCCGAACCGCAGGACCCGCCGCCCTCCACCGCCAACGAGCAGGCGGGGGTGCACCGGTTCCGACGCGGCCATCGGCGAGTCGGTGACCCGGTAGAACCGGCCGTCGAAGGTCGTCGACGACTGCGTCCACAGTTGCCGCATCAGCTCGACCGCCTCCTCCAGGCGGGACACCCGGTCGGCGGCCGGCTCGAACGGCTGGCCGGCGGCGTCGAAGTTGGCGGCCACGTACCCCGCCCCGACCCCCAGCTCCAGGCGGTGGCCGGACAACCGGTCGACGGTGGCGGCCGCCTTGGCGGTGAGCACCGGCTCCCGCAGGCCCATGTCCAGGACCAGCGTGCCCACCCTCAGCGTCCGGGTGGCGGCCGCCACCGCGGCCACCCCGGCCAGCGGCTCCCACTGCGGCACCACCAAGTGGTCGGTGAGGGTGACCGTGGAGAACCCCAGGTCCTCGTACCGGCGGACGCGCTCACGCCAGTCCCCGGGGGGTAGTTCCCACAGGTGGAGGCCGAACCGGAACGGTTGGGTCACAGCCGGATCGTACCGGCGACCGTTCTGTCCACGATGACCCGCACGATGATCTCCTCAGGTGGTCGATGACGGCCGCCGTCGCCGTGATACCCGATCGGTACGCTGCCCCGGTGGATCGGCTGGCGACGGAGGTGCTCGGTCGGGGCGTGGTGGTCGCCCCGGGGGCGCCGGCGCCCGAGCCGTGGGGCGGGGCCCGACGGGTGGTCGTCGACGCGGCGGTCCTGGCCGATCCGGCGGCCACCGTGGCCGACCTCCACGCGGCCTGGTTGGCCCGGGAGCCGGTGGTGGTGGAGCTGGGGGTGGACGTCGCCGCCCTCCGGGAGCCCGAACGCGCCGACGGACCGGTCTACGACCTGGGGCCCGACTTCACGTTCTTCCGGGAGCGGCTCCAGTTCCTGGTCTGGGCCAACAACTACGACGCCCGGTCCCCATCGGGCTCGGTGTGGTGGCACGGACGCAAGGCCGCCCGCCGTTGGGCGGCCGAGGGGGTCGCCGAAGGGGGCCCGGCCGACCTGGTGCTGGCCGACGGTGGGCCGCTGTACGTCGACGGTGGCCCGGGGCACCCGCCGGAGCTCCCTGACGGGGTGCCGGTGGTCCACCGGTGGAATGCCGAAGCCGGCCGGCTGCGACCGGCCGGGCACGCCGCGCCGGCCGCCGAGCTGGCCCCCGACCAGCTGGCGGCGGTCGTCCACCGAAGCGGACCGGCCCGGGTGATCGCCCCGGCCGGGTCCGGCAAGACCCGGGTGCTGACCGAGCGCCTCCGCCACCTGGTGGCCGACCGGGGGGTGGACCCCGGCTCGGTGACCGCCCTGGCCTTCAACACCCGGGCCGCCGAGGAGCTGCGGCACCGGTGTGCGGGGCTGGCCTCCCCGAACGGCGGAGACGGCCTCGACGGTCCGACCGGCCTAGGCGACCCGGCCGGCCCCGCCATCCGCACCCTGAACAGCGTGGGGCTGTGGATCTGCAACGGCGCCGGCGGCGGGCGGTTGGACGTCTGGGACGAGTCCCGGGCCCGGGCGGCCGTGCAGGAGGTCTACGACGTCCGCCGGCAGGCCAACACCGACACGGTGGCGCCGTACCTGGAGGGCCTGTCGGCGATCCGGCTCGGCCTGGTCCCACCCGGCGAGGCCGAGGACCTGTTCCCTGACGCCACCGGCCTGGCCGACGGGTTCGACCGGTACCGGGCACTGCTGGCCGACCGGCACGCCGTCGACTTCGACGAGCAGATCTACCTGGCCATCGACCTCCTGCTGGCCGACCCGGCGGCGCGGGAGCGGGCGCAACGGCGGTGCCGGCACCTGCTGGTGGACGAGTTCCAGGACCTCACCCCCGCCCACGTCCTGCTCATCCGGCTGCTCTGCGCCCCGGGGTTCGACTGCTTCGGGGTCGGCGACGACGACCAGGTCATCTACGGCTACGCCGGGGCCGACCCCGAGTTCCTGCTCCACTACGACCGGTACTTCCCCGGAGCCTCCGCCCACCCCCTTGAGGTCAGCTACCGGTGCCCACCGGCCGTGGTCGCCGGCGCCCGCACCCTGCTGTCGTACAACCACCGGCGGGTCGACAAGACCATCCGGTCGGCCCGGGAACTGGCCGGCGAGGTGTCCGACCCGGCGACGCTGGCCGTCCACCGGGCTCCGGCCGACCAGCTGGCGGCGGCCACGGTGTCGCTGCTGCACGCCTGGCGTGACCAGGGGGTCGACCCGGCCGACATGGCGGTGCTCGCCCGGGTCAACGCCACCCTGCTGCCGGTGCAGGTGGCCTGTGCCGAGAGCGGGTTGGCCACCACGGCCCCGGTCGGTCCGGAGGTATTGCGCCGCACCGGGGTGCGCACCGCCCTGGCCTACCTGCGGATCGGCCTGGACCCCGGGCGGATGGCCTCGGCCGACTTCCTCGAGACCGTCCGGCGGCCTTCCCGGGGGATCGCCCCCAAGGTGGTCGACATGGTCACCCGGGGGCCGGAGACGTCGGTGCGGGACATCAAGCGGCTGGCCAGCCGGCTCTCGGGCCGGGACGTGCCGAAGCTGGAGGACTACGCCCGGGACGTCGACCGGTTGGCGGTGGCCTGCCGGCGGTCGAGCGCCGACGCCCTGCGGTTCATCCGGCTGGAGATCGGCCTCGGCGACACGATGGACGTCCTCGACGCCTCCCGGGGCGAGGTGGACCGGTCGTCGCACGCCGACGACCTGGTGGCCCTGGAGTCGGTGGCGGCCCTCCATCCGGAGGTGGACACCTTCGACCACTGGCTGCGGACCGTCCTGGCCCACCCACCGGAGCACCCCGGTTCCCGGGTGCTGCTGTCGACGGTGCACCGCATCAAGGGTCGGGAGTGGGACCGGGTGGCCGTCTACGGGGCTTCCGCCGGCCAGTTCCCCCACCGCCTCAGCGACGACGAGGAAGGGGAGCGCCGGGTGTTCCACGTGGCGATCACCCGTGGCCGCCGGCAGGTGGCCGTCATGGCGGCCGAGGAGGCCCCGTCGATGTTCGTGGCCGAGCTCGACGGGTCCCGCTCCCGCCGGCCGCCGGGCGATCAGCCGGGGTTCGGCTGGGACACACGGCGCCGGCGCCGGGTGGGAGCCGACGGGCGCCCCGGGGAGGCTGGAGGGAGGGGTGGCGGCCGGACCGACGCGACCCGACGCCAGTCGGACCGTAAGGGCCGGGAACGTCGCGGGCGCCGGACGGTGGTCGGGGAGGTGACCGTGCCGGCGGCCGTCGGTCTGGTCGTCGAGCAGGGTGGCCAGGGCGGCGAGATCGTGGAGGTCCGCCAGGACGGGGCCGTGGTCCAGGTCGGTTCGGCCCGGATGGTGGTGGCGTTCGGCGCCACGGTCCGGGTGGACGGCGCCACGGCGGCGCTCGGCCGGCCGGCACCCGAGGCGGCCGTGGTGGCGGCAACCGAAGAGGCGCTGAAGGCCTGGCGGAAGGAGGTGGCCACGGCCGAGAAGGTGCCGGCGTACATCGTGTTCAACGACCGGGAGCTCCAAGGCATCGCCGAGCGGGCCCCCCGGACCCTGGCCGAGCTGGCCGGTTGCTCGGGGGTGGGACCGATCAAGCTGGAGCGGTGGGGTGACGAGGTGCTGGCGGTGCTGGAAGCGACGGCCATCGCCGGGCCCTCCGGGGGTGGCCCGTAAGGTGGGCGCCGTGGACGAGGGGGCGACCACTCAGGGGCCGGACCGGGGCTGGCCGGGCCTGGCGGCGCTGTTCGACCTCACCGGCCGGGTGGCCATCGTCACCGGTGGCAGCCGCGGCATCGGCCTCGCCGTGGCCCGCGGCCTGGCCGCCCAGGGGGCGAAGGTGGTGGTGGCCAGCCGCAAGGAGGCGGCCTGTCGCGAGGCGGCCACCGGCATCGTGGCGGACGGGGGTGACGCCACCGCCGTCCCGGTGCACATGGGTGACCTCGGCGCCGTCACCGCCCTGGTCGACCGCACGGTGGACCGCTACGGCGGGGTGGACATCGTGGTGAACAACGCGGCGAACGCCCTGACGCAACCGGTCGGGGCCATCACCGCGGAGGCCTGGCAGAAGGTCCAGGACACCAACGAGCGCGGCCCGCTGTTCCTCGTCCAGCGGGCCCTGCCCCACCTGGAGGCCGGCGGGCACGGGGCAGTGGTGAACGTGGTCAGTGCGGGGGTGTTCACCAGTGGGGCCGGCGTGGCCATGTACACGGCGGCGAAGGCCGGGCTGCTGGCGCTGACCAGGTCCATGGCCGCCGAGCTGGCGCCGCGGGGGGTGCGGGTGAACGCCCTGGCCCCGGGGCCGGTGGACACCGACATGGTCCGCAACACCGGACCGGTCGGCCAGGCGGGGATGGCCCGGTCGGCGGCCCTGCAACGGCTGGCCACCCCCGAGGAGATGGTGGCCCCCGCCCTGTTCCTGGTCAGCGACGCCGCCAGCTACGTCACCGGATCGGTCCTGGTGGCCGACGGCGGATTGGCCTACCACTGACCCGCCGCCGGATCCGGTCCGTTAAGACCCTCAGTCGACCAACACGCAGTGGGTGCCGCGATAGATGGTCGGCATGCACTTGTTGCAATGGATGCACAGCGATTCGGTGGCGGTGCCGTCCCGCATTCGGTTCACCAGGTCCGGCTGGCGGAGCAGGGCCCGGGCCATGGCCACGAAGGCGAACCCCTCGTCCACCGCCTTCTCGATGGTGTCCAGCCGGTTGATGCCGCCGAGGAGGATCAGCGGCATCGACAGCGCCGCCCGGAACTGCCGGGCGTACGGCAGGAAGAACGCCTCTTCGAACGGGTAGTCCGGCATGAACCGCCGGCCGATCAGCCGGTAGCCCAGCCGGGCCGGCTGCGGCAGGGTGGCGGCGAACTCCCGTCGGGGCACCTCGCCGCGGAACAGGTACATCGGGTTGGCGAACGAGCTCCCGCCGGTCAGCTCCAGGGCGTCCAGGTGGCCGTCGTCCTCCAGCCACTTCGCCACCTGCACGCTGTCGTCCAGCCACAGCCCGCCGTCGACGCCGTCGGCCATGTTCAGCTTGGCCGTTACCGCCACCGTCGGGCCGACCGCCTCCCGGACCGCCGCCACCACCTGGCGGGGGAACCGGGCCCGGTTCTCCACCGACCCGCCCCACCGGTCCGTCCGCTTGTTCAGCTTCGGGCTCAAGAAGGCGCTCAGCAGGTAGTTGTGGCCGAGGTGCACCTCGATGCTGTCGAACCCTGCCTCCGCCGCCATCGCCGCGCCGCGGGCGAAGTCCCCGGTGATCCGCTCGATGTCGTGGTCGCCGACGGCGTGCACCACCGAACCCAACGGGGTCACCGTCCGCGACGGTGACAGCGCCGGCGCCCGGTTCGACTTCGGGTTCGCCACCGGCCCGGCATGGCCGATCTGGGCCGCCGCCATGGCGCCGGTGTGGTGCACCGCAGCCGTCAGCCGGGCCAGGCCGTCCATCGCCTCCGGCCGGAGGTGGATGCACCGCCGGTCGGTCCGCCCTTCCGGCGACACCGCCAGGTACGCCACCGTCGTCATCCCCACCCCGCCGTCCGCCACCCGCAGGTGGTAGTCGATCAGGTCGTCGGTGACCAACCCCTTCGGGGCCGCCCCCTCGAACGTGGCGGCCTTGATGATCCGGTTGCGCAGGGTGATCGGCCCGAGGGTGGCCGGCTCGAACACCTTGGCCGCTCCACCTTTGGACGCTCCCGCTGACGACGACGCCCCCACTACTGACGATGCCCCCCCTACTGCCATAGGGGTCACGTTATCGGCGAACGGTCCTCGTCGCTGGGGCCGCCGGCCGGGTCGCTGGGCCCGCCGGCCGGGTCCGGGCTGGGCTCTCCGATGGCCGTCCGGTAGCGGCGGAACCCGGGGAGCAGGGCGGTCAGGATCACCGCTCCGGCGATGCAGGCGAGACCCCCCGAGACGATGGAGAACTCGATCGACACCGCCGACGCCACCGCGCCGGACTCCAGGTCGCCGAGCCGGGGGCCGCCCTGGACCACCGCCATCTGGATCGACGACATCCGGCTGCGGAACCGGTCGGGGATCGACGACATCATCATGGTGTTGCGGAGGACAGCCGAGATGACGTCGGCCCAACCGGCCAGGGCCAGCAACACCAGGGAGAGCACCAGGTTCCGGCTGAGGCCGAACAGGGCGATGGCCGTGCCCCAGGCCACGACGGCCAGGATGACGGTGAGGCCCTGTCGCTTGATGTGGGAGACCCAGCCGGTGGTGGCCGATCCGAGCAGGCCGCCGACCCCGACGGCGGCGTACAGAAAGCCGAGGACGGTGGCGCCGCTATGGAACACGTCGGCGGCCAGCGCCGGGAAGAGGGCGCGGGGCATGCCGAACACCATGGCGTTGATGTCGATGAGGTAGACCCCCTGCAGGGCTTGCCGGCCCTTCAGGTACCGGAGCCCTTCCATCACCGATCCCAACCCCGGTCGGGTGGCCCCGGCCGCCGGTGGGATGGGGGCCATCAGCAGGACCGCCACGATGGTCACCCCGTAGGTGATGGCGTCGATGCCGTACACCCAGGGCAGCCGGATGGCCCCGATCAGGAGGCCGGACAGGGCCGGTCCCACCACCACGCCGAGCTGGAAGACGACCTGGGTGAACGAGTAGGCCGCCACCAGGTGCTGGGGCCGCACCAGGTTCGGCACGACGGCGTTGCGGGCGGTGTTGTTGAACCCCGTCAGCCCGGCCGCCGCCGCGCTGATCACGTAGATGGCCAACACCGACGGGTGGGTGGCCGTCGAGTTCAGGGCCAGGCCGACGCTGGTCAGGCCCAGGGCCACTGAGCTCAGCAGGATGAGGGTCCGGCGGTCGACGGCGTCGCCGACCGCCCCACCCACCAGGGCCCCGACGATCAGGGGGACCAGCTGGGCCAGGCTGACCGCACCGACCTGGAGCGACGAGTGGGTCTCGGCGTACACCTGGTAGGGGATGGCCACCGTGGTGAGGGCGGTGCCGAGGGTCCCGATGAGGGTGCCGACGAACAGCAGCCGGAACTCCCGGCTCTCGCGCAACGGCGCGACGTCGACCAGGATCCGCCGGGGCATGGGGGCAGCCTAGAGACGGCGTCCCGGTTGACGGGCCCGTCCGGGGCGGCGGATCAGTGCCCGGTGAGCTTCTCCTTGGCCGTCCCGAGGTCCAGGTCCCAGGCGACCGGCCAGTCGTCGGTGCGCAGCAGGGCGTCGGTGCCGCCGTCGACGAAGACGACCGACCCGCAGAAGAACCCGCCGTCGGGTCCGAGCAGCAGGTCGACGAGGGCGGCGATCTCTTCCGGCCGCCCCGCCCGGCCGATCGGCATCGGCAGCTGATCCAGCAGCGGGCCCATCGCCGGATCAGCCCGGCCGGCCTCCACCAGCGGGGTCTCCACCATCCCCGGGGCCACGGCGTTGAGCCGGATCCCCGATCCGGCCCATGTCGGCCCGGTGGCCTGCCGTCGAACCCATCGGGCCACGGCGATCTTGGTCGCCGGGTAGGTGGCCATCGATCCGGCCTGGTCGGCCAGGTCCCGGGCGCGGCCCTCGTCGCCGGCCAAGCAGGCCGCCACGACGCCGTCGGGCACCGCCGGCTGGATGGTGGTGGAGTTCGAGCTGATGGCCACCGCCGCTGGTCCGGCGCCCGCCGCCGACCCGCTGCCCGCCGCCGACCCGGTGCCGTTCGCCAGGAGCGGCCGGAGGCCGTCCATCAGCGCGACGGTGCCGAAGTAGTTCACCGACGCCAGCACCGACCCGGGCCGGTGGGAGCCTCCGGCCAGTCCGGCGCAGGTCACCAGGCCGTCCAGCGATCCACCGGCGATGTCGGTCACCCGCCCCACCGCGTCGGCCCGCCCCTCCGGGGTGCCGAGGTCTGCGGTGACCTCCGTGCCGCCGAGGTCGATGCCGATCACCGTGGCCCCGCCGGCGGCCAGCCGTCGGGCGCAGGCCGCCCCGATCCCCGACGCCGCGCCGGTGATGACGACGGTGCTCATTGGCCGGCTCCCCGCCGAGGGGGTCATGGTCCGACGGCTCTCGACGATCAGGTGGTGGTCCGTCGGGCCCGGAGGGTGGCCAGGGCCCGGTCGGCGTGGCTGTTGAAGGACACCTCGGAGTGGATGACGTCGAGGACGGTCCGGTCGGTGTCGATGACGAACGTGGTCCGGCGGTTGCCCAGCTTGGCCAGCGGACGGCGGACCCCCAGTTCGGTGGCCACCTGCCGGTCGGCGTCGGACAGCAGTGGGTAGTCGAACCCGTGCTTGTCGGAGAACTGCCGCTGTTTGTCCACCGGGTCGGCGCTGATGCCCACCCGTTGGGCACCTACCGCGGCGAACTCGGCGGCCAGGTCCCGGAAGTGGCAGCTCTCTTTGGTGCACCCGTAGGTCATGGCCGCCGGATAGAAGAAGAGGACCACCGGCCCGTTCGCCAGCAGGTCACCCAGGCGCCGTGGCGTGCCGGACTGGTCGGGCAACTCGAAGTCGGAGACCTTGTCCCCTACCGCCACGCCCCCCTTGGCCATAGGGAAAGCGTACTGTGAATTCAGGGTTCGAAGCGGAAGCCGACCCCGCGGACGGTGACCAGGTGCCGGGGGTGGGCGGGGTCGGGCTCGACCTTGCGGCGGAGCCGCTTCACGTGGGTGTCGAGGGTGCGGGTGTCGGAGAGGTCCTGGTCCCACCAGAGCCGGTCGATGCACCACTCCCGGGTGACCACCTGGCCGGCGTGGGACATCAACAACGCCAGCAGGTCGAACTCCTTGCGGGACAGGTCCACCGACTGGCCGTGGACGGTGACTTCCCGTCGGCCGGTGTCGAGGCGGATCGGACCGGCCTGGACGACCTCGTCCCTCGGGGCCGGGGTGGTGGTGCCCCGGCGGAGGACCGCCCGCATCCGGGCCACCAGCTCCCGCAGCCGGAACGGCTTGGCCACGTAGTCGGAGGCCCCCAGCTCGAGGCCGAGGACGACGTCGACCTCGGAGTCCCTGGCGGTCACCATGATGATGGGCACCGGGGCCAGCGCCCGCATCCGCTGGCACAGCTCCACCCCGGACTGGTCCGGGAGCATCACGTCGAGGAGCACCAGGTCGGGGTGGACCCGGTGGAACAGCCGCAGGGCCTCGTGGCCGTCGGCGGCCAGCTCCACGGCGAACCCTTCCCGGGACAGGCCGGAGGCCAGGGCCTGGCGGTACGACTCCTCGTCGTCCACCACCAGCACCAGGGGCCGGCTGTCCCGGCCGGCGGCTACCGGTGGCTCGTGGGTGTCGACGGTGGCGGTCATGCGGGGTACCGGTCCGGCCCGATCATGCTGCGTCGTCCGGCGGGGACGTCGGGGTCGGCAGGGCCACCAGGTGGGGGCCGGCGGCGTTCGACGGGTGGTCGCCGACCGCCCGGTCGAAGGCCGCCCGATCGGGGGTGGCGGGGGCCAGTGGCACGACGGTGGCAGAGGTCCGGCCGCGTACGGAAACGACGCCACTCCGGGTGGAGCGGGGCCGGTCCCGGTCGGGCCGGCTGCGGCGGGAGACGGTTCTCGCCATCACCGCCACGGTAGGGAGAGCAGATGAACGGCCCGCGAATCGCCTGCAACACTGAGGTGACCCGGAGGTGAACTCTTCACGGTTACCGGAGCCGGACGACGAGAGGGATGTGGGGAATGAGCGACGCCATGGCCATGGGGCACGGGGTGAAGCAGCGGGACGTCATCAAGATGACCCCCGAGGAGGTGGAGGCGTTCCTGGCCGAGCGCCGGCCGATGTCGATGTGCACCCTCAATCACGACGGCAGCATCCACGCCGTGGCGATGTGGTACGGGTTCCTGGAGGGGGCCGTCGCCGTCGAGAGCAAGGCGAAGGCCCAGAAGGTGCAGAACCTCCGTCGAAACCCCCGGCTGACCTGCCTGTTCGAGGACGGGGACTCCTACGAGGAGCTGCGGGGGGTCGAGCTGGTGGGCCGGGGGGAGATCGTCGAGGATCCCGACCGGATGTGGGAGCTGGGGGTCAACGTCTTCGAGCGGTACAACGTCCCCTACACCGAGGAGCTCCGGCCGATCGTCGAGACGATGCTGCACAAGCGGGTGGTGGTGAAGCTCCACGTCGACCGGGTGGTCAGCTGGGACCACCGCAAGCTGGGGTTGCCCCCCGGTGGGGGCTACGGCACGGGTCAGTAGCAGCGTAAGCTGACGGTGTGTCAGATCCGGGAGGTCCTCGATGCTCGACTACGTGATCCGCGGTGGAACGGTGGTGGACGGCACCGGTGCGCCGGCCCGCCAGGCCGACGTCGGCGTCCGCGACGGCGTCATCGTGGCCGTCGGCGTCGTCGCCGAGGAGGGGGCGACCGAGATCGACGCCACCGGGCTGATGGTGGCCCCCGGCATCGTGGACCCCCACACCCACTACGACGCCCAGCTGTTCTGGGACCCCTCGGCCTCCCCGTCGAACCTGCACGGGGTGACCACGGTGATCGGTGGCAACACAGGGTTCACCCTCGCCCCCCTCAACGCCGAGGACGCCGACTACATCCGCCGGATGATGGCCAAGGTGGAGGGGATGCCGCTGGCCGCCCTGGAGAACGGGGTCCCGTGGACCTGGTCGACCTTCGGGGAGTACCTCGGCCGGCTGGAGGGGAACCTCGGGGTGAACGCCGGCTTCCTGGTGGGGCACTGCGCCCTGCGCCGGAAGGTGATGGGGGCCTCCAGGGGGGCCGAGGTGGCCACCGACGAGGAGATCGCCGCCATGCGGCAACTGCTGGCCGACTCCCTCGACGCCGGTGGCCTCGGGTTCTCGTCCTCGCAGTCCCGCACCCACTCCGACGGGGACGGCAACCCGATCAACTCCCGCTACGCCGACCGCCGGGAGATGCTGGCGTTCTGCGAGGAGGTGGCCGCCCACGAGGGCACCACCCTGGAGTACATCACCACCGGCTGCCTCGACGCCTTCTCCGACGACGAGGTCGACCTGATGGTGGCCATGACCACCATGGCCCGTCGCCCGCTGAACTGGAACCTGCTGACGGTGGACTCCCGGGCGCCGGAGAAGCGGGAGCACCAGCTCGACGCCTCCTCCAGGGCCGCGGCGGCCGGTGGGCAGATCGTGGCCCTCACCATGCCCACCCTGGTGCCGATGAACATGAGCTTCCTCAACCACTGCGCCCTGTTCCTCATCCCCGGGTGGGGGGACGTGCTGGGGCTGCCGGTGCCGGAACGGATCGAGAAGTTGAAGGACCCGGACGTCCGCCGTCGACTGGACGAGCTGGCCCACGCCAAGGAGGCCGGGGTGTTCCGCCGGTTGGCCGGTTGGGGCAACTACGTGATCGGGGACACCTACTCGGAGGCCAACCAGGGCCTCGAGTGGCGTGACGTCGCCGACGTCGCCGCCGAGCGGGGTACCGAGCCGTTCGACACGTTGCTCGACATCGTCATCGCCGACGACCTGCGGACGGTGCTGTGGCCGAAGCCGACCGATCGGGACGACGCCACCTGGGCGCTGCGGGCCGAGACCTGGGAGGACCCCCGGGCGATGGTCGGCGGGTCCGACGCCGGGGCCCACCTCGACCGGATGTGCGGCTCCAACTACCCCACCGCCTTCCTGGGCGACTGCCTGCGGAACCGCCGGCTGGTGCCGGTGGAGCGGGCGGTCCAGATGATGACCCAGCAGCCGGCGGCCCTCTTCGGACTGCGCGACCGCGGGGTCGTCGCCGAGGGGATGTGCGCCGACCTGTTCGTGTTCGACCCCGCCACCGTGGCCTCCGAGCCGGCCCGTCTGGTCCACGACCTGCCCGGCGACACCCCCCGGCTGTTCGCCGAGTCCGTCGGGGTGGTCCGGGTGCTGGTGAACGGGGTCGAGACGGTCGTCGACGGCAAGCCCACCGGCGCCGTCCCCGGCGCCGTGCTCCGCTCCGGCCGAGACACCTACTCTGTGGTCCCGGCCACCGCCTGAGAGGTTCCGCCTAAGAGGTCCGCCTACGAGGTCGGGCCGGGTCCTCCCACCCCGGCGGGGCACGCCAGGGGACGGAGGAGAGGGAATGGAGTTCGAGGTCCGGCAGACCATCGCCGCCCCGGTGGACCGGGTACTGGCGACCCTGGTGTCCCCCGACTTCTACGCCGGTCTCGCCGGGGTTCCCGGGGTCTCGGCCCCCACGCTCCGGGAGCGGCACCAGGACGGCGACGACGTCCGGCTGGTCCTGGGGTTTGCCTTCGACGGGTCCCTGCCCTCGGTCGCCCGGGCGGTGGTCGACCCGGAGAAGCTCACCTGGGCCATCGACCTCACCGTCCACCTCGATCGGCAGGGCGCCGAGTTCGACGTGGTCCCCGACCACTACCCCGACCTGATGCAGGGATCCGGCGCCCAGGTGTTCGTCGACCAAGGGGGGTCGACCGAGCGGACCACCGACGGCGACCTGGTTGTCAAGGTCCCGTTCTTCGGCGGGAAGGCCGAGGAGGCCATCGTGGGCGGGTTCCGGCGGTACCTGCTGGCCGAGGGCGACCAGGTGGCCGCCCGGGTCTGAACTGCCAGGGTCTAGCCGGCAGGGCCTAGTCGGCGGCGGCTTCGGTCCGCTGCACCTTGCGGCTCCGGCGGCCTTTGGCCGCCCGGCGACCCGACGCGGTGGCGGCGTTGGCCATCAACGACAGCCCGATGCCGAGGAGCCAGACGTCCTTGGCGATGGCCGTCCCTTGTTGGCTCGGTCGCAGGCTGCCCTCCTCCCGCATCCCGGGGGTCTTGAGGTAGAGGCCGAGGAGGCCGCCGGCGAAGGCGGCGAGGGACAGACCGGCCAGGGCGTCGCCGATGGGCGGGAACAACAGGGCGCCGCCGAGGGCGATCTCGGAGGCGCCGAGGGCCTTCGTGAACTGGCCGGCCGGCACCCCCTCCAGGAACGGGTAGGTGTTCTTGGCCATGCCGTGGACGGCCCCGGCGGTCTCCTCGCCGGCCTTCAGCTTGCCGATGCCGGAGTTCAGGATGAAGGCGCCGGCGGCGATCCGCATCGGCAGGCTGGCGACGTGTGCACGGTTACCCATGTGGTCCACGGTACCCGCCGGCCCGGAGGACGGCGCCGGCCAGGGCGGCGGATCGGTCGACGTCGACCATGATGGTGTCGGTGACCACGCAGCGCAGGCCGAGGGCTTCCACCTTGGGGGCGAGGTCGCGGTCGACGTCGTCGATGACCAGGGTGCCGACCCAGGGGGCGTAGTAGGCGGCCACCCCGGCGGCCGACCGTTCGAGACCGAGCTCGTCCAGGAGGCGGCCGGCCGGGCCCTTGATGGCGTGGCCGCCGACGATGGGGGAAACCGCCACGTTCCGGTCCCGGCGGGCCTCCAGCGTGGACCGGAGGCCGGCCACGGCCAGAAGGGGGTCGATGGACAGCAACGGGTTGGACGGGCACACCACCACCAGCTCGGCGTCCTCGACGGCTTCGAGCACCCCGGGGGCGGCGACGGCGGTGTCGCTGCCGTCGAACCGGATGGACGACACCGGGACGGCGTGGCGGAGCTTGGCGAAGTACTCCTGGAACGACACCTCCTGGCCTGTCCGCAGGGTGACCCGGGTCCGGAGGGGGTCGTCGGTGACCGGGAGGAGCCGGGTGGCGAGGCCGGCGATGTCGGCCAGCTCGGCGGTGATCTCGCTGAGGGTCCGCCCCTGTTCCAGCCGGCGGCTGCGGAACATGTGGGTGGCCAGGTCCTGGTCGCCGAGCTCGAACCAGGTGTCCCCGCCCATCTGCCCCAGGGTGCCGAGGACGGTCCAGGTGTCGTCGGCCACCCCGTACCCCTTGACCTCGTTGAACCGGCCGGCCAGGGTCCGGGTGACGGTGTCGATGTCGGGGGAGATGTGGAGGCCGCAGTACACCATGTCGTCGGCGGTGTTGACGACGGCGGTGACCTCTGTGGGCGGTACCACCCGGACCAGGCCACGGAGGAGGCGGGCGGCACCGACGCCGCCGGCCAGAGCAGTGATCATCACCGTGACGGTAGTCTCTCGGCGCGGACGAGGAACCGGGATCGTTGAGCGTCTTCCCCACATACGACGGGCCACCCCTGATGAACGCCGCCGGCACCGTCAAGTCGCCGGAGCAGGTACGCGGGCTGCTCGGCCTGCCGGTCCCGGCGGTGATGATGGGGTCGTTCACCGTCGAAGAGCGGTCCGGCAACGACGGCCGGACCTTCTTCACATCGCCCGTCGGCGCCCTCAACTCGCTGGGGCTGCCCGGTCCGTCGCTGGACGTCTGGACCGGGTGGGTGGCCGGCGCCGTCGGTCCGGTGCACGACGACGGCAAGGAGCTGTGGGTCAGCGTGGCCGGGTTCAACCCTCCGGAGTACCGCATCCTGGCCGAAGCGGCGTTGGGCGCCGGGGCCGACACGGTCGAGCTGAACTTCGGGTGCCCCAACGTGTGGAGCGACGGGGTGCAGAAGCCGATCGTGAGCCTGTCCCCGGAGCAGTCCGGGCTGGTGCTCGACGAGGTCGCCCCGTTGATGCCGACCGGGCGGGTCGGGGTGAAGCTGTCCCCGATCTTCGACGCTCCGGCCCTCGAGCAGATCGACCGGATGATCGTCGCCGCCGGAGCGGCGTTCGTGACCGCGGTGAACACCGTCCCCAACTGCTTCGCCTTCGACGCCGACGGCCGCTCCGGAGTGGGTTTCGGGAGGGGCCTGGCCGGGATGAGCGGGCCGGCCATCAAGTGGATCGGGCTCGGCCAGGTCCTGCAGCACCGCGAATGCCTGGGGTCCCTGCCGGTGGTCGGCGTCGGGGGGATCACCACCGGGGCCGACCTCGGTGACTACCTCGACCCCCGCGTCGGGGCGTCGGCGTGCCAGCTCGGCACGTCGTTCTGGCAGCGCGGGCCGAGAGCGTTCGTCGAGGTGCTGGAGGAGTACGCCACCGTCCTGGGCGGGTAGAGCCGGCACCATGCGACCTCGGGTTCACGTGATCACCCTCGCCGTCGCCGACCTGGAGCGGGCGCTGGCGTTCTACCGGGAAGGGCTCGGACTGGCGTCACCGGGGATCATCGGCACTGAGTTCTCCGGCGACGACACCTCGCCGGCCGGTGCGGCGGTCATGTTCCAGCTCGACGACGGCCTCGTCCTGTCGTTGTACCCCCGCACGGAGCTGGCCAAGGACGGCGCCGTGGCGTTCGGCCCCCCGAAGACCGGCGAGTTCAGCCTCGGGCACATCGTCGAACGTCGGACAGAGGTGGACGCCGTGCTGGCCCAGGCCGAGGCGGCGGGGGCCACGGTCACCGAACCGGCCCACGGACGCCCGTGGGGCATCTACTCCGGGTACTTCCAAGACCCCGACGGGCACCTGTGGGAGATCATCTGGAGTCCGGCGCCGGACGGGTCCTGAAACCCCAGTGCTGAAAAAGGCAGCGCCGGAAACCGCGGTGCTGAGACCGCATGGCTGAAACCGCAGGCTACGGCGGTGGCGCGGCCGCGGCCGGTCCGCATGCCTCGAGCATCTGCTCCGACGTCAGCTCGTCCCCAGCGGGACCCTCGATGGAGAGCAGCAGCGTCCGTAGGTCGATGCTCAGGCGTTCCAGGGTGTCGCGGTCGACGTTGGCGAGGATGCGCTGCTCCGTCTCGGTCTTGGTGGCGATCAACGCCCTCGCCCGGGTCTCGCCGTCGGGCGTCAGGGTGACCAGGACCTGCCGGCGATCGGTCGGACAGATGTCCCGGCGCACCCACCCCCGCTCCTCCAGCCGGGCCAGGCGGTTGCTGATGGCACCGGACGTGACCTGGCAGTAACGGAGCAACGCCCCGGCGCTCAACTGGTGCTCCGGCGCCCGGCGAAGGGTCAGCAGCACCTCGAGCTCCCACATCTCGATCTCCAGGGGCTGCAGGTCACGGCGGAGCTCCCGCTCCAGGCGGTTCGCCAGGCGGCGGAGCCGGGCCACGGTGCTCTTGGCCACCACGTCGATGTCGGGGTCCTCGCGTAGCCAGTGGGCCACGACCAAGTCCACCTGGTCACGCTCGCCTTCCAGCGGCGGCGGGCCATTCGTCGTCCCGCCGGCGGCGTCCTCCTCGGTCACCGCCGCGTTGTTAGTCACCACAGTGGTCACGCCTCCATTCAACTGCCCACCCCTTGACATGTCAATGAGGGTTCATTATCTTAACGTGAAGAAGCTTCCCTTTCTCAGGTTGAGTTGACGGCTGGGTGGGGTTGACGGCTGGGTGGGGCAGTGCCGATGAGGACAGTGGGAGAGAGCGGATGAGCAACCAAACGATGTCCTTGACGGCAACCGGCCGGCGGAACATCCCCACGTGGACGGTCCTGGCGCTGTGCTGCGCGGCCCAGTTCATGGTGGTCCTCGACATCTCGATCGTCAACGTGGCGCTGCCCCAGATGCGCCACGACCTGGGCCTTTCCGCCACGGGCCAGCAGTGGGTGATCAATGCCTACACCCTGACCTTCGCCGGGTTCTTGATGTTGGGGGGCCGGGCCGCCGACCTGTTCGGCCGGCGCCGGATCTTCATGCTGGGGCTGGCCCTCTTCACCGTCTGCAGCCTCGTCGGCGGCCTCGCCCAGAACGGGGCGTGGCTCATCGCCGCCCGGGCCGCCCAGGGGCTGGGCGGGGCCATCCTGGCCCCCGCCACCCTCAGCATCCTGACCTCCACGTTCACCGATCACAACGAACGGCGTCGGGCGCTCGGCGCCTGGTCGGCCACGGCGGCCAGCGGGGCGGCAGTCGGCGTCTTCCTGGGCGGGGTCCTCACGGACCTGCTCAACTGGCGGTGGGTGCTGTTCGTCAACGTGCCGATCGGCGCCGTCCTCCTCTTCGTGGCGTCGATCGCCCTCGTCGAGTCGAAGGGGTCGGCCAAGCGCACCAGCCTCGACCTTCCCGGCGCGGTGACGGTCACTGCCGGCTTGGCCGTGCTGGTCTACGGGATCGTGAGCACCGACACCCACCCGTGGGGGTCGGGACAGACGATCGTGACGCTGGCCATTGGCGTGGCCCTACTGGCCCTGTTCGTCCTCATCGAGGCCCGGTTCGCCAAGAACCCGCTCGTCCCCCTGCAGGTGTTCCGGCGCCGGTCGCTGTCGACGGCCAACGGCATCGCCATGACGGTGGGTGCGGCCCTGTTCAGCGTGTATTTCTTCCTCTCCCTGTACCTTCAGCAGGTCAACGGGTACTCCCCGCTGAAGGGTGGTCTCGCCTTCCTGCCGGTGGGTCTCGCCACCCTGGCCGGCGCGCTGGCCGGGAGCCGGATCGTCGTGCGCCTCGGGTTCCGTTATCAGCTCATGGCCGGCTCTGGGCTCACCACCATCGGTCTGCTGTGGCTGGCCCAGACCGGGGTCGATTCGGCCTACTTCGGCCACGTCTTCGGCCCGTTGCTGTTCATCGGCGTCGGTCTCGGGATCATGTTCGTGCCCATGACGATGGCTGCCACGCAGGGCATCCCGCCCCACGAGGCCGGCCTGGCCTCCGGGCTGATCAACACCAGCCGGCAGATCGGTGGCGCCATCGGCCTGGCGGCGTTGGCCACCGTGGCGGCGAGTGCCGCCACGGACCACGGGTCGAGCTCCCACTCGGTGCTGGCCGCCCTCACCACCGGCTACGACCGCAGCTTCTATGTGGCGGCGGGGATCATGATCGTCGGAGGCGTCCTGGCCCTGGCGTTACCTCACAAGACCCAGCCTGCCCCGGCGATCGCCGCCAGTGACGAGCTCCTTGAGGAGGACGAGTTCTTCGAGGAGGCGGTGGTCATCGCCGACGCCTGACGGCCCGTCGGTCCGGCTCGGGCTGCATCGGCGCTCCTAGTCAGCGAACCTCACACGGCTGGACCTAAGTAAGGAAATCTGCCGATTACTTAACTTAGAATTCGGGATAGTTAGGACGTCTTTCGCAAATGGCGCCTGGACCGGACGAGGGGCGTCCGGGGGTGCGGACCCGGCCGGCGGCGGGGACCAGTCACCGACCCCGCCACCAGCTGGCCGGCCCAGATCGTGCTCTGCCTGCGGTCGTCGTGGCGGCCGGTTCACCCTTACCGACCTATGGGGTCGCTCCGTTGCGCCAAACGATGGACGGCCGCTTCGAGCTCGGGGAGGTCCTCGGCGACGGTGGCCTGGACGATGGCGTGGGAGGTGTCGAAGTAGTGGTGGGTCAGCCAGTCGCGCATGCCGGCGACATCGGCCCACGGGACGTCCGGTTCGGCACCGGTCAGCGTCGGCGGTAGTCCCTTGACTGCCTCGCCGATCTCGATCAGGCGGAGCCGGACGGCGTCGAACACCAGGCCGTCGGAAAGGTCGCCACGGTCCAGGTGGTTCCGGATGGCGTCGATGGCGTCCAGGACGTCGGTGAGGCGCTCTCGGTCTCGCCGGGTCACAGCGGCACGCTTTCCCGTTCGACCTCCGCCCGGACCTGCGGTCGCAGACTGTCCGAAGGCGCCACGTCCACCGGGACCCCCAGCACCTCCGACAGTTCCCGCTTGAGGGCGCCCAGCTCGAAAAGGCCGGTGCGGGGCGCCAGGTCCATCACCAGGTCGACGTCGCTGTCCGGCCGGTCCTCACCTCTGGCCACACTTCCGAAGACTCGGACATTCGTCGCGCCATGTCGATCGGCGCAGGCCAGCACGGCCTTGCGCCGTTGCCGCAGCCGACGACCCAGCGGGGTGTCCGGCAGGCCGGCCGGGACCTCCGGATCGGGCTCGAGTTTGATGACCAGCCGGTGACCGGTGGCGGCCACCAGCCGGCCCAGCGTCCTAACCGACGGTTCCCGCCGGCCGGATTCGTAGGCGCTGACCACGCTTTGGGCGACTCCGGCCCGCCGGGCGACGTCGGCCTGCGACAGGTGGACCCGTTGTCGGGCCTTGCGTAGGACTGCCCCCGCTGAGTTGCTTTCAGCGCTCTTCATCGTCCTAGCCTATAGCTAATTGTCTATTACCAAGTACGGGTGGTCGTCAACCCGAGATGCAGACATCCAACGGTCTGCGCGAACATTGCACCGTCGTCGCAAGGAGGGGGATGATGGCGATGGATCAGGTCCCGGCGGGGTGGTATCCGGAGACCCACGGGTCGATGATCCTTCGGTGGTGGGACGGCTCTCAGTGGACGTCGTATACCCATCCGGTGCCTCAGGCTGCTCCGTCGGCCCTGGCTCCACGGCCGGCCCTTGCGCCACCATCCCCTCTAGCTTCACCGCCGATCGCCGCCCCAGCGCCATTCGCTCCGGCACCCGAACTGTCGACGCCCGAGTCCCCGACTGGGCAGCCAGACCCTGTGGCGTATCCGCCGGCATCACCCTGGCCGACCGAGCCTCCCGTGCCGGCCGCCTCTGCAGCTGCTGCGCCCAAGCGGCGGGTCTTCGGCGGGAAGCGGGATCTTGAACAGGAGGTTGCTCGTCTCACCGCGCAACTGGACGCCATGGGCACCAGCGAGCAGCAGACGCTGAAGGCCGAGGTTGACCAACTCCGGAAGGCGGTCCCGGCCCTCCGAGCGGAAAAGGCGGCGCTTGAGGCCACCGTCATCCCTCTGCGGACCGAGGTCGCCGGCCTACAGGCGCAGATGGGCCAGGCGGCCCGACTCAAGGAGGAGGTTGTTGGCCTAACCGTTGACCGGGACGCCCTGAACGCCGAATTGGCACAATCGCAGCAGCTGTTGACCCAACTCCCGTCGCTGCGGAACGAGGTCCAGGAGCTACAGGGCCAACTGGTGGAGACCCGGGAGACGGTCCTTCTCCAAGAGGTCGGCATCTACCAGTACCGCCACCCGCTGGACGACGCCCTCGCCTACAAGGCCCGGCTCTCTGCCGTCCAGGCCCAGATCAAGGACACGGCGAAGGCCGGGAACGCCGTCGTCGGCGCCACCACATGGACGGTCAACGGCTCCAAGCGGGACGGGACCCGGATGGTCAAGGAGTTCTCCAAGCTGATGCTCCGGGCCTACAACAACGAGGCCGACAACGCCGTCCGCTCCATGAAGCCCTACACCCTTGAATCCTCGATCGCTCGCCTGGAGAAGGCCAAGGACACCATCACCAAGCTGGGACAGACCATGCAGATCTCGGTCACCTCCCGCTACCACGCTCTCCGAGTCACCGAACTGGAGCTCACCGCCGACTACCTGGCCAAGGTGGCCGAGCAGAAGGAGAGAGACCGGGAGGAGCGGGCCCGCCTCCGGGACGAGGAGATCGCCCGCCGGGAGTTCGAGCGGGAGCAGGAGAAGCTCCGCAAAGAGCGAGCCCACTACGAAGAGGCTATGGCCCGGCTACGAGCCCAGGGGAATGAGCAGGCTGCCGATGAAGCCGCCACCAAGATGGCCGAGGTCGACGACGCCATTGAGGGCATCAACCGACGGGCCGCCAACATCCGAGCCGGCCACGTCTACGTCATCTCCAACCTCGGGTCCTTCGGCCCTGACATGGTCAAGATCGGAATGACCCGGCGTCTCGACCCCTACGAGCGGGTCCGCGAGCTCGGCGACGCCTCCGTGCCCTTCCACTACGACGTTCACACCATGGTCTTCAGCGACGACGCCGTGTCGTTGGAGACGCACCTACACCACATGTTGGCGGACTCCCGGGTGAACCTCGTGAACATGCGACGAGAGTTCTTCCGGGTGCACCCGTCCAAGGTGAAGGAGATCCTCGTGGCCAGGAACGAGTCGATCGTTAGCTGGTGCGAGGAGCCCGAGGCGATCGAGTTCCGGCAGAGCGAGGTGAGCCGGCGGACTAGTAGTGGACCCCAACCAGTCGTGGAATCTCGTTAGGCGAGGATGTAGCAAATTTTGACTGCATCGACATACATGGATAGGGTCAAAGCCTCCTAATTCCCATCTAGAAATGCGATAAATTACCAGGTGACGAGGCGATTGAGGCGATGAAGCGGTTGTGTGATCGGCGTGGTTGCTGTATGCGGGTTTGTTGGTAGAACCATCAAAGTCTGGTAGTCCTCATGCGAGTGCCCGTCGATCACGCCCGGATGGTGACGCTGGCGAACTTTCTCGAACGGCTCGCCCGGATTGAGAAGGCTTACAACGAAGAGGACGATGATTGGCAGGGTATGCCGGGGTCACAGGCCGAATGCGAGCGGCGGTACCTCGGGCCAGACCCGACAAACCATCCGTGGACATACCGGATCATCAGCACCGCCTACGCCACGGTCCACCTTCTTCTGAGCGGAGTGTCAGAACAGGCGCTGGCGGTGGCTCGGCTCATCACCGATCCGACTATCGGCTTCCACGGTTTGCTCGGAGTCGATGCGTGCGCCCGATCGGCGGTAGAACTCTCGGCCAAGGCCTTCTGGCTCATGGACCCGAAAATCTCAGCTCATGAACGGGGATGCCGGTCCTTGGCCGAGCAGCTGTCGAGTGCGGTCGAGGCTGAGTCGGTGGCCAGGGCTATGGGGTGGACGAAGCCGGTGGACGAATTGGGCATTTCAATGACGTCAGCCTCCGTGAAGGTCAAGTGCCGATCGCTGGGTCTCCGTCCGAAGGTCAAGAACTTCGACGTATTCGTTCATGGTCACAGGCGGCCGTCTGCATCGATGCTCATCACGCAACTTGTGGATGCGACTCCCTACAGGGGCTCCAGGGGCATGGTGTACAAGGTCCTCTCCGCCACCAATCACGGGACCCTCTTCGGCCTCCTGCGGTCCTACGAGTCTGGCGAGCCGACGGACAGGGGCGAAGAAACGATCAACCTGATCGCCGACCATCGAGCTATAGAGGCCTCTGCGGGACTGGTCATGGTCTGCTTCATGGCTGTGCTCAACCGCATCGTGACAGTCATGGGTTGGTCCTGGTACCGGGCAACTTCGGCCACCAGTTCGGTGCACTCGCTGCTGTCGAGAGGGCCGCGGTGACCAACCGACTCCATCTGATCGGTCCGGACGTCATCCTGGCGTGACCCGATCAGGCGGGCTTCGGCGCCCTGGCTGGGGGAAGTGGCACGGAAGTGGCACGACGGCCTGTTCGACGTGACGAGGGCCCCGGTCAGATGTCCAGAAGTGGGCGCTGACCAGGGCCTTCGGTTGGAGCGGGCGACGGGAATCGAACCCGCGTTCTCAGCTTGGGAAGCGGCCCGAGCGGGGTTCGATGGCCTGGCCAGGTGACTGAACTCCCTGGTTGACGGGGTTATCCACAACCGCTGGTGTCCGCCGTGGCCCTCGGTTTTCCGGCATTCTGTGGTCTGTTTGTGGTCTGTCTGCTGGCCGCTGCGGCGGTCGGCCCACCCTCACTGATCTCCGAAGTCGCTCCGTTGCGCCAGGCGTCGGACGGCCGCGTCGAGCTTGGGGAGGTCCTCCTCGACGGTGGCCTGGATGATGGCGTGGGAGGTGTCGAAGTAGTGGTGGGCCAGCCAGTCCCGCATGCCGGCGACATCGGCCCACGGGACGTCAGGTTCGACCGCCGGTCAGGACCGGCGGTAGGCCCTTGACCGCCTCGCCGATCTCGATCAGCCGGAGCCGGACGGCGTCGAACACCAGGCCGTCGGACAGGTCGCCACGGTCCAGGTGGCCCGGATGGCGTCGATGGCGTCCAGGACGTCGGTGAGGCGCTCTCGGTCCCGCCGGGTCACAGCGGCACGCCTTCTCGCTCGACCTCCGCCCGGACCTGCGGTCGCAGGCCGTCCGACGGCGCCACGTCCACCGGGACCCCCAGGACCTGTGATAGTTCCCGCTTGAGGGCGCCGAGCTCGAAGAGGCCGGTGCGGGGGGCCAGGTCCACCACCAGGTCGACGTCGCTGTCCGGCCGGTCCTCGCCCCTGGCCACGCTCCCGAAGACCCGGACGTTCGTCGCGCCGTGCCGACCGGCACAGGCCAGCACGGCCTTGCGCCGTTGCCGCAGCCGGCGACCCAGCGGGGTGTCGGGCAGGCCGGCGGGCGTCTCCGGATCGGGCTCGAGCTCGATGACCAGCTGGTGGCCGGTGGCGGCCACCAGCCGGCCGAGCGTTCTGACCGACGGCTCCCGCCGGCCGGATTCGTAGGCGCTCACCACGCTTTGGGCGACCCCGGCCCGCCGGGCGACGTCGGCCTGCGACAGGTGGGCCTGATTCCGGGCCTTCCGAAGGACCGTCCCCGCCGAGTCGCCCTCCGTGTCCCGCATGTCCTTAGCCTATAGCGGATCGTCTATTCCCAGGTGGCGCCGGTGGCAGGGCGGATGTCCCGCCCTGCCGCCGGCGGGTGGATCACCACCACCGCACTTCGCTCCAGGCATCGAACGCCCGGACCTCGTCGCCATCGACCCACACCTGGACCCCGATGCCCGGAGGCAGGTCGTAGACGGGTGTGCCCGGGTTGGTGAACAACATCACCGACGCTGGCAGCCCGGGCGGGCGGTCCGGGAGGTCCATCCGGAGCTCCGCCGTCCCCCCGGCCACCACCTCGCCGACGATCCGCTCGTTGCCCCGGTCGTCAACCACCACCAACCGCTCCGTCCGCACCTCCATCCTTTGGCCTTCAGCCGCCCGTTCCAGCTTTCGTACCCGAGCCGTCAGTGCTCTGATCGGGTCACTGATCCCGAACTCCCTGTCCATGTCGTCGCTCCTTTGGTCAATCTCCTTCCGTCCGGCGGCTCTTCACCGCGAGTCAGTGGTTCGGCTCGGCCGTCGGTCCCGCTGCCGGCAGCGATGCCCCTGCATCGCTGCCTGACTGCCTCAAGCCCGATCTGCCACCAGGGGTCAAGGCCGGCCCTTGGCCGCCCGTAGGGCCGAAGGGCCTTGACGCCTGGTGGCAGATCGGGCCCCCCGTGAGCCGGTTGCGCTTGCCGGCCCGGGAGGGCGTGAACCAAGCGGCCGTGCCCCCACCACTGTGGGCGAAACCATGGTGGAGTTGCCTATCGGGCAATCCATCTCCTGGTCCCGTCGTACATAACGGTCGGCACACGAGTCAACTTGCGCGGATCAGCACGGCAGGACCGACCGGCCAGCCTTGAGGGTGCTTAGATGGTTCCGATGTATGAAGCAGAGGGCCTGCCGACGATTGTCGAGAATTGGTCAAGTCCGCTAGATCTGGCAAGGCAGCTCGAAACCTCGTGCCAGTTCCCAGCCGTCTGCGACCTCACGTGGCGGTCTGGCCACACTGCGGCGGTTGTTCTCGTGGCAGTCGGTGACGGCGGCCTGATCGTGGAGTCCTGGAACCCAGCTACCGAAGAGGGATGCGGAGACCTGCACGTAATCGACGCGAACGGCCTCCTCCGGGCGAAAATCCCTTAAAGGGCGAGGTCACCGGATCGACGCCAGTCCGACCACGGGGTGGTGCCAAGGCTACGCCCTACTCGCCCGCACAGTCTGCAAGCCCATCTCGACGTGCCTACGTGCCCTAAACGAATCCCGCAGCCCTCGGGCGAACGCGACTTGACTCGACCGGGATTGCGGCACCGACCGACTGCGTCAAGCATTATTGGGACCATGACGGAACCGCGTCAGGCCCTCGCGCCTCCAACTCCCCAGGTGGGAAGGCGAATGCGAGCCCAAGCGCGCCGCGACACTGCACCGGAGCTCGCGCTCCGTAAGGAACTCTGGGCGGCCGGGCTCCGTGGGTACAGGGTCAACTGGCGCTTGCCCCTTGAACGACCCAGGACGGCCGACGTCGCCTTCTTGACGGCGCAACTAGCGATCTTCGTCCACGGTTGCTTCTGGCACGGGTGTTCTAGACACCGATCGATTCCCGTAGCCAACAACGAATGGTGGGAAACCAAGATCGCACGGACCAAAGCTCGTGATATCGAAACCGAAAGTCATCTCCGTGCCATCGGTTGGGAAGTTGCACAAGTCTGGGAACACGATGATCCACGGATCTCAGCGTGCACCATCTCTCAAATGTTGAAAGCACGTCGAAAGACTGAGCATAGCGTCAAGGGGGGACCATGACTGACAACAAGAAACTAGAGATCCAATTCCATGGGCGGATTCTGGACCACCTTGGAATCCAGATGTACCAGAGCCCCGTCGCCGCACTCGCGGAACTGGTCGCAAATGCATGGGACGCCGACACCGCAACTGTCGACATCACCCTGCCGACCAGCACTCCCAACACAGCCTCCACCATCAGCGTCAAGGACTCCGGAAATGGGATGACGTTCGAGGAGTGCCAAGAACGCTACCTCAACGTTGGATATAACCAACGGCAAGACGATCCAACGAAGCGAACCCCAGCCGGTCGGAGAATCCTCGGGCGCAAGGGAATCGGAAAGTTTGCCGGCTTTGGCATCGCTGAGACGATTGAAGTGGACACCATCAGTAATGAGACCGGCGAAAGAACGGTCTTTCCCCTGATACTGTCCAAGCTCCGCGGCGACGGCGAGTATGTCAGCACTAACGCCTTTGAAATTGCCGTAACCCTGTATGAGGGACCCACAGATGCCCGACGCGCTTACCACGGGACCACGATCACCCTAAAGAACCTCACGATTAAGAAGCGGCCGAGCCTTCCCCAGTTCAGACGGAGCATGGCTCGCCGGTTCCTCTTGCGCGAAATAACTGACACGTTTGCTATCCGGGTAAACGGACAGCCCCTTCCTAAGGAAAATCGTTCTAAGGTCCAATTTACCTTTCCCGGCGACTTTCCCGATGACGCGTATGATGGAACTATCGACGCCTCTGGGTTCGGAACCGACGTGGTCGACTCTGATGGCCACTCGATTCGTTGGCAGGCTGTTACTTATCAGGAACCGATTTCTGATGAGGAACTGAGCGGGTTCGTCGTCTACGTAAGCCACAAGCTTGCTCAGACGCCATTCTTTTTCAACTTAGAAGGCGGCGTAAGTGCCCAGCTCGGTCAGGAGTATCTATCGGGTATAATTGAGGCCGACTATCTCGACGATATGACAGTGGACGTGATAGCGACCGAGCGACAAAGAATCAACTGGGATAATCCGGCCGCCAGCAACCTTTTGACTTGGGGGCAGGCGACGATCCGTCACATTCTCAGAGAATGGGCGAGCAGGCGATCTGCCGTAAAAACCAAGATGATCCAAGATAAACTGGAGCCATTCTCTACGAAGCTGAGCAAATACTCTCCGATTGAGAGAAAAACGGTGGAACGGGCCTTAAACAGCATGGCTCGAATGCCAAGGATCTCGAACGAACAATTCTCCAGCCTCTGCGATTCTGTCCTTCTCGCGTTCGAAAAGGGACGACTCCAAGATCTTCTCCTGGCCCTTTCCGAAGTCGATTCCGCATCTGAAGCTGATGTCTTGCAAGTATTAATCGAGGCAAACGTCCTGACTGCTCTTCACACGGCCGAGGCCGTCAAGGCAAAGTTACTCGTGATAGAGGGCCTTCAAAGTCGAATTCAGAAGCAAACCCTCGAAAACGAGCTACGAGACTTCGTGGCAGATAACCCGTGGCTTCTTTCGCCCCGTTGGGAGACCTTTGCTAAGGAGACTCGGGTAACCAAGGTTCTAGGCGAGGCAGCGGCTGAAGCCAAGCTAAATGACGACGATGACTGGAAAGGTCGGGTCGATTTAGTCCTATCTTCCGGTCGTCAACTTTTGGTTGTTGAGTTTATGCGTCCCGCCGTGGGAGTGGACTGGGACCATCTGACGAGGTTTGAACACTATGTCACGCTAATTCGAACCAAAATTGAGGCACTCACGCACCTTGGCCTGACTTCGGTGACTGGGTTGTTGGTGGCTGACAAGCTATCAAAGTCGCCAACGTCTATAAAGAAAATTGAAGCTCTGGCACAGAACGATATGGATGCCACCGACTGGGACAGCCTATTAGCATCAGCAAATGCCCAGTGGGATGATTTTCTAGAGATCCTGGCTGAAAGGGCGCCCGACGAGGAGCGGCTGGCTGCCCTGGCTGATTCCGGCTCGGATGAGCGACCGAAGTTGGGTGCAACCTCGTGACGAGCTTCGACGCAGTTTCGCTGTTTTCTAACTGCGGAGCGGGCGACCTAGGATACCAGAAGGCCGGGTTTACTTTCGCTGTCCTGGCCGAACTCGTGGATTTTCGCCTTGAAGTCGCCCAGCTCAACCACCCGGACGCCTGGGGGATCGAGGGCGATCTTAGAGAGACTCTTCCTGACGTAATCAAATGTTGGCATGATCTCAAGTCAGGGCAGCAACCTGACCTACTGTCTGCGTGCCCACCGTGCCAGGGCATGAGTTCAGCCCGTGGCGGCCGTGGTCTAATCACCGACCCGAAGGCCGGAAGCCGTGATCCCAGAAATCTTCTGGTCGAGGTGGTTGCTCTGGCCGTTAAGGAACTTCGGCCCAAGATAGTGGTTGTCGAAAATGTTGCAATGTTCCTGACTAGGCAGGTCCATCATCCGAGGACGAAGAAGGCGGTCTCGGCGGCGGCCTTCCTGGTTGAAGAACTCCTACCTGATTACGTGGTCTATCCTATGGTTTCCGACTTAGCTGACTTTGGGATACCCCAGAGCAGAAAGCGTAGTTTCTTAACTTTTGTGCGTCGAGATAGCACGATAGTAGAAAGGTTGGGTGGCGAACATCTAATTCCCTATCCAATACCTACGCATGAGAATGCTCACATAAATCTGGCTTCAGCATTGAATGATATGAATCTGCCAGAGCTCGACGCGAGCACTCGTGAGCTAGCAAGGGATCCAGAGCGTGATCTCCATCAAGTACCCGTCTGGAGCAAAGAGGCGTACAGGATGGTCGCAGCCATCCCTGCGAATAGTGGAAAGACTGCATGGCAAAATAACCTATGCCCGAGCTGTGGCACTTCTGAGTCGACTGGCGAGATGGCGAGATGTCCCAAATGCCGTGAACTGTTGCTCCGCCCCATTGTAATGGACGAGAGTGGAGAATACCGTCTGATAAAAGGCTTTAAGAATTCGAGCTATTCAAGGATGCACCCCGACAGGCCCGCCGCAACGATTACCACTGCTAGCGGCCGAGTCGGCAGCGACAACACCATTCATCCCTCGGAGAACCGGCTCCTTAGCCTTCTTGAGTGTAGTGTTTTGCAGACTTTCCCGGACGACTTTGACTGGGGTGAGACTCTTTCGATGCGCGGGACTACCCACTTGCGAGGCATGATCGGCGAGGCAGTTCCGCCGAAATTCACCGCTTCTCACGGTGCCGTGCTGCGAACGCTCTTGGAAGGACGAACCTCCGAGGGCATGATGACGGAAAGGGACATGCGATGCATACGGGCCTGTGCGGTTCTGAAGCGTGTTATGGGTTCAGATGCGGCCTTTGAGCATCTAAGTCCTTCGGCCGTTAGGGCATGACCAATTATCCGTTGGCGCCAACGATTTGGGCTCGTAGCTGTTCCACAGTCGTGCAAGGCTGCGTACGGTGTACGACTCGATGACAGGTTGGACAGAGCAGAGCCACATCTTTGAGCGACGTATTCGTCGGTCCAGTCACAGCTAGGGGTATCAAATGGTGGCACTCGAGAATTTCGTTGCCGATCTCTCCGTACTTTTTAGTCGGGACTTCCTCGCACGCTTCACAAAGTAGGCGCCCATGGGCTCGGAGAACTGATTTGATCTTTCGAGTTCGGATTTGCCGATCACGTTCCCAGTAGCGATGTAGGCGATATCCAAAGCGACCCTCGGGATGAAGGAAGCCCACCTCTTCCTCATCGTCGGCCGGCTTTACGTGATTCTCCACGACGGATCGGATCAGCTCTGCTTGTGGGGCGACTTCGTCTAAACGATTACCGAAATACTCCCATAAGGCGCGGTCTAGCTTGCTACCTTTGGTGGGCCGACCTTGGTAGCCGGGTCGGTGAGTCTGGATGTCTGCAAGTTTTCGAGCAACGCTATTCGGGTTCCGAAATCTAGCGTTTTGAGCGGCAGTTTCATGAATCTCTAGTTGACGGAGGAAGGTCGAAAGCTCTTGGACTTCTGGGTGGGTCGGAGATCCTGTGCCAATTCTGACGAACAGGTCGAGGGCCAAGACTTCTTCGTCCCAGGTCCACGATGGGATGGCGTCGGCAGTCATTAGAGAACAGCATGTCATCCGCATCCGCCGCTGGGGCGGCGAAGCCGCCATCCAGCGGCGGGGCGGCTTGAGGAAGTAATGAAGATACTTTCACCGGGTTACGCAATCCTTCAGTAGCGCTGTACTGCCCAGTTCCGTACGATGCGGACTGGGAACGGGATCGTTCCAAGCCGTATGGGGGGCACGATGATCGATGGACAGCGACTTCGTGGTGTGCTGGACGAGCGGAGGTGCCTGGACGATCTGCGTCGGTATTTCGGACAGGAGCCAGGTGAGCCGGCCTTCTCGGGGAGCTGGTTCAACACCCTGCCGCCCAACGAGCGTGACCGGATCACGGCAGCCGACATCGTGGCGGTCCAGTGCCTGAGCGTGACGGTGCCAGTCGAGGTGACCCTGGACCTCCTGGAGGGCGGCCTCGGGACGGCGGTGAACGGGCTCTTGGCCGACATCCCCGACGATGTCGGACTGGGTGATGACAAGGCCGCTGCCCTCATTGTTCGCGGTGGTCCCGGCCGGCCGGGCGTGGCATCTCCTCAACGACGAGGTGGGGGTCGGCTGGGTGATCGTCGGCAAGCTCTTCGCTCATAAGCGACCTCGGCTCATCCCCGTCTACGACAACGTCGTGCGGTGCGCCATCGGGAAGCCCGAGGCAGGAAGCGTGTGGACTTCACTCGACCAGCTTCTCCAGGACCCGGAGATCGTGGGACGGCTCGACCGGCTGGACGGGCTGGCCGGACTTCCTGCCGAGGTTTCGCCACTGTGGGTTCTCGATGTCGTGCTGTGGATGCGGCATCGGGGCGATCACCGGCTGAGGGGTTGCGGGGGTCTGCGTTGACGGGGGACCGAAGGACGCCGCCGGTCACTTCCGGACACTGACGGACAGTCCGTGCCGACGTGTTGTCCACTGAAGGGGTTCTGGCTGCCTATTTCACGGTGAGGGGAGGACGTTCCTTCCCGCCGTGAAAGGAGGCGGTCATGCGACTGCCCGTCGACACCTCCGCCGTCAACTTCGTAACGGCTGGGCCACCCGAGCCGGCCGTCGAGTTCGACACCAAGGCGCCCAAGACCGACGAGGGGGGCCGACCGCTCTTCAACGTCCACCTGTTCGCCCTCGGGGGCGGGAGCCGAGACGTCATCACCGTCAAGGTGGCCGGCGAGCCCAAGGGGCTCGGTGAGTTCACCCCGGTCCGGCTCACCGGCCTGGTGGCCACCACCTGGTCCATGGACGGCCGGGCCGGCGTGTCGTTCAAGGCCGCCCGGGTCGAGCCCGTCACGAATCGGGCGTCCTGATGGACCGGGCCGTGGTCTGGCTGATCGTCCTGTGGATGGTGGTCTCGTTCCTCTTCTTCGGACTGGCCCACGCCGGACTTCTCACCCTGCTGATCGTCGTCGGCGGCTGCTACTGGCTGTGGCGCCGGTTCGGTCGTGGCTGAGCGGCCCGGCACCCTCGACCTCCTCCCCCGGGCGTTCCACGTCGCCTGGGGGTGGAGGGTCGAGGGTGGGCTCTTCGTGTCGTCGGTGGTCGCTCTCCGTCTCGCCGGTCGGCTCGGTGCCGGCGGTGACCTGCTCCTCGTCGGGCTGGTCGTGATCGTCCTCTGGCGGGTACCCGGGCTCCGGCGGTTCCTGGCCGGACTGCTGCGGGCATCGGCTGTCCGGCGACGGTTCGCCCGGGCGCTGTGGCTCTGCGGGGTGGTCGGACCCTGGGGCACCCATCCGGTCGTCCGTCGGGTCGAGGTCGTCCCTGCCGGCCATCGCCTGATCGTCCAGGTCCCGCCCGGCCACCATGCGGGGCACCTCCTCACCGCCGCCACATCGTTGGCCGCGGCGTTGCGGGTCAGGGAGGTCCGCGTGCTCCGGAGCCCGACCGACGCCGGCCTGGCCACCGTCACCGTGGTCCGCCACGACCCCTTCGCTGCCACGCCGTCGGTCGCCTGGCCGTGGGCGACCTTCGAGCGGACGTCGCTGTGGGCGCCGGTGCCGATCGGGTTGGACGAGGACGGGCATCTGGTGACCGTCCACCTCCCCGAGCACAACCTGCTGCTCGGTGGCGAGCCGGGGGCCGGGAAGTCGGCAGCTCTGTCCCTTTTTGTGGCCGCTGCTGCCCTCGATCCCGACGTGTCCCTCACCCTCCTCGACGGCAAGCAGGTGGAACTGGCCGGCTGGGCGGACAGCGCCGAGCGGTTCGTCGGCCCCGACATGGACGAGGCCGCCCTCGTGCTGGGCGACCTCCGGGCCGAGATGGACGCCCGCTACGAGCACCTCCTGGCGACCCGTCGACGCAAGATCGAACCGGCCGACGGCCTGGCCCTGCACGTCGTAGTGGTCGACGAGCTCGCCTTCTACCTCCGGGGCGGCGAGCGGGCGGTACGGAACGAGGTCACCGAGTCCTTCCGGGACCTCGTCTCCCGAGGCCGGGCCGCCGGCATCGTCGTCCTCGCCGCCACCCAGAAGCCCAGCCACGAGATCGTCCCCACCTGGATCCGGGACTTGTTCGGGTTCCGGATGGCCCTCCGCTGCACCACCCCGGAGTCCTCCGACACCGTCCTCGGCCAGGGGTGGGCCTCCCAGGGGTTCTCCGCCGTCGTCATCGACCCCGCCCAGCGGGGAGTCGGGTTCCTCCTCCACGAGGGCGGCTTACCGGTCAAGCTCCGGACCTTCTATCTGGACGACGACCAAGTGGCGGTGCTCGCCCTCCGGGCCGGAACCCTCCGGGGGCTCCTGTGAACCCCGACGGTGTTCCAAACGACAGTCCCTACGACGTAGCGGCCGTCGTGGCCGAGGTCGCCGGGGCAGGCTGCTGCCGGCATCCGGTCCGGCTCTTCGCCTCCCACCTCGACCGCCAGACCGGAGAGCTCGCCGACTGCACGGTCGTGGTCGCCTGCAAGGACCGTCGGGCCGTCGTGTGCCCGGCCTGTGCCGCCGTCTACCAGGCCGACGCCTGGCACCTGGTGGCGGCAGGACTCCGAGGTGGCAAGGGCGTCCCGGCCACCGTCGCCGACCATCCCACCTGCTTCGTCACCCTTACCGCCCCGTCCTTCGGGCCGGTCCACACCCGGCCGACCGGTCCACCGAGCAAACGTAAATCCGGCTACCGGCTCTGTCATCGGCGGCGCCCCGGCAGGTGTCCGCACGGCGTGCCGTTCGGGTGCGACCGGCGGCACCAAGCCGGCGATCCGCTCCTCGGTCGGCCGATCTGCCCGGGCTGCTTCGACTACGAGGGTGCCGTCCTGTGGAACGCCTCGGTCTCGCTGCTCTGGCAGCGGACGTCGGTGGCCATCGCCCGGGAAGTCGCCCGGTCCGGCGGGGTGCCCGCCCGGCAGCTGAGCGAGACGTTCCGGCTCTCGTACTTGAAGGTGGTCGAGTTCCAGCGCCGGGGGCTCGTCCACCTCCACGTCGTCGTCCGGGGCGACGGGCCGGTCGGGCCGACAGGGCCTCCACCCCCCTGGTTGGATGCCGACGTGGTCGCCCAGGCCGTCGCCAGAGCCGCCGACCGAGTGGTCCTGCCTGAGCCTCGTGGTGGTGAGGTCGGGGTCATCGGTTGGGGACGGGAGCGGTCCGTCCGGCTCCTCCGTGACGGCGATCCCGAGGCCATCGCTGCCTACGTAGCCAAGTACGCCACGAAGACCGCCACCGACGACCCTGCCACCAACGGCGTTGCCACCGAGAACATGGCCCTCGTCCGGCGACTGGACGGCCGGCGCCCAGACCGGTGGGGGGAGCCGCTGTTGACCGGTGTCGACTCCCATCTGGCCGCCCTGGCCCGGACGGCCTGGCGGCTCGGCGGACGGCGGGACCTGGCCGGGCTCAACCTTCGTGCCCACGCCCACACCTTCGGCTACCGGGGGCATTTCGCCACCAAGTCCCGGCGGTACTCCACCACCTTCGGCGCTCTACGCCAGGCCCGGGCCGACCACGCCCGCCGAGAAGCCGGCGAGGACGGTGGGACGGCGGACGGGCCGGCAGCGGCGGATGGCCCGAAGACGGAGGCCTGGCGCTACGTCGGCCGAGGCTACGGCACCCCGGCGGCCGAGCGGTTGGCCGAGGTACTGGCCGAGGGTATCGCCACCCGGCCCCGGTGGGCACCCGATCGGCCGGTCGGCGGCCCTCTGGCATCGGCATGAGTGTCAGCCTCACCGCCATCCCAGCCGACGTCCCCGGAAGGTTCCCCGGCCGATCCCCGCCCCTCCGACCAGGGACGATGCCAAGCACCCGGTGCGCCGTGTCCCCGAAGAAATTCTCCCCGGGGAACCTGCCGGGGACGGGATCCGGGCCGTCGCCGGGGACGGTCGTCCGGCGCAATGGCGTCATGACCCACATCGACGTGTTCGACCTTCTCGACCATCATCTCGCCCGGTGCGGCGACGAGACCGCCGGGCTCGCCCTGCTCGTCGCCCTCGCCCCAGCCCTCCGCCGGCTGGCCGGCCGGCTGGTCCGGATGGGCATCGAGCGGGAGGAGGCCGAGCAGCGGACCGTCGCCGCCTGCTGGACCGTCCTCGTCCGTACAGGGTTCGAGGTCACCGTCGACCGGTTGCTCGGCCAGACCTGGAGCTTGCTCCGCACCGAGGTCCGTCGAGACCTCCGCCGGCGGGCCGTCGAGCAGATGACGACTGGGCACGCCCGGGAGCCTGCCGATCCCGGAGCGGGTCCGGGCGACCGGCTGTGCGTCCTGGCCGACGCCCGCCGAGCCGGTGCCCTGACCCGGCGCCAGGCCGCTCTGCTCTACGAGATCCGAGTGCTCGACCGCCCCATCCAAGAACTGGCCGAAGCGAGCGGTCGGAGCCGGGCGGCGCTCTGGAAGGAGGGGCAACGGGCGACCGTAGCCCTCCGTCGGTTCCTCGTTGATGACTCGGCGAGCGCCCGATGAGCCGGTCAGACGGAGCCGGCCTCGGCGGCCAGCCGATCGGCCATCTCCCGGTCGATCACCCGACGGGCCTCGGCTTGGAGCCGGCGGACGGCGCCCGGGTCCTTCGACGCACGAGCCGCGGCGAAGAGATCCCGCCAGAGCGTCAATTCGGTGCGGGAGACCCGCAGGCCGGCCCGGGCCGCCGCCGTCGCCCCGATGGGGTCCCCGGCCCCCAGGCGGCTGATGGCCAGCGCGTCGGCGCACCCCACCACGGCAGCGGTCATCTCGTGCACCGGGCCGTCCAGAGCCCACCCGTACTGGGCGCTGGTCACCGCCTCAAAGGGGATGCCACGGACGTGCGCGAGCGCCTCGGCGCGCAGTTCGTCGGCCCGCTCTGCGTCGGTTTCGGAGGCGGCGGCCTTCGTCGCCTCGGTGGTCAACCGTTGGAACTCGCCCCAGTCGGTCACCACGCCGTCGAGCCGGTACCCGCCGGTGGTCACCGCATCGGGCAGGTGCTCGATACCTACGGCCTGCCGGAGCCGGGACAGGTTGTTCCGGAGCGTCTTCCGGGTGGTCTCCACGCCCTCCTCGCCGGCCGGCCACAAGGCGGCGAGCAGCTGGTCGGAGCCGACGGGGCGGTCGGCGTGCAGCGCCAAGTAACAGCACAGCGCCTCGAGCCCGCCTCGTCGTTCGCTGGGCGGCTCCCAACCGGTCACCTCCACGTGGCCCAGGACCCGGACCACCACGTCGCCGGGCCCACCGAGCGGCGGGGGGTCGCTGGGAACGACCGTCGATGGCGGCCGGGACCGATCGGGAACGGCCGGCTGGTTCCCGGGAGTGCTCGACCCGGGTGGCGCCGACGGTGGGGCCGATCCCGGGACGGCTACAGGAGTGGTCTGGTCGGTTGGCGATCCGGACGGTACCCCGGCCAGCCGGCGGCGACGGACCAGTCGCTCACCTCCGACGGCCAGGGCGGCCACCAGCACGACGAGCACCACGGCCAGCCAGACGGGGAAGCCGCCCCCGGTAGCCCCGCCGGTGCCGAGCGTCGATGCAACGTTCCCCGACCCTGTGGCCGCTGTTGTTGTCGTCGTTGTCACTGCCGGGATGGGCTTGCCCACCCACGGGGGCGTCTTCTGCGTCGAGGGCGCCGGCGGGGCGGGGAAGTCGACAAAGAACGAGCCGGTGCCGGTCAGTGTCAGCGTCGTCTGGCCGTTACCGACGAACCCGGTGTACTCCACACCGGTCACCGGGCCGGGGGTGAGGGCGATGTTCCCGGTGGTGGTTGTGGCCGGCACCGTGAACCAGTAGTCGGCATCCAACAAACCGTCATCGTCGGTGGGAGCGCCGACCGTGGACGGCTTCGGGGTGGACTGCGCCGTTATCGGCGTCCCACCCTTCGGGGTGAAAGTGATCCGGTCACCCGGCAATGGTGTCAGGTTCGAGAAGAAGTGGCCCCACTCCGGTGTCGCCTTGAATGTGCCGTCGCCGGGGTGGGTGGCGGCCAGGTCGACCACCAGGTACGCCTTGGTCGGGTCGCCCGGCGTCGTCCCCGACCCGTCGGGGGCGAAGTAGGTGAGGGTGGCCGAGGTGAGCGTCACGTCGGCCGGGGAGCCGAATCCGTCGGCCGGGTTCACGATGGGGTCGTTCTCGACGCCCGGCGAGGGCACGGTGAGCGACGACGACGTCGGGTCCCGGTAGAGGACGGTCGGGGCGGGCGGCAACCGCTTCAGCGTCCACAGGTCGAAGCGCTGAGAGAACCCGGACTCACTGAGGATCAAGGCGACGTGGTGCTGGTCGGCCGGCACCGACAGGCCGAAGCTCTCGGTCCCGGTTCCCGGTGTGCCGTGAGCGCCTTCGATCTGCTGGTCGAGGGTCGTCAGGTCCACCGGGTCCCCGTCGCTACCGACGGCCACCACCGCCGTGGCCGCCGTCCCGTCGGCCAGTGGTCCTACGTCCTCGGTTGGCTGGGACAGCCGGAGGGTGAACACCACCAAGCGCCGGCCCGGGCCGGCCACCCGGGTCGTCCCTTCGCTCTCCACCGAGCCGGGCCAACCCACTCCCGTCACCGTCGCCGCGAAGTCCTGGCCTCGGAGGCGACCGTCGGCCGGCGTCGTGAGCCCGGCGGGCGGGGAGGCGGCGATCACCTGGTTCGGTGGTATCGGGAGCGAGGCGGCGCCAGCGGGACCGGCCGGGGCCGTAAGTGGAAGCACTGCCAATGCCAGTACCGGCAGCGCCACGGTGACCGACCATGAGTACCCCCGTCTCACGCCCTCAAGCTACCGGGGTTGGAATCGGGAAATCTGTCATCACGAGACCGGTGTCCGGGAACGGAGCGTTCCCTGTCCTGATCGACGTCACCACCGTCGCCAAGCTGCTCACCGTCGACGTCCGGTTCGTCCGACGTCTGGTTTTCGAGCGACGCATCCCGTACCTCAAGCTCGGTACCCACCTGCGGTTCGATGTCGCCGAGGTGGCCAAGTGGCTGGACGAACAGCGGGTGGACCGGGAAGGCGACGGGCATTTCTTGTTGACCAAGGACCGGTAACATGGGCGTGGCGGACATTCCCTATGGACGGGATGGCAAGATCCTCGCGCCGAGGACCGTGTGTCGGCAGGCGCCTTTCACTGATCACGTCGCTGTGCTGTCGCGCAGCGCCGGCTGAGGAAGGCCCACGCCGTGTCCAGCATTCGTCGCAAGTCGTCCGGGCGGTACGAAGCCCGCTATCGGGACTCCAGGAACCGGTCTCGGGGCAAGACCTTTGCCACGAGGAAGGAGGCCAAGCGGTTCCTCGACAAGGTCGGGACGGAGATCGCCGACGGCACCTACCGTGATCCGGCCCTTGGGAAGATCTCCTTCGAAGAGTACGCCACCTGGTGGTTGGCCAACCGACCGGAGCTCCGTCCGAGGACGGTCGAGCTCTACCAGAGCCTGCTACGTCGCCACCTTCTCCCGACGCTCGGCCATGTCCGGTTCGACCGGTTGACGGGTCCCGTTGTCCGGGAGTGGCACGCTGCCCTGACGCTGGCCGACCGACCTGGCCCCGTCACGGTGGCCAAGGCGTACCGCCTGCTCCGAACGATCCTCAACGACGCCGTCACCGACGGCATGTTGGCCCGCAACCCCTGCACCATCCGTGGCGCTGGCGTCGAACGGTCGCCCGAGCGGCCCGTCATCACCCTCCATCAGGTCGACGCCCTGGCCGATGCCATCGAGCCTCGTTACCGGATGGCCGTTCTCCTCGGCACCTTCTGCGGGCTGCGCCTGGGCGAGTTGCTGGCTCTCCGCCGGCACCGAGTGGACCTCGTCCATGGCACGGTGACCGTCGGAGAACAGCGCCAGGAGCTTTCGGGAGGTGGCACGGTCATCGGGCCACCCAAAACGGCTGCCGGTTTCCGCACCATCGCCGTCCCGCCACACATCTTGGGCGACCTCCACCGGCACCTGGTCGCCTGGACTGGATCGGAGCCGGAATCCCTGGTCTTCACGGGCCCGATGTCCGAGGGTCTTCGCAGGGCAACCTTCTACGGTGCCTGGCAGAAGGCTCGGAGCGCTGTCGGTCTACCGACGTTCCACTTCCACGACCTCCGACACACCGGCAACACCCTGGCGGCCGCCACTGGGGCCAGCACGAAGGAACTGATGGCTCGGATGGGCCACGCCAGTCCACGGGCTGCGCTCATCTACCAGCACGCCACCGTCGAACGGGACGTGGCCATCGCCGAGGCGATCAGCCGGATGGTGGACGAACCGATGAACAAGATGGCCTAGAGCCGATCGGCAACCCGAGACAAGGCAAGACGGACCTGCGTACTAGTGACGGACCTGGGGGTCGCACCTGTCAGCTGTAGAAATTTTGTGTAACACACATCAGCTGGAAACCAGATGCAGACAAGCCACGCGGTATTCGATTAGCATGTCTATCGATGGACATCGTTGATGCGATTCGCCAGGCCGAGGACCAGCTCACCGAGCTGCGGGAAGAACGCGACCGCTTGAAGAACCGACTCGACACCGTCAACACGGAGGGCAACCGGCTGGCCGAACTGGTTGTGGCGCTCCGAGAAGCGGCTGCCATGTTTGGCACGGATGAGCAAAAGGCAACGCTTGAGGAGGCCGGGCCTTCCGAAGTGCCCGACGATTGGAGTAGCACAGGTCGCACCGTGGCGGCCCTCCGGGCTGTAGTGGCGGCGGAACGGCCCGTAGGCCCGTCTGACATCGTCGAGATCCTGCGAACCAAAGGCCGTACGGACGACACGATCCACCTGGTCTCCGCCGCACTGGCCCACCTTTTCCGGAACCATAAGGTGGGCAAGCTTGGTCGTGGGCAGTGGGTGCCCTACGACAAGCTTCCGGGGGTAAGCACGACCGCCCCTGATGATTCGGTCGACCGGCCCCGCCTTGGCCAGGTCTTCGAGGGGAGAACGGTGGACTCGGGATGAGGAGGGAGCTGGGCCCCATCTCCCGAAGCTGAGATAGGACTGGTGAGGGCCCTTGAAAAATCGACACCCCCAGGGGCTCAGCTCCGAGGCTCCATCCCCTGGGGGTGCCAACCCACACTCGAATTATAGTCAGACCTGGGAATTTACGTCTACTACCACTGTCGCTCGCTGCCGACGCTGACCGAGAGTCTGGCGCTACCCCCGTTGGTGTACCGCAAACGAAGTCCGTGCTGGGGCGAAGCTTGGAGTTGACACGAAATCCGCAGACGCGTCGAGCACCTGGGCGCCTCCCAGCGGTCATCCGCAGTGTTGATGCGGTTACCCCGGCGCCCTGACGGTCGACCCGCCGGCCGTGGCCCCTTGTGGTCTGTCAAGACCCGGTACCCGCCGGACAGTCTGACCCCGGTACCTACCTGACACCTCGAACCCTCAGGCGGCGTTGATGCGGTTCGGTCGCCCGCCAGGGTTGGCCAGAGCACCATGCTCCCTGG